>Ga0307515_10010241_pt1 | contig 18001 bp, 18 predicted proteins | sample 17_EM_MG_FD_194513 | JGI IMG/M metagenome (GOLD analysis project Ga0307515, IMG submission 194513) | Populus trichocarpa ectomycorrhiza microbial communities from riparian zone in the Pacific Northwest, United States - 17_EM | ecosystem: Host-associated > Plants > Roots > Unclassified | place... | reverse complement strand
TCCTGTCCACCTCACTGCTCTGGCGCGGAGCTGCAGATCGCCCTGATGGCGGCGGACGGGTTGACCAACCGAGAGATCGGCCAGCGCCTCTACCTATCGCACCGCACCATCGGCTCGCACCTGCACCGGCTGTTTCCCAAGCTCGGAATCGCCTCCCGCGCCCAGCTGCGCACCGCACTCCAGTCCGCCAACTGAGGGCGCTACCGGCACTGGCGGCCCCCGCGCTGGGCGCACAGTTGGCCCGGTCGCACCGCGACCGGGCCTGTGCGACGTCTACAGGGCGGTCAGGTCAATGCCGCAGTTGGTCTTGACGTAGGCCACGATGTCGTCGATTGCCGCCTTGCGTTCCGGGGTCTGCAGAACCTGCACGAGCTGGACGGTGCCGACCTTCGACACGTCGTAGTCGACTGCCTCCATTTTCGTCTTGAGCGCCACGGTGGTGTCCTGGAGGGTTTTCACGTCCGCCTTGATCTCCTCGGGCGCGATGTCCACCAGTTGCTGGTTCATCGCGGTCACCTTGTCCAGGTACGCCTTCCACCTGTCCGCGTTGCCCCCGGCCAGCAGTCCTGCCAGCTCGGTGCCCTGCAGGAGGGCCCGCTGCCGCTGGACCACTCCGCAGAACCCTTGGGCGTCGTCCGACCCGGAAGCAGCCGGCGCAGGCCCGGCGGCCGAGGCTGGTTGGGACGCACTCGCCGTTCCGGAGGGCTGATCCGCACTGCAGGCGCTGGACAGTCCCACGACGGCGAACACAAGGACACTCATCAGCAGCCGAAAGCCGGTCGATTTCATGGATGCATACTGGCCTGCTCCCTGGCGGAGGCCAAACCCCTGTACCGGCCGGGAGCCGAATCCACGTCCGTTTTCCGGTTTTGTCCGGCGCCGGACGGCCGGCGTCCGCCGGGCGGCGACGCTTGGCCGGCGGGACGAGGCTTCCGCGGACGACAGGAAATGAGGGAGAACGGTGCTCAAGGCAATCGGAAAACTGGGGGACCGGCTGCTGGCGCGGGTCGTGCCGACCGGAACCGCGCAGGCCACGACCTGCTCCTACTACTGCTGCAACACCACCTGCACGGTTCTGCGGCAAATCTGTGTGACCTGCGACAGCAGCGGCAACTGCGTGGCCGTCGTCGGTCCCTGCGTGCACGACTGAGACGGATCCGGCGGTGCCCGGCGCGGTCTGACGTGCCGAGCACCGCCCTGCGTTCGCAGAGGAGCCAACCTATGGCGTACGTCGTCATCGGTAGCCACACCGTGACCATGTTTGTCTTCCTGGCCGCCGCTGCCGGCAAGTTGCGCAGCCGTGCCGCGTTCGGCCGGTTCGTGACCTCTGTGCGGGCGGTCGCGCCCGGCGGCGCGCCGGGGATCATCGCCGCGAGCACCGCGGGCGCCGAGCTGCTCACCGCTGCTCTGCTGGCCGCCGGCCCGGCGTCGTGGCCCGGGCGCGCCGGGCTGTGTCTGGCGCTCGCGCTGCTCGCCGGCTTCGTGGCGGTGATCGGCCGGGCCCTGCGGCGCGGGGTTCGGGTGCCGTGCCGGTGTTTCGGATCCTCCTCGGCTTCCCTCGGTGTGCCGCAGATCGTGCGCAACGTGCTGCTCGCTCTCTTGGCCGGTTTCGCGCTGGTTGCCGGCCCGGCAGTGCGCGTTGTCGACGGCCGGGGCGCCGTCGTCGCTGTGGTCGCGGCAGCTGTCGTCACCGCCGTGCTGGCCCGGCTCGACGACCTGACGGGTCTCTTCCTCGACGGCGCGGGCCGCCGTCATTCCACCGCCTCTCCACTGTGAAGGATCGCCATGCCATATCTCGTCGCCGCGGTCGTCCTCGTGGGCCTGCTGTGCCTGCTCGATCTCCTTCTCACCTTCGGCGTCATCCGCCGGCTCCGCAGCACCGCCGAGGCGACCCCACGCCCGTTGACCGGGCCGGGCGAGCGTGCCGGTGAGTTCGCGACCGTCACCACCGCCGGCGCCGTCCTTACGCACCGGGATCTGACCGGCGAGACGGTCATCGGCTTCTTCTCGCCCGACTGCGCGCCCTGCGCCGCGCTGGCACCGGCGTTCGCCGAGTTCGCGACGGTGTACCAGGGGGCCGGCCGGCGGGTGCTGGCCGTCCTCGTCGGCGCGACCGACCAGCATTTTCCCATTCTCGACGCGCTGCGCCCGGTGGGCGAGATCGTCCGGGAGCCGGTGACCGGGGGCCTGGTCCAGGCGTTCGGCGCGTCCGCCTTCCCGTCGGTCTTCGTGCTGGCCGACCGCACGGTGACGGCCAGCGGCCACACCATGGACGTCGTACCGGCCTTCGTTCCGGCCGTCGCGCGGTGAAGACTCTCGCCACCGTGCGGCGCAACGGGGTGCAGGCCGCGGGGCTGATCTGGACAGCCGCCCCGGCGACCGCGGCGGTCCACGGCCTGACCACCCTGGTCGGTGCCGTCACGCCGGTCGCGGCGGCCTGGCTGACCAAGCTGGTGTTCGACGGGATCACCCGGCCCGGCGACGGCGGGCACACGCTGCTGCTCGCGATCGCGCTCGCCCTGGTCGGGACGGCCGCCGCGGTGCTGCCGCAGCTGTCCGCCTACCTGAGCGCGCAGCTGGGCCGCTCGGTCGGTGTCCGGGCGCTGGACCGGCTGTTCGCCGCCACCGAGCGGTTCGTCGGGATCGCCCCGTTCGAGGATCCGGCGTTCCTCGACCGAATGCGGCTGGCCCAGCAGGGCACGGGGACCGCGGCGCAGTTGACCGACGGGGCCTTCGGCGTCTGCCGGGGCCTGCTCGCGGTGCTCGGCTTCGTCGGCTCGCTGCTGGTCATCAGCCCGGTGATGACCGTGGCCGTGCTCTGCGCGGCGATTCCCGCCCTGTTCGCCGAGCTCGCCGTGGCGCGCCGGCGGGCGGACACCGCGTGGCGGGTCAGCCCGGCCCAGCGGCGCGAATTCTTCTACAGCACGCTGCTCGGCAGCGTCTCGGCCGCCACCGAGATCCGGTTGTTCGGCCTGCACCGCTTCCTGCGCGAACGGATGATCACCGAGCGCGGGGCGGCCGACGCGCAGCAGCGCGGCACCGAGCAGCGCGCGCTGCTGCTGCAGACGGGCCCCGCGGTGATCAGCGCCGTGGTGGCCGGCGCCGGGCTCGTCTGGGCGGTCTCCGCCGCCCGGCGCGGGCAGCTGACGGTCGGCGACCTGTCGATGTTCGTCGCCGCGGTCGCCGGGGTGCAGGCCGCCCTGTACACGACCGTCGCCTCGATCACCGGGCTGCACCGGCAGCTGCTGCTGTTCGACCATTACACGGCGGTGGTCGGCGCCGAGCCCGACCTGCCGGTCCGGTCCACGCCGGTACCGGCCCTGCGGCACGGCATCGAATTGCGCGACGTCTGGTTCCGGTACGGACCCGACCAGCCGTGGATCCTGCGCGGAGTGAACCTGTTCCTGCCGCACGGCCACGCCGTCGGGCTGGTCGGCGTGAACGGCGCCGGCAAGAGCACGATCGTCAAGCTGCTGTGCCGGCTCTACGACCCGACCCGGGGCGAGATCCGCTGGGACGGCGTGGACCTGCGCGAGCTGGCCCCGGCCGAGCTGCGGCGCCGGGTCAGCGCGGTGTTCCAGGATTTCATGCGGTACGACATGAGCGCCGCCGACAACATCGGCCTCGCCGACGTGTCCGCCCGGGCCGACCGGGACCGGGTCCGGCAGGCGGCGGACCGGGCCGGTGCCGACGAGTTGCTCAGCGGCCTGCCGTTCGGCTACGACACGCTGCTGACGAAGCTGTTCTTCCAGCCCGATCCGGGAACGGGCGGGCCGCGCCCAAACGACCGGCTGAACGGCGTACAGCTGTCGGGCGGGCAATGGCAGCGCATTGCGCTGGCCCGGGCCTTCATGCGCGCCGACCCCGACCTGATGATCCTCGACGAGGCGAGCTCGGGCCTCGACCCGGCCGCCGAGCACGACCTGAACAACCGGACCCGGCTCTACCGCCGGGGACGCACCAGCCTGCTGATCTCGCACCGGCTCAACATCGTGCGCGAGGCCGACACCATCGTCGTCCTGGACGGCGGCACCGTGGTGGAGCAGGGTGGCCACGACGAACTCCTGGCGGCCGACGGGTGCTACGCCCGGCTGTTCCGCACCCAGGCGCAGGGCTTCGCCGACGCGGCGCCGAGGGCCGCCTGATGACGGCCGTCGTGACCGTGGCCGGAGCCCTGGCACTGGTGCCCGCCTTGCTGCTCTGGCTGCGCCACACGGTGCTCGTCGTGACGGTGGCCGGCCAGAGCATGCAGCCGACGCTGCGACCGGGCGACCGGCTCGTCGTACGCCGGCGCGAAATCGGCCGGGTGCGGCCCGGACAGGTCGTGGTGGCCCGGCTGCGGCGCCGCCCGGCCGCCGGGGGACCGGCGGCCGAGCTGATCGTCAAGCGGGTCCTCGCGGTGCCCGGTGACCAGGTGCCGCGCGACGTCGTCCGGGCGCTGCGCGACGTCCCGGAGGAGACGGTGCCGCCGGGCCGCCTCGTCGTGCTGGGCGACAACCACGCCGCCAGCGTGGACTCGCGACAGTTCGGCTACCTTCACAACTCGGAACTCGTCGGGGTCGTCGGCCGGCACCTGTCGCGGTAATCGCGATCTCCACGGTGGACAGCCGGCTTGACGCTACCTTTCCCGGAAATCTCGTGGTTTTCTCGATGGATGGTCGCACGAGGCTCGGATGCCACGACGGACCTGCAGGCCCGGCTGCGCGAGCTGTTCACCCTCGCCCGGCGCCCGACCTACCGCGGCCTGGAGGCACACGCCGACCAGGCCGGCCGGACGCTGCGCACGTCGACGGTCAGCGACCTGCTCAACGGCTCGTCCACCCCGCGCTGGGAGACCGTGGCTACCTTCGTCGACGCCTGCGCCCGGCACGCCCGCGCCCACCGGATCGCTTTGGACCCGCAAGCGGTCGACCTGGACCGCTGGTACGGGCTCTACCAGGCGATGGAGAACGACCTGGCCGACCGCGCGGCCGAGCGGGAACGCATCGCCGGCCGACCGGTCGCGGTCCGCTCCGGCCGCTTCGCCGTGCCGGCCCAACTGCCGGCGGCTAACCCGATCTTCGCCGGGGCCATCGACCGGATCGCCGAGCTGGACAAACTCGCGGCCGGCGGCGACGGGCCGGGGGCGGTCACCGTGGTGGTCATCGACGGCACCGCCGGCGTCGGCAAGACCACGCTGGCCGTGCACTGGGCCCACCGGGTTGCCGCCGGCTTCCCGGACGGCCAGCTATACGTGAACCTGCGCGGCTTCCATCCGGAGGAGCCGACGGTGTCGCCGGCCCACGTGGTCCACGGGTTCCTGGACGCGCTCGGCGTACCGGTCCCGCGGATCCCGGCCGGACTGGACGCGCGGGCCGCGATGTACCGCAGCCTGCTGGCCGGCCGGCGGGTCCTGGTAGTGCTGGACAACGCCCACGACAGCGCGCAGGTACGGCCGCTGCTGCCCGGTACGACGGGATGCCTGGTCGTGGTGACCAGCCGCAGCAGGCTCACCGGGCTGGTCGCCGACGGCGCGCGGCCGGTCTCGCTCGAGCTGCCGAGCGCGGCCGAGGCGCGGGAGATGCTGGCCCGGCAGGTGGGGGCGGACCGGGTGGCGGCCGAACCGGACGCGGTGACCACCATCATCGAGCGGTGCGCCCGGCTGCCGCTCGCCCTCGGCCTGGCCGGGGCGAACGCGGCGATCCACCGGCGCACGCCACTGGCCACGCTGGCGGGTCAGCTCTCCGGCGCGCCGTGGGACACGCTGACCGGGGACAGCCCGGGCACCGACCTGCGGACCGTGCTGTCCTGGTCCTACCACGCGCTGGGCCCGGCGGCCGCCGGGTTGTTCCGGCTGCTCGGCGTCGCACCCGGACCGGAGGTCACCGTGCCGGTGGCCGCCAGCCTGGCCGGGATCGAGGCCGGGCAGGCCCGGCGGTCGCTCGGCGAGCTGCTCCGCAACAACCTGATCATCGAGCTCCGGCCCGGCCGGTACACATTGCACGACCTGCTGCGCGCGTACGCGGCTGAGCTCGCCGCAGGCGACCCGCAACGCCGGGCGGCGATCGGCCGCGTCCTCAGCCACTATCTGCACACCGCCGACACGGCGGTCCGGCGGATCATGCCGCTGGACCCGGGCACCATGACGACGCTGCGGCCGGGCGTGGTCCCGGAGGCTCCGGGCGACGAGCACGCCGCGCTGGCCTGGCTCTCCACCGAGCACGAGGCGCTGCTCGCCGCGGTGGAGCTGGCCGGTCGGGAGGGCTTCGACGCCGAGGTCGGCGAGCTGGCCTGGACGTTGTGGGACTTCCTCGACCTGAACGGCCACTGGCCGGACATGGCCGCGGTGCAGGGGCTCGCGCTGCGGGCGGCGCGGCGGATGGGCGACCGGGCCGGACAGCGCCGGGCGCACGGCGGGCTGGCGCGGGCGGCCACCCTGCTCGGTCACCGAGAGGAGGCCGAGGAGCACTACCGCCGGGCGCTGGAGCTGGCGGTCGAGCTCGGCGACCGGGCCGGCCAGGCTCACATCCACCGGGGACTGGCCCGGCTGCACGAGGGGCAGCGTGACCTCGGGCGCGCGCTCGGTCACGCCCGGCAGGCCCTGGACCTGCTCACCGCACCCGACGACGAGGTCCGCCGAGCTGCGGCGCAGAACCACGTCGGCTGGCTGCACGCCCTGCTCGGCGATTACGAGCAGGCCGTCGCCTGCTGCTCCGAGGCCCTGGCCGTCCACGAGCGGGCCGACTTCCGGCACGGGATGGCTGCCGCCCTGGACAGCCTCGGCTACTGCCACTTCCACCAGGGCGACCACCGGCGGGCCCGGGAGCGTTACCGGGAGGCGCTGCGCCTGTACGAGCGGCTCGGGGAACGCTACAACCAGGCCGACGTGCTGACCCACCTCGGCGACGCGTACCGCGCGGCCGGTGACGAGCAGGCGGCCGGCCTGGCCTGGCGCCGGGCCCTGACGATCCTGGACGACCTGCGGCACACCGACGCCGACGCCGTCCGGGCCCGGCTCACCGCTTAGCCAGTGGTCGCTGGCGAGGCGGCCAGGTGTGTCACCTTGATGGCGCACCCTGGTATCTCGGGCCGGGCTACGGGCCGAATGGCGTCCTTAGCGGGTGGGCGAGATCGACATCGGTTTGACGCCCGCGCCGACGCAGTCCGGCGCTCGCGGCCGGCCCCGCAGAGAGCGCCGGCAGACGAGCGACGATGCGGCGCCCCACAGGCCTACCGGCTGGAACAGGCGTAGTCTGAAGGTCTGACGCATGGCGATCTGGCCGCTTGTAGCGAGGCCCCGGGCTGCGGTGTTTCACCGACGAAGCCTGAGGTGGATCGTGCAGAGTGTCGACAACGCAAGTTCTGGTGACCGTGCGGAAATGGTCTTCGCCGCGTTTGGTGAGATTGCTGCCGGGGATGTCGGCGACGCGATCGAAGCAGCGCACGTGTTGACCCGGTGGAGTCTGCGCCTGCTCGATGTCTGCGGCGTGGGCGTGATGATGGCCGATGGCGGCGGGATGCTGCGCTCGGTGGTGGTTTCGTCCGACGCGGTGCGTGTGTTGGAGGCTGCGGAGCTCGATCAGGGACGCGGGCCGTGCGTGGAGTCCCACCGTCGTGCGCACGCGGTGATCCACGCCGATCTCGATGTGTCGGATGCGCGGTGGCCGGAGTTCGGGCCGCGGGCCCGGGCGGGTGGAATGCGGGCCGCGCACGCGATCCCGGTGCTCGATGGTGGTACGGCGATCGGGGTGTTGAACCTGTTCCGGGCATCGACCGGCGGTTTGACCGACGCCGACGCCACCCTCGCCCAAACGCTGGCCGACGCGGCCGGCACCGTAATTTCCCAGCAGCCGTCGTCGACCCGGACGCCGGCGAGCGCCGAGCAGTTGGCGGCGCTGTTCGCCGATGCGGCGATCATCGAACGGGCCAAGGGCGTGCTGGCGGTGCGGCTGCAGGTCGAGATCGACACGGCGTACGCGGTGCTGCGCCGGGTGGCGCGAGACCACGGCGACACGGTGGGCGAACTCGCGGCTGCCGTGGTGACAGGCGGCACCACTATCACCCTGCCGTTGTCCGTCGGGCCCGACGAGCCGCAGTCGCCCGCACCGACTGGTGCGGACTAGCGGGGTCACGCTGATGCCGATGAGCACGGTGGCTCTGGTCTGTGGTTCGGTACGCCACAGACCGGGTGGCGCGGGACTCGAACCCGGTCAAGGCCGATGATGGATGCCGACCCCGGACCTATCGCTGGCGATCCACGCGACGAGCGGCGCCATGTGCGCCGGCTGGTGTCGGCGTTGCGCGCCCGAGGTGGTGTCGATGCGGTGGGCGCCGCCTGCCACCGCGACGTCGAGAACGTCGACGGTGTGGTCCTGACTGTCGACGCCGCTCACGCCGGGCGGATCATCCTGAGCGACAGCGGCCCGCACGGCGACCTGTTGGAGGACCTGCACGCCACTCTCGGTGAAGGTCCCTGCGTGGATGCTGCCGTTACCGGTAGGCCCGTTGCGGTCGTCGACCTCGATCACCCGCACGCGCAGACGAGGTGGCCGCGGTTCGCCGAGCAGGCGCCGGCCGACGGAATCCGGGCGGTGTTCGTCTGCCCCGTGCTGCTGAACGCCCGACCGGTCGGTGTGCTGAGCGCGTACCGCGCCGCCGCGGGGCCACTGAGCGCCACTGACCACGAACAACTGCACCGGTACGCGAAAGCTGTCACCGCCATACTCCTGGACGACCCGCCCGTCCCCAGCAACAAGGCGCTGGATTTCGTGTTGCCGATCCGCGCCGGGCAAGTTCAGCAGGCCGTCGGCATCGTGATGGAATACGCCGATGTCGACGCACCCACCGCGCTACACCGTCTGCGCGCCTACGCCCGGCGCAGCGCGCGGCCGATGCACGACGTGATAGCCGAGGTCAGAACCTGCCGGCTACCCTTCGACCCCACCGAAGCGACCTGACCGCGTCTGCAACTCCGCGGAGAACCTCGCTCGTCGTGCGGTTCCGCGGACAGCCGCGGAGGCTCCGGTCGCCTCAGTTGCGTTCTTGGTATGATTTCAGCACGATCGGGTCATCCGATTTGCTGCCCCAGTCCTGGTGGGACGCGGGGTGAAAGGTGCAGCCGTGCCCGACCACACATGCCGCTGGTGCCGTCTTATGTCGCCGCTGGGCGGGTGGCCTGTCAGGCCAAGACGCCAGTGAGCGGTGTCGACGACCGCGTCGCTGCGATCAAAGGCCTCATCGCGCGTCAGCCTGTCGTCGGCCTGGGCGGCTCCGCCGGGCTCCTGCAGCGGGTGTGTACAGCCGCGACGCTGGCGCTGTCGGCGTCCGGCGCGGGCATCAGCGTGATGACCGATGACGGGGTCCGCGGGGTGAGCGCCGCGTCCGACCCGCGTAGTGCGCGCATCGAGGAGTTGCAGTTCGTGCTGGGCGAGGGTCCGTGCATGGATGCTTTCGCTACCCGCCGCCCGGTCCTGGTCCCCGACCTCGCCGACGGCGCGGCAGCGCGGTGGCCGATCTACACCCCGGCGGCGCACGAGGGCGGTATCCGTGCTGTGTTCGCGTTCCCCCTGCAGATCGGCGCCGTGCGCATGGGGGTGCTCGACCTGTTCCGCGACTGCGCCGGCCCGTTGGCAGGTGATGAGCTTCCCCTGGCGCTGACCTTCGCGGACGTCACCGTGGCCGCCCTGCTCGACCGGCAGGAGGATGCCGGCGTGAGCGGCGCCGGTGATGATCTGGCAGCGGGAGTCGAACACCGCGCAGAGCTGTTCCAGGCCCAAGGAATGGTCATGGTGCAACTCGGGGTGAGCCTCACCGAAGCCATGGCCCGGATGCGCGCGTACGCGTACGTCGAGGGTCGCCCGCTGGCCGAGATCGCCCGGGACGTGGTCGCACGGCGCCTGCGGTTCGACCGGGATCACTCATGACCACACGTCCACAGCTCCAGAAAGCCTGGAGGCAGGCATGACCACCATTTCCGCACAACGGTTGGCGACGATCTTCGTCGAGGTCGCCGACACCCTCACTGCCGAGTTCGACCTGATCGAATTTCTGCACACCCTCACCACCCGGGCCGCTGACCTCGTCAACGCGGCGGCCGCCGGACTCCTGCTCACCGATCAACGCGGCCGCCTCGAGTTCATGGCAAGCTCAGACGAAAACGTCAAACTCTTGGAGCTCTTCCAACTACAGAACCAGGAAGGTCCGTGCCTGGAGGCATTCCACACCGGTCAGCCTGTGATCAACGTGGACCTGGGCGAAGCCTCTTCCCGGTGGCCCCGCTTCGCGCCCCGAGCGACCAACGCCGGCTACCAGTCCGTGCACGCCTTCCCGCTGCGACTGCGCAGCCAGACGATCGGGGCGTTCAACGTCTTCGGTGACACCAAAGGCGGTGACTTCCAGGGCCCAGACGTGCGCATCATGCAGGCACTCGCGGACGTCGCCACCATCGCACTGCTACAGGAACGCGCCATCCGCCGAGCCGAGGCGTTGACCGAACAGCTGCAAAGCGCGCTCAACAGCCGGATCATCATCGAGCAGGCCAAGGGCGCGATCGCCCAGGCCCACAACGTCAGCATCGACGAGGCATTCGCCAGGATCCGCGGATATGCCCGACACCACCACCGCCAGCTGGCCGACGTCGCGCACACCATTGTTACCGACCCGAACAGCGTGAACCTGACCTTGCCGCAATAACCGGTGGGGTCGAGGGTTCGGTCGCGAGTTGCCTGGATGTGTGGATTCCGAGTTACGGCTCGCAGCCGTCTGAGGGGTCACATGTGACCGCGTGCACGCCGTCGTTGATCGTTGTCTGCCCGCCCGGTCGCTGCCCGGCGCGGTAGCGGTCGGGCGCGCGCTCGGTCACGCCCGGCAGGCCCTGGACCTGCTCACCGCGCCCGGCGATGCGGTCCGCCGAGCCGCGGCACTGAACCACGTCGGCTGGCTGCGGGCGCTGCTCGGCGAGTACGAGCAGGCCGTCGCCTGCTGCTCCGAGGCCCTAGTCGCCCACGAGCGGGCCGACTACCGGCACGGGATGGCGGCCGCGCGCGAGGCGGCCAGGTGCGTCACCAGGCAGTCCGTGGTGATACACCTGGCCGGCGGCTTGCGGCGTCAGGCGGTGGTGACGGTTTGGGCGCCAGGGTTGCGCCACATCCGGTAGAAGGTGGCACTCGCGACCCCGTCCTCGGTGCTGGCGGCGGGGTCGCCGAGCACGATGGGGAACGGGGTCATGTCGGTGTAGCCGTGCCGGCGGTAGACGCGCTGGTTGTCGGCGTTGGTGGCCTCGAGGTAGGCGGGCAGGCCTTCCTTGTCGAGCCAGCCGTGCGTGTGGTCCATGAGCGCGCCGCCCAGGCCGCGACTCCAATGATCGGGGTGTACGGCGAGGAAGGCCAGATGCCAGTGCGGCTCGGTGGGGTGGTGGGCCTCGAACAATTCGTCCAGCGCCGCGAACCGGTCGGCGTACTCGCCGGCGGCCGCATTGATGCGTTCGGCGTAGCCGTCGGGCTCGGTGGGTTCGACGGTGCGATCGAACCAGACGGCGGTGGCGTTGCCGTCCTCGGTGAGCAGGACCTTGCCGGCGCCGTTGGCGGCGTGAGCGGTGAGGACGGTGAAGAATTCCTGCATGGCTTCGAGACGCCGTGTCTCGTCGGGGATGAGGTAGTGGTTCGCGTCGAGGTGGTCGAAGGAGACCGCGACCAGGCGACCGGCGGCCACGACGTCTTCGGCGGTGGTGACGGTACGGATGCCGGGGGTGCTCATCGGACGTCCGTGGGGGTCGAGCGGCCGGCAGCTTCGGCCATCAACGCGGAGAAGCCGCCGGCGGTGGAGGTCGCGACGGCGCTGTCGGGGCCGAGGCCGATGCCCTGGTAGACGGTGGGCTGCGTCTGCTTGAGGACTAGGCCCCAGGCGATGCCCGCGACCAGGACCACAGCGGCGACGATCGGCATGACCACGGCCGGGCCGGGGCTGGGCGCGGGACCGTAGAGGGTGCTGAGGTTGGTGACGGCCAGGACGCTGATGCCGATCAGGAGGACGGTGGCGATGACCGGGGCGACCAGGCGGCGCCACAGTGTCTCGCCGTAGCTGTTGCGGAGGAAGAAGCCGATCACCGCGATAGACGTCAAGGTGATCAGCAACAAGACCCCGACACCACCGGTCGTCCCGCCCCAGAAGAACAGCTGGACCAACGGGTCCAGGTGGAAGAGGGCATAGATCGCGATGACGACAACGCCGAGCACGGACTGGGCGAGTGAAGCGTTGCGCGGCACGCCGCCGACGGTTTCGCCGAACGCCTTCGGCAGCACGCCCTCGCGACCGAGCGCGAAGGTGTAGCGGGCGATGATGTTGTGGAAGGCGATCGCCGCCGCGATCAGCGAGGTGATGAACAACAGATGGCCGAGGTCGACGGCCCAGCCGCCGAGCGGGACGGCGGCCTGGTTGAAGAACATGTCGGGGCCCTCTTTACCGGCCTGGTCGATGACCCCGGGGCCGCCCGCGGAAATCTGCACCCAGGATGCGAAGGCGTACAGCACGCCGATCACGGCTATCGTCACGTAGGTGGCCCGCGGAACCGATCGCAGCCGGTCCTTGCTCTCCTCGACGTAGACCGCGCCTTGTTCGACGCCGGCGAACGCGGTCGCGCCGATGGCCAGCAGTGCACCGCCACCGCCGGCGAACAGGTTCGACACCGAGAACGGGGCTGCCGAGAACTGGAAACCCGAGCTTGACAGGATCGCAAAGCTGTAGACCACGACCAGGACAGTCTCGGAGACCACCAGCACGCCGAGGACTTTCGCACTGAGCGCCACATCGCGGCGCCCGAGCCAGGCGACGATTGCCCAGATCACCAGGGCATAGGCCCACCAGGGCAGGTCCAGCCCGGTCTTGTCCGTCAGGAACGGCGCGATCAGGAACCCGAGCCCGCCGAAGCTGGCGACCTGGAAGCAGTTGTAGGCCAGGAGGGCCAGCCATGAGGCGGCGACGCCGAAGGGCCGGCCGATGCCCTTGCTGATGTAGGCGTAGAAGGCGCCGGCGTTGGTGATGTGCCGGGCCATCGCCAGGTAGCCGACCGCGAAGATCATCAGCGCGACCGCGACCGCGATCATCGCCGACGACACGGCGGTCAGCCCCGTTACGGCCAGACCGGTGGTGACGACACCAGCCACGACGGTCAGCGGCGCGATCGATGAGGCGATGGCCATGCCGATGGCGGGTGCGCCCATCCGGTTGGCGGCCAACGAATTGGACACCGTCTTACTGTGGGCGGGGGTGGTACTGGACACCAGGGGTCTCCTTCTGGTTCTTCGGGGATGTGGAACATTCTCGGGTTGTCGCGGCGGCTGTTGGAGCGGCTCAGCGGAGCATGGTCTGCCGACCGACCTCGCGCTCGACGACGACGACGAGTTTGTGCAGCGCCGGGCGCATCGTGGCGTCAAGCTGCTGGGCGAGGTACCGCTGATGCTGGGGCTCGAGGTCTGTCAGGATGGCTTTGGACAGTCCGATCGCCATCACGAGCGCGGCCAGGGCGAGGTCCTGCTCATTGAGCGGCTTGCCCTTGTGCAGCGAGTCCTTCAGCCGGTTCGCCGGCCAGCCCGCGACATTGTTGTCGATAGGCACCCAGACGGACCGCTTGCGGATCAGCCCGCGGACCTCTTCCTGGATCGTCCGTTCTCCGAGCAGCCTGTCCTGGACCCATTCCTGCGCAATGCCGGCCTGCAGCTGCTGGATCCAGATTTTCAATTGCAACCCGACCGGCTCGTTCGTCAAGCGCCGTGCGCTGTCCTTTTGAGTCTCGGCCCTGAGCTCCTTCAGCAAAGGGCCGATCGCGGGATCGTCGAGGGTGTAGTTGTCGCCGTCGGGGTTGAGGTAGAGCAGCTCGTCCTGGATCCAGATCCAGTTGCCGAGGGCCAGCTCGGCGAGCAGCGCGGAGCCGAGGCCGATCCCCAACTGCCTGGGCTGCAGGTAGCAGTCGCCTCGGTTGGTGTCATGAGCCGCCATCCAGAGGTCATTGGCCAGGGGTGCCGTCCTCGGCATGAGGCTCCTTTCCGCATGGGGGAGAGATAGGCGAGGGGGGTATCGGGCGCTACCTGGGCCGCCCGCGACGGCGGCCCAGTGCGTGACTGGGCCGCGGGCAGATACAGTGGACAAACCGGTCAAACCATCTGGTGTTTTCGGAGATTGGGTGGGGCTGGGGGCGGGGCGGCGGGGTAGGGCGCTGTCGTGACGGACGGCTGTCCGAACGCGACAACGCGTAGAGCTTGCCAGTCCCAAGGTCAACGTGCAACGTTTCCGCGCGAGTGATGTCTCAAGCCGTTGAGCGGCGGAAACGCCATCCCGTCCCGGTCCCGCGCCATGAGGTCTTCTGGTCAGACATCGATGTAGTGAGGGGCACACATGCTGATGCCCGGTTCCGTCGAGGTCGCGACCAACAAGCTGATCCCGGCCGCGGGCCTCAGCTGTCGAAGCTGGCGAAGTAGGAAGCGGCGATGTCGTGATCGGCGTGGCCCTGGTCGGCGGCCCGGCGGAAGCGTCCCGCGCCGGCGGCGGCGACGTCCATGCGCACGCCGTGCTGCTGCCCGGCCTCGACGATGATGCGGGCGTCCTTCTCGCCGTTGGTCACGGCGAAGGTGGTGTCCGACGTCCGGCCGTCCAGGATCTGGCGGGCTTTCAGCTGGAAGTAGGGTGCGTTCGCCGGGGAATCGGCGACCAGGCCGAGGAACAACTGGGGGTCGACGCCCAGGCCGTTGGCCAGTGCCAGGGCTTCGGCCGCGCCATGGGTGAGCGCCAGAACCCAACTGTTGAGCACCAGCTTGAGCCGGGTCGCGGGCGCCTCGGAGGCAGCCTCCCCCGTCCACAGTGTGCGTACGCCGACTGCCTCGAAGATGGGGCGCACCGCATCGCGGTGCTCCACCGGCCCGCCGGCCAAGATCGTCAGCTGGCCCGTTTCGGCCGGCTGCCTACTCCCGAGGATCGGGGCGTCGAAGTAGACGAGCCCGTGCTTGGCGGCCAGCGCGGCCAGTTCCGTGACGGACTCCAGGCTCGCGGTGGTGGACTGCATCCAGATCTGTCCCGGGCGCAGGGCCTGCTCGGCCTCGCGCATCACGGTCAGCACCGCGTCACCGTCCTTGAGCACGGTGACGACGACATCGGCGTCCCGGACCGCGTCCGCCGCGGAACCGGCGACCGTGATGCCCTCCGCGGCAATTGCCTCGGCCCGGTTCCTGGTGCGGTTCCAGACACGTACGTCGTGTCCGGCCTTGGCGATGTTCTGTGCCATCGGGGCGCCCATGATGCCGGCGCCGAGAAATCCCACGGTCAGCTTTTGCTCAGTCATACTCAAGCAGACGTGACAGCGCGCCGCGAGTTCATCCGCGGGCTTCCATTCCGTCGCGGAGGGCGCGCAGTGCGTAATGGGCTCGGGATTTGACCGTGCCGACCGGGACACGCAGTTTCCGCGCGATAGATTCGGGTGCCTCGCCGCGGAAATGCAGATCCGAAAGAACGTTACGGTGGGCGTCGCTCAATCGGTCGAATGCGGTGCGGATCGATTGGGTCGCGATCGCCACGTCGGTGGTGTCCTCGGCGGACGATGCCCAGTCCATGTCGAGGACCGGCGTCTCGCTCGGCCGGCTCTGCCGGGCTCGGACCAGGTCGATGAGCAGGCGCCGGGCGACCGTGAACAGCCAGCGGCGCTCGCCGTCCGGGTCGGTCGGCAGCTTCTCGACGTGCCGCCAGGCCCGCAGCATAGTTTCCTGCAAGAGGTCCTCGGCGGTTTGCCGCTCGCCGTGCGTCAACCCGATCAGGAAGCGCAGCAGGCTCGCGTAATGCGCGGCATGCAACGCGTCGATCCGATCGCTGGCCGTCCTGGTCGTCATCACGTCATCCCCATCAAGCTCTCGATTCGGCGGTCCGGAAATGCGTCCCGGGCCGCCGAATTCGAAGCTACGAAGATCTTGTGATGCCGAACTGCTGCCGAAGTGCCACGGAAGTGACGGCGGTGCCCGCGATCATCTGGTAGATATGCTCGTAGCCGTCGAGTGTCGCCGCGAGCGCGTGCCGGCTTGCCAGGTCACGCGCGGCCCGGCCCATCGCTGCGCGGCGGGGCTCGTCGCCGGCCGTCTCGGCGAGACGGCGGGCCAGCTCCGACACGTCACCGGGCGGATACAGCCAGCCGGTGATCCCGGCCCGCACCAGGTGCGGCAGGGCGGCCGCGTCCGCCGCGATCACCGGCAGGCCGGCGGCCAGCGCCTCGAGAGTGGCCAGGCTCTGCAACTCGGCAACGCCGGGCATGCAGAAAACACCGGCTTCGGCGTACGCCCGCAGCAGTTCCACCTCGGACACCCGCCCGCGGAACCGGACCCGATCCGCGATTCCGAGGCGTCCCACCAGCCGCTTCAGAGTCTTGTCGTCCCGGCCGGCACCGATCAGGTCCAGCTCCAACCCAGGCGCCATCGCGATCGCGCGAAGCAGGTCACCCAGCCGCTTCTCCCGGTCCAGCCGTCCGACGTAGAGGACGGACCGGCCCGAGCGCCGCACGGAGTTCGGCGCCGGGAACCGGCTCATGTCGATTCCACAGGAAATGGCGGTCGCATCGGGAATCCCGGCTCGTGCGGCCAGCATTTGCGCCGCGGTGGCCGTGGGGGCCGTGACCGCGGTGCAACGGAGCAGCGCGCGACCGGTGTCGGACCAAAGCCAGCGGACGAACCGGCGGCGCATGAAACGCGGCATCGGAAACTCGTCCACCACGTTCTCGGGCATGAAGTGGTTGGTCGCCAGGACCGGCACCCCGGCCGCCTCGGCCGCGGCCAGCGCCGCCCGTCCGATCAGATGCTGTCCGTTGATGTGAACGAGCTCCGGGCTCAGCTGGTTCAGCAGGGCCGCAACCGCCGACCGGGCCGCGCCCCGCCCGCTGAGCCGCAGCACCGGGCGCCCCGGTAGCAGGCGATAGGACCGGACACCGTGGACCGTCACACCCTCCGTCATCGTCGTTACCGGCTCGCCGACCCACGACGGGACCACGAGATGTACCTCATGGCCTCGGCGACTGAGTCCCTCGGACAGCTGCCGGACAAAACGCGCCAGCCCGCTGACGGCGGGATAGTACGTGTCGGCGGTGATCATGATCGGATGGCGACCCACACAGTGAAACGACGATCGGGCGCCCGGATAGTTCACCGCGCCCGGTTGATCGTCCGCCGGTCGGCAAATGCCCGGCCGGCCGGTCGGGAAAGCGGTGCGGCGCCGGTACGTTCGCGCCATGCACGCCGAGGAGATCGCCGGCGCCCGCTGCTGGATCCACGGTCCCGCCGACGCCGGCACCCGGATCGTCCTGCTGCACGGGCTGCGCGGCGACCATCACGGACTCGAACCCATCGTCCGTAACCTGCGCGACGTCCGGGTGGTCGTGCCGGATCTGCCGGGATTCGGCACCTCCGGCCGGCTGACCGTCCGGCACGACGCCGCCGGATATGCCGCGTGGACGCATCGTTTGCTGGATGCCGTCGCGACGGACGACGACATCGTGCTGGCCGGGCACTCGTTCGGCTCGGTCGTCGCGGCCCGCGCGGTGGCGGCCGGCCGCAAGCCGACGGCACTGATGCTGCTCAACCCGATAGCCGTCGCGCCATCCCCGAAAGCGTTCGGCACTCGCGTCGCCCGGGGGTTGCACGAGTTTGCCGCCGCCCTGCCCGAGGCAGCCGGGACCGCGGTGCTGAGGCATTCCCTGCTCACCGCGGTGATGAGCCACGCGATGGTGACAACCGGGGACCGAGCCCTGCGCCGGTGGATCCACCGTGAACATCGGCGGCGCTTCTCGACCTTCGCCGACCGGGCCGTCCTGCTCGAGGCATTCCACTCGTCGCTGCGGGACGACATTATCGCGTACGCCGATGTCATCGCCGTTCCGACGTTGCTCGTCGCCGGTGATCGGGATCCGATCGCTCCGCCGCACACCCAGCGTGCGCTTCGCGCCGCACTCGCCGATGCCGAGCTTGTCGTCCTCCCCGGCGCCGGTCACCTGGCCCACTAC
>Ga0307515_10010240_pt1 | contig 18001 bp, 6 predicted proteins | sample 17_EM_MG_FD_194513 | JGI IMG/M metagenome (GOLD analysis project Ga0307515, IMG submission 194513) | Populus trichocarpa ectomycorrhiza microbial communities from riparian zone in the Pacific Northwest, United States - 17_EM | ecosystem: Host-associated > Plants > Roots > Unclassified | place... | reverse complement strand
TTCTTAACTTAGTTCAACAAGAATCACATAGAGTGAGGAATTCATAACTTGATTCAACAAGTTAAGAGATAAAGGTGTGTAATGTCAAAGAGTTTACAAACTAAGAAAAAAAAAAAGGTAAATTAATAAAGATAAAAAATAAAAAGAATTTGTAAAGGAAAGCTACATATTGCAATAAGTAACATAAAGCGAAAACTTGTAAAGAAATTATGTATATAAAGAAATTGTATATATAGAGCTTACTATTGTTTTCAGCTATTAAATGACCTATTTATAATATTATAAAGATCAAGGTTCACATAAAATATAAATCCTATACAATCTATGTATAGAAAATATGGATTTTATAATCTCATTCACTTGATTCTTCTTGGTAGTTATATGTACTAGAACTCTAATTATATTGCAACATTTGTTAACATTAATTGCTAAATACTTCAGAACTTAATCGTCGATCAATAAATTGAATCCACAGTCAATAGTCAATTTCAACTATCTTCACTGATTTGCTACAAAACACAAAGTAAGGAAGTACGACTCTTAGGGGTATTTGATACAGCTTTTGCCTCTGTTTTTATGTGCTTTTTAAAAGTATTAAATTGTAGTATTTTCTGATGATTTATATGTTTATGTTAAAAATAAAAAAACAAAATCTAAAAAAAAAATTGATATATTTTTAAGTAAAATATTATTTTAAAAAACACCATACAAATCAAACAACACATGGCTATTTATTTTTTATATAAAGAATATCTCTTTGTTTTGTTTTCAAGTTCGGGTGTTTCTCTTGATTTGGTCCCTTCGAGATGAAATGTTTTTTTATTGATGAATTTTGGTTACTATTCTATTTAGTTTTGGTAATGTTTTCCTCGTCCTCCATCATCAATCTTCTCTTTTCCAAAAACAATATAGACCTCCAAAGCTCCAATTGCCTAAGAAACCCCACCATTGCTCAAAGGTTGGACTCCTACATGAAAGCATGGAGAGGTAAAGTCATCCAAGATTTGCATCAAAAAAGCCAAACCCTCCTTTCCAGGCTTTAAAAAACAAACCCTGAAAGGAGGTCATCCAAAATTTGCCACTCACTTCTAAAGTCAGATAAAATTCTAATAAAGACTAATGAAAGCTGTAAATGCAAGAGCTTCACAATACTCGAACAAATACTAGGAAAGCTAAAATAAAACTCGAAACCTAACACCCAAACCACATTCCAAATTACTGAAACACAAATGGATCTGTTATCCTGTTGGACAAAATAACATGCAACTTGCCATTGCTTCTTTATGCCCCTTGAAATAACATGCAGGTCCCCAAGCCTACACTCCACTCCATGTAACTTACATTAATATCACCTATCATTCTGTAAGCACCAATTTCAACTTGCAAAATAACCAAATTGCCTGAACGCAAGACTCGCAAATCAAATCATTGCAAATGAACGTGCATAGACATGTACTAAAGTTTGGGTATGTTACCCACCAACTTAATTATCTCAAATGTGTGCCAGCGTGTGTGGCAATCAAAGATGCATGGACATGTATGAATGCCTCCTCCCTGACTCTCTGCCCTCACTACATGTATCGGACTATTGAGCACGTGAATAGAGTAACTAGTAAATTTAACAGGAAAAGCAATATCCAAGTAGAAGGCAAATATGAGGTAAATGATAATGAGAACTCAGTAGTTGACACATGATTCGGAGGGCCTCCAAAAGTAAAGCAGATGTAGTGGCAGATTCACCAGGCATGACATGTACTAAATTATCCACTCAAAAGCTACAAGAAATGGCTCAAGCAAAACATAAGGTCAATCAAGCTTCTAAGAACTCATTAACCTTTACCATGGCAAGTACTATTTGAACTGTTGGTAGCTCATGATAGATTTTGAAACCATTGGTTTAGTTTTTCAATACTTTAAAAGTAGCCCAGAACAGTTGTCTCTAACTTTTATAAGCTTTCAGCATGCCTGGATCTGGAAGTTGTGCCTTAATGCCTAACTGTTATAGACATCAGAAGTGTTTTACGTTAATTCAAAACAAGTTCAAGAATGAGGCACGAATCAAAATATAGCTTTCAGAAATGTTGCAAATAAAGTCAGCTCCCCTGAATTTCTAGTGCATACCCATTCTCCTTGATAGTCAATGTACTAAAAAAACAGAAGGGAACAAGGAAGCAGCAAAATGTGAAAAAGTCATATATCTAGAGAAGTCGTGGAATTACAGATTTGCAGTAAATAATGGAAACTGAGCAACACGGCTATATCAACTTCAATAGAAGCAAGCATTTATGGAAAAGTGAAAATTAATTCCAAACCTTCAGATGTACCCCTCAAAGAAATAGGTTTCTTGTATTGTGTTCACATGATACAAAATTCTATTCCTCTAAAGAGCCTCAAAACTGCTTTCTTTTATTTCTAAAAAGGCTCTCTCGTTTAGAATAAACATAAACTAGAGCAAAGAAAACTACTGCGGACATAGACACTGAACCCCATGGAAATGGTGGGTCCTTGAAACAAACAAGCGATGCCTCCAATTCCTGGGATGCATGGTAAACCAGAGAGTGGATGGCATACATGTCGTGGTCAGAGGACCTCAAGTAATACAAAGCCATGTCAAAGTCCATATGTGACATTGCAGAAATTGCTTTGTCCAGCTTGTACTTGAACAGGTTCCATCTCTGAATGAACTGAACATGCTGATTCTGTTTAAGGAGTTTCCTGTCCCCGCCATGTGCTATAATGGATTCAAGAACATCAATAACACTACTTATACTGTAATTCAACGACGTCAACAGCACATTTCTACGAGCTGCATCTTTCTGCACGAATGACAGAGACGAAATCTCTGAGAAAGGCCCAAATGGAGTTTGTCCAACACTCCAAGTATAATCCACCAAAGTATTATTATGCCTTGGGCTCCAAGACAAATGGGTTGGTGACACTCCCCACATACTCTGTAGAATTGAACCAACAAGCGGTCTCTCAAGTACCCTAGTGTGCGTAAACATGTGACGACCATTGCAGCTATAATCACTCACAGTCTGTGTAGTCTTTGTCCTCACTGCAATAACCATATCCCTAAACGCAACAGATTGATGATACCGATCAAGCATCAGCAGTGTATTGTAATCCAAATCAAACACATAAACAGGCAGCACTCTACTAAAATCCTCCTCCGGGGTCCCTGCCATCCTCCTAAACTCCTCAGCAGAATCAGACAATATCTGATGCAATCTCTTTGAGTCCAAATATTCACTCACAATCAAAGTATAATTGTCAAACAAGAACCTAGAAGTATAGGAATTAATCGACCTAGAAATCGCAAACGAGCAAATTGAACACTGATCATAATTCACTTCATACTTCCTAAACGCCAAATTCTGATTCCTCAACAACAACCCACCTTCATTAGCCTCATCCATAAACGTCTTCTCAATCTCCTTCCAATCCAACCCACTCAAATCCTTACCACTTCCAGACCCATAAATATGTATAAACTCAACAATCAAAGAATTCTGAAAATGCACAGGAATTCTCAAAGAGGGCACAAGTAATACCTGATAAGCATTCCAAATCAACGATGCCAAGTCCGCTAACAATGCCTTATGTGACTTGGGTCGCCCGTGCATTGCTGTAAGAGGGTGAAATTCACCTCTAGGTAAAACCCCATCTCCAGATATAGCCGGTCCGTAATCGACAGGACCAGCAGATAGATCAATCCAAAGATACCTCTCTTTACCAGTCCAAATGGTTCCTAAGCATTTAGTAAACCCAGGAGACGAATCCCCTTCTGAATAACTATACGCATAGTTCTTCGATTGCGAACCCAAATTAATCAAATAAACATAAACCCCTTGCACAGGTTTTTCTCTATCAAAATCTTGCTTGATAATCCGATCAACTGTGTTGTAAGGGATGGAAAGGAGAGGTGATCTGAGGGAAGATGTACTTTCGGAAATTGAAGATTTAAGGGCTTCGGAAAGGCGAGATGAAAGGGTGGAGCCCGCGTGGGAAACTTCAAGGTGGGGGGAATGCTTGATGGAAAGACGGTGGGAGTCGGTGGTGATGACGTGGAAGTGGTCAGAGATGTGGGCAGTGGAGAGGAAGGTTTGGAGGAGGGAGGAGGAGTCGGAGGGGAAGGAGGATCCGACGAGACGGATGTGGAGGGAAAGGGGGAGGGTAAGGGAGAGAAGGGAGGAGATTAAGGAAGGGATGTGAGGGTGAGGGGAAGAGAGGGAGAGTGATTTTTTGAGGGAAGAAGGGAGGGAGGGGAAGGAATCGTTGGTAGAAAAAGGGTCTACGGTGGACCGATGAGAGAGGAAAGTGTCCAGGCCTGGGATTGGGGATGGAGTTGTGATGGTGAGGTGGATTAGGAGGAGGAAGAGGAGAACGGTAGTGGTGGTGGTGGGCATTTTGGTGGAGCAGATGAAGTGAGAAGTGGTAGTGTTTGATGGAGGAGCGATGAAAAGGGTTTGAAGTATCTTAGTAGCAGGTCATTTCAGATTTTTTTTGAGTGAGGAGGTTTCCAGTCAATGGCGAACTTTAGTTCCTGTTTGGGAAATCCAAAGATATTGAATTTCAACATATTTTTAATTTAAAAATATATACAAATAATATTTTTTATTTTTTATATTAAAAAATTTTAAAAAAATTAATTTTAACAAAAGTCTTTTAAAAAATTACGAAATAAACGTTCAGTCACATTATTAAACAGGCTCTTTGACAAGAGAGGGGTTCTAGAGAATATTTGATATTGTGGTCAAACAGATTTTTTAAAAGATTGAATTTTTTTAATTAATTTTTTAATATCTTTTTAATTATTTTGATGTGTTAATATTATAAAATAAATTTAAAAAAAAATTATTATTATTTTAATATATTTTCAAGCAAAACAATATTTTTAAAAACAGTATCTATTAAAAAAACATCAGTTCAACTTTTTTCTTTTATTTACTAGGGTTTTTCTCTATGATAAAAAAAAAAATATATATATATAAGATAAAACAAAAATGTATAATAGCACTATTAGTGCATTAACTTAATTTTTTTATTTTTTAATGTGAGTTTTTATCCTCTAAAATAAATTTATTTTTAATGAATTATTAATATAATTAAAAATATTAAATAAAATATTAAACAATAATTACCATATCATTACACTTTCTTTTAGACTATTTTATATGACTTTATGATATATTAAATAAATTAAAATCAACTATACTAGAAATTGTTAAAATTATTATTTATATAAAATTGAAATGAAATTTACTATATTTATCATAGTCCAGAAGTTGAAAATGGTATTATTTTTTTCAAATATAGCAGTGTAGTCTTCCTCACACAAAAACATTAAAACCCACATATAATGAGTTTTTATTATGGTCTGAATTCGAAGACGAATTCCTTTCAATTCTAAGATTGGTGTTGGATTTTTTTAGAAAAATAGATATTTTTCTTAGTTAATTTTATGTTTTTTTTATTTTTATTTGTTTATTCTGTATTATTATGTTTTTCTAGTTTTTTTATTTAAAATGAATATTTTTTCTATTTTATTTTTTGTTAGAATTTTCTAGTTTGTTACAGATAAACATCCAAAATATACAGTTTTTAATTTTATTCTTTGAAGATTTTAATTTATAATAGATGTCGTTATCCTCGACTCCCCCTGGCCGGCGACATCATATTTCCTTATTTCCGTGCGTTGGAAAGATAACGAGGAAGCCTATCAACCGTTGGATATTACATTATTTACCATCTATACCTTTCTATAGGAAAATCAATAAACTATAACCTTTAGTTTATTCATATTCTCTAATATACCTCTCCATTAATTATTTCTGTTAAAAGTAATCACGCGTGAAATTTACGTGAAAGTCTCAATAAAAATTAAGAATAATAGCCCTTTAGTTTATTCCTATTCAAAATTAAGAATAATAAACTATAACCTTTAGTTTATTCTTATCCAAAAACAAAAAATAAAAAAGAAAGAAAGAAAATTAAACACCGGATTATAATCGATAATATAATAGGCGTTAGGTGAACAATGATTTTTTCTATATCTTTTAATTTTTATTATTTAATAAAATTTAATAACATAGTTTTCTCTAAAATTATTTTTTTAACAATATAAAAAAGAAATAGACTATAAAAAAATCATGTTCAATTAAAAAAAAAACCATCAAATCCATAAACTCAGGCAATCTAGGTTACCTCAACAAACCAAAACCAACAAACCACACTAATCTTATAGAAAGAAAAAATAAAAAGAAAAAAAAATTATAAACCATCTCAACATTAAAAAATAAAATCGATAAAAAAAATTTTGAAAAAAAAATCATAACAAAAAAACAAAAAAAAGGAAAAGGAAAAAAAAAACCATGTGTTTTTTTTTTAAAAAAACACCACAGCAATACATAGTATTTTGTGAGAAAAACTAAAGTGTTTTGTGTACATGATTTAGCTTTTTTTTATTATAATAAAATATCCTTTTAAATAAAAAATAATAATAATGTTCACACGTGTTACTTATGATCATAGTTTTTAAACCTGGTCCGGTCCAAGATCCAGGTTCCGGGTTTTGACCGGATCAATCCCTATTTTAAAAAAAATTCAAAACGGTGTCGTTTTAGTAAAAACAAAAAAAAAACAAAAGTCAACGGGTTGCAACCAGGTTTTTGACCGGGTCAACCCGCCGGGTCGGCCAGGTCACACCAGATCATGACTTTTTCTATTTTTTCATCATCCCGGCCCGGCCGGGCCGGGTTTCAAAACTATACTTGTGATAGTTCAGTGTATGACTATAGATCATGTTAAAATTCCGACAGCAGCACATATTTGTTTTACAGACTTGGAATATTTTTGTTAATTCATAGTAAAATTACTTGTTGTGTTCATAGTCATCTCTTTTAACAAAAATAGTTGGCAAATGGGGCGTGTTGAAGAATAGTGGGGTATGATACAACTAGGAAGGAAAAAAGAAAAAGAAATGCCCAGAGCTTATTTTGCCAGCAATTGTGAACATAAATCTGAACTGTATTACTATCATGCAAAACCATCACAATTCTCCACCTTATGATGCTGAGTAAAACTAAAACCTACTTGAAAATGTTCAGGTATCAAATTCTTTGTCCTGTACAGCAACGAGAAAAGTAAATACAACTTTTATGGTCAAAATTTTAGGACCAAAGAGAGAGTTCTTCCCAAGCATATTTCAAATAACCAAATCTCTATCTTTCTGATGCCTGGAGTCGTGAGCAGAGACCTTCATCACGTCCATTCCCTTCTTGATAAACCTTAATCTTTGTCAATTCCCAAAAATTCCAGTACCAGAACATGAAAAAATTACCCGAATGCTCCAACTTGTGTCCTCCAGTGCCAGCTACATGTATCGACAAACCGATTGGGTTCTATTGAACACTGTAAATGTTAACCTCCAGTGCCAGCAGCACATTCAGCATGCACTGGTTCACTTGAAGGAACGCAACCTGTTTCGTCCAGCTTATGAAGTGACTGCTCCTGACCTTGATCAGGGAACACCTCAGCTTGCAAAGATGGAGCAATACTATTCACATGCACCCATGTAAGTTCCCACAAGCTATCCCCACCTGAAGCACTCCTCTGCACAAGCACTCCCCAGCTCTTCATTACCAGCAAGGTGTTCTTCAGAAGCTCAGGCACTGTTTCCTGAAGAATTTCATTTTTCTTCCCTTTTACTTTTACCTTCAGATATTTTTCCATTCGGCTAAGCACTCCCACCCAGAGTTTGCAGAAAGTTGTCAACTGTGCAATTTCAGGGAGTAACTGCAAAAACACTTTTGAAAGGAGTTTTACAGCAATGACAAGTGTCCCTTCCATGTTTCTATAGTTAGATTGGTGCCCCTGAGCAATTTCATGCAAATCATCTAACATGGTGAAGATGACCAGATCAAAACACTGTAACCAAAGATCATGTGGAAGTTTGATCCCATCCACTCCTGTCAAGCACTTCTGCAATGATAAAAGAGAACGGTTTCTGACCTCTTCTCTCTGATCCAAACAAACTTTCCGTAAACCCTGCACAAGCCTCAGCCACATTTCCCCAATATCCTCTGATAACTTTGCAGACTCCTCCTCCCCCATTGCCTCCTTTGCATCTTGCGACCACCTAACCAAACAACTAACAGAATCTCCCATAAGATCAACTGCACACACGGACCTCTCTGCCTGTCCCACACGAGACTCTGCAAACTGCCTTGCTGCATCAACACAGAGAACATAATTTGCAGGTAACAAATGAGACCCATCACACATGATAAAGAACAATGCATCGAATCCTGCTTCAGCAGCATCTGGATGCCGAGCAGTGATGGAAAGCAAGGATGTAATCGTACGCCACCCCATTAGAGATCTTATGTGTGCAGCATTTGCTTTCACAAGGCGACCCACTTCCTGCGTAATTTGTTCACAGTATGCATCAGCAACACGGGCATCAAGCTTCAAGACAAGTTGCAGTGACCTCAAAAGTTCATCAGCCAGGTTCTCCTTGTAGGGCAGCAGCCGCTGGCAAATCCGGAGGAGTCCAAAAACAGCCTTCTCTACTAAGGAGCAAGGCATTACAGTTGACTGAACAATATTAGCTATGTGCTCATAAACACCCTGCCACAATAGCAAAATCCTGTCCCGGTTATTCAGCGTAATTGTAATGAGCAACTCCAGGCAAATAACTGCAGTATCTTCATCCTCTGGTAAACTGTTCCCTTTCTGAGGGTGACCAGCAGCCAAGATAAGTGCTTGTGCAAGCTCCCATAATGATTCAGCTTGCAAGAACTTGCTTTCAGTAAAGATGCTGCCAACATGGCACTCTTGGATTGTCTGAAGGGTGCGTTGATGAGCAGCAAGTTGTTCAGTGGGTTGTGATCTTGGCTCCTCAATGTCAAGAGCTAAAAACTGACTGAACCGACCCATTAAGCCAGTATATCTTCTTGGAGTTTCCATGGATTGCATGTGAACTGAAGGCAGAGAATTTGAAATTGTTTTACCATGCACAGGGTCAGCAGAAAGCTCTGATTCCTCAGTAGCATCACTGGCCACGCGTGCAGGGAGGAGACCAAGTTTGTACAATCTAAGGACACAATCCAGAATATTTCTCCAACCTGTGCGGATATAGTCACCATATCTATTTGCAATGGTAAAAACTGTGACAGTTGCCATCATTGCTCTTGCATCATCACCAAAGGCTAGCACAGATTCCTCGACTGATGATGGATTCAAGAGGGTTGTGAATTTGCACAGAGACACAACTACAGCATCCAATACATCTACAAGATGATGGCATGCAGAGATTTTAGCAAGAGCCAAATATCCATCAATACATGTCTGGTAAATATCTTCAAGTTCAGCATGATCAAACACCACAGAGATAGCATCAACTGTGGGACCAGACATTATAGCAAACATATCATGGTCAAGGTCGGCTCTAGAATCGGATAAAATAAATGGAGCAGTCCTTTTGGACTTATGCATTAGATCAATCCAACGGCTTGGGGTCATTTCAGGGATTCCAAATCCTTGTTCCGGAGTTGTGCGGATCTCATTCTTGCAAATTGAATGATACAGCTCTGACAAGAATTCTCGAGGTAAGTCATTGCCTCCATTGATGCGTCTATTATTCCGGATAAAATCCTCTTCTGTCATTTTTTTCTTCACCTGTGCATTATGCCGATCTGTGTTGAGCAATATAAGAGAATAAGACAACAAAAGAGCTGCGTCCTTGTTAGCTAGAACCTGTGGTGATTGCTCATAATATCTCTCAGAAAATGCCTCAAGCACCCTTTGTATTTTTTGTGATTCTCCAGGCAGCCTAAAAGTTTCCAACAATAATCGCAAAGCATTATCCAGACTCATATCTTCGAAATCAAAAGTCTGAGCAAACTCATGAAGAACCTGAATGGAAAACTCATCATGACTTCCCAGGAAATCCCCAATAAGATTCTTATCTAATCCAGAAGTGTACCTGAGAAAGCAAGCCACACTTTGAGGATTAAGTTTTTCTGGCAGTAGATGTGTTCCTTGGAGAAACTCTAGTCCTTTTTTTGGATCACGATTGAAGTGATCAGCTCCGACCATTAACCTTCTCTTAATATGCTTCCTCTGGCGGATAAAAGGTACCCATTGGTTAGGATCACTATAGCTGTCACACTTCGCTGTCCAGAAGGAAGTATACTCATCAATATTCACCGGGGCCGGTTCTGAACCATCAGACCCATTGCCTATCCTTCCAACTATACCCTGAATAACAGCAATAAGGCCATCCAGAGCAAGAACATGCATGGAAGACAAAGGACAGTCCATGGGAATGGCACTCTTTGATAACAAGTTAATAAGGTCTTCAAACACATTATTGCATGTCATGTCACAATCCAAGTTGGCATACATCTCCACCATAAAGGTTTTCTGCCTGCAGAAGTCTACAAGAGCCTCCATGGCAACCTCTTGCTGCTGGTAAGAAGCACCATATCTGCTCTGTGCAAGTCTCAAAATTACAAAAGAGAAGAAAGCCTCGAGTTGGAGTTTTAGTTCAGTTCGCAGATGGTGATACAGGTTGAGAGCTATACTACAGACCATTGAGAGAATAAGTGGACTCGTTGATAAATCAAATTGCATCAGATTACTAAATAATTCATCCTGAATCAAGCTCAGTAGCCTAGGTTGACAGTGAATTGAAGGGCCACCCAATTCTATTGCTGAATTAATTAAGCCCAATGCAAAAAGTGGGACATCTTCATAAAATGCTATAGTATTTGATCTGGGACCTTTTCCAATATGCTCAGCAACATTTAATAAGGAACACAAGAAATGAAATATCTCCACCATGCAAGGCACTCCATATGGCAATGTCATGAGGTGCAAATCAAAAGGAAGGGCATCCTTTCCCCTACCAGCCCCAATTGCATTTTCTTCAATTGCATTTTCTTCAATTGCGGCAAGACCTGTGGAAGCATCGGAACCAAACCTCACAGAGGATGCCTGACCACCCAATTCTGAATTACAATTGCCATTCTCCATCTGTGTACTCCCAAGAGCATAATCATTACCCAGCCCCCCACTCTGCAAAAGCAACAAAACGTTTTAAATAGGAAAAGAAAGATAATTCTGTTTTGAAGCCATACTTGCTAGACATATTTATCATTTTTCATTCATTTAACAAAAAACTAGATACAGTTCCAATAAAGTAAAAGGTTGCTAAGTAGTTCATTGCCACTTCATTCCATAAACCACATCAAAACTTTCTAACAAATTTTCCACAGCTCTCTAATGCCATGTGCCATTCTTTTAAACTCAAAAAAATATATATATAAATAAAGTAGCATAAATCATAAACTATGAGCATAAATGCAGCCTCACAATTTCACACAAAAGAAAGGGCTAAGTTACAGACCAGGAATAGATTTTCACCTATGATTTTGAGTGTAAATCAGAAAAGATTTTCCCCTAAAGTTCTATTAATTTTCCAACCATGAAAAACTGTAAAAACAAATATAATTTATGTTGTGAGACAACCAGGAATATGCAGTAGAGATAAACTGAAGAAATATAGAAGGAAGATTTAATTATAAATTACCATAAGACAAAACCCTAAGTAAACTATCAATGTGGGTTTTTTCTTTATTATGACTATTCTTTTCATCTCAAGTTTTCCAGCTTCTCTTTGATCCTATGCCCCAGCAACTAACAGAAGGACATTGAGAGCAGAGATGTTACAATAATGAAGATGAATGTGAGATGCAATCATACCTCCTGTTTGACAGTAGCAACACCATCTACCAATGCCTGGTTTGTGTTTTCAACATCTGGAAGGTGTGAAAAAATGAACCTGATAAGTTCATGCATAGTGTGGCGAGAAATCCTCTGCAGCAACTCACTTTTACTGCCTGCTTGATGTACTATACGAAAACAAGTGTTCACTAGGATACAAACATGCTGATTACTTAACATGACTGATGCTTTACTCTTCATGCAAGCCAGAAGAACTTGAAGTATCCTCATCAATACCACTTCTTCTGATGCAGGATCTGTCACCTCAAACCGACAACCAGTGACAGCATCAACCACTGACTGCATAGCATCTTCAACATTTACAGTATTTTCATCAATCACATCAAGAGTTAATATCTTGTAAACAGACAACAAAGCAACCCCAGTGATTGGTGCACCTGTTTCATCAGATCGAATCACATCCAAAAAGGGCTGAAGATAAAGTGCAGGGTTGATGGTATGCCATGGATTCTGCCAGGAGAAGATTTGCTTCCTCAACGTCTTCAAAGATTGAATTAGAGAGTCTTCTAGTTGGTCATCACCTGACATATAATGAACCCCCCATCTCACATTTCTCCTCATCACTGCCAACACAGTACCTGCTTCTGCATTAATCATGCATACTATAGTAGCTCTGTAAGATTCAGAAGTACCGCACTCCTCAGGTTCTTCCTCAATCACCTTAATTCCAGACTGTAGCTTTATTCTCCCCATATCAATACAGTATCCTCTCAATACAACCAGAACTCCTGTCTGCGATTCCTGGTTGCTATGCAGAGAAGGAACAAGAACTTGATTACAGCATGCCCTTCATAGGCAACAAACAACAGCAACAGCTACAAAATGCCTTTGTCCCAAACTTGATGGGCCCGGCTAAATTGATCCGCTTGTGTTGTTCAGCTCAATCAAAAATATGGCATCATCCCTTCGTATTCAACACAAAAGTAATAAAATTACTGATCAGCCATGACTCAAAGTGTAAGAAACAGAGAGTACAACAAAAGCAGCCTGAACAGCTAATGTAAAACAGATACTGATTCATGATTTATACATATAAGCAAGGAAATCAGCAAACAAAATGAAGTTGGTGAGACTATTGGGTCATATGCTTTGTTAAACTGCTAATGCCCATTAATCAATCAATTTTTGCGAAAGCAATTAAAGCCAAGTTGCATCAGTGCTGTGATGAAACTCATTCAAAGAGTCGAAAACATCTCGAACATTTGGCAGATATCATGACTTGGCATAGTTGAAAATCTAGCATTAAGATCCATCTAGAGCTTGAAAATCAATACTCATTTAACTATCTGAAATCTTCAATTAGCCTTAATACTTTCTACTTGGGTTGTAAATCTAGTGGGTGTAGCAGTTAGACAAACAAGATTCCGAGGGAAAAAAAAAACAAATGAATGGTCAGATTAGATTCCTTGGACAAATCATAATGATGAGTTAATTGTAAGAAAATTGTACTCCCCAGTAGTAACTAACAAAACCTAGATAGTTGCTAATCAAAGTTAAATGAAAAAGATATGAAATTTAAAAAGCTCATATCATATATAAAATAAATAGATAAATAAACCACCCTAAAATAACACGAAAATTGACGCAAATTGAAGGGATCACATCTGAAATGCAATCAACAGGTAGCTTCTACTCCAACTAAGAAACTGGCTACACAAGAAGATCAGGTTTTACGTAAATAGAATAACAAAACTATTATTTATTTATTTATAGAAAAATAACAATAAGTAAGTTTGAAGAAAGGGAAGGGAAGGGAAGGGAAGGCATCAAGCGAGATAGAAGTAAAGGGAGATGCGTTGCTACCTTAGGAAGGTGTGAGAATGTGGATCTGAGGAATGGATACGCGTCTCAATTCTGCTCTTTTTTTCATTTCTTCCTTCCACCTCCTCTACAGATTTATAAACACAATTCTAATCACCCTTTTTTCTCCCTTTTCCTTTTCTTTTTTTTTTTCCCCTTTAATCTCTGTTCTTTTTTATTTATTATTAATTTTTTTTTTTCATATAAAAAAAAAGGCCACGATGTTTCGTACTGAAAATACTATGGATTCGCAGAATCCACGGTGTTTTTATTTTTTTTATTCTAAATTTTTTTTTACTCACTATTTTTTTAATTTTATTTTTTTATATTAGATTAATTGATGATTTATTTGTATTCTTATTTTAGTTTATTAGATAAATAACACAATGTATAAAAAGACTTTGCAGGTCATAGAGGAAGTTTTGAAACTCATGATAATTTTATGAAGTAACTATTTCAAGTAAAATTATTTATAATTATTTTCTACAGTCTTGAACTCCGAACAATAATTTATTATATGCAGTCTTATACTCAAAGTTCTTTAAAAAGATTATAGAATCATAAAAAAAATCTTGTAATTAAATGCAGGCCATCTTTATTAAGAAACCATTAAACTCAAAAATCTACGATGATACTTTTTATCATAGTTTTGAAACCTGATTTGACCCGACGGGTCGATCCGGGGCTGGAACCGGGCTGGGTTGGAAAAAAATAGAGTAAGAAAAAACTCGGTGTGACCTGGTTGACCCGGTAAGATCCAGTTGCAACCCGTTGACTTTTGTTTTTTTTTTTTTACTAAGACGATATTGTTTTGATATAAAAAAAATTAACTCAAATGACCCGGTGACCTAATTAAAATCCAGAATCCGGATCTTGAATCAGACCGGGTCTTGAAACTATGCTTTTTATTCCTTTGCTTTCAAGATTTAAAAAATAAAAAGAGCATAACATTGATGTGCTTGTCGCTTCTCAATATAAGTTATTATGACATAGAGTACAGGTTCCTTAATTTATATGGTATAGTACATTGATTGGAATATAATCATCTTTTTTTGATTGGTCCATTAATTTCATGCAATAGTTTGTTGTTCTTTCTCATGTTATTATACTTTATTTATAGGGAATGATATTTTTCTTCTGATCCTTATGGAAAAATAATAATGTAAAAAATACATATTCCATACTTATTTAAACAAATTAATAAATGGAACTTGTAACATAACATTTTTCTTAAAGTTTAATATCTTGATATCCCCACGGATGCTACATGTTTTTGTTTACGATTAAGTGAATGTTTGGGAACGTGGCTGCGGCTGCGTTCCCAAAAAATTTGAATTTTTTTTTTTTTGCTAAAATTTAATATGATTTGTATGTTTTGGATCGTTTTGATGTGCTAATGTCAAAAATGATTTTTAAAAAATGAAAAAACATCATTGGCATGCATTTTGGCACGAAAAGTTATTTGAAAAGCACCCGCAACCACACTGCCAAACACGCTTTAAGTTCTCAATAGTATAGTATTTCCTTGTTGGAAAAAAGAAATGATTATCAAGTAGCATAATTCATTAGAAAAGTAACAGTTGGTTAAACCTTAGGTCTATGATCAATTAGATAATTATTTGATGCCATGTTTCGAATATCATTAACTTTACTAATTATTGATGAATATATTGGTGTTTTACGCCTTGAAATGCCACCTACTCATAAGTATGTAGGATAATATGTAGCTAAGAAACAATTACTCCTTTGGAACAAGCATCATTATTAAGATTGGTTCAAAACTATTCGCATCAACATTGATGGGGTGGTGAAGGTTTGGCCCAATGAATACCAAGACTATAATAGTTTTGAGTTTGGGTGAATTGTATCTTTCAAGTGAGATAATTGGTGGAGAGAAGAAGTAGCAAAAAATAACATTTTGTTTTTAAATATTCATGATAAATGCTCTATTAAGATTGTATATTAATTACAGTTGTTAAGACTGGTATATAATATGTTCTTTTTTTTTTTAATAAAAGAAAACAGGTTTTCTTATAAATTGATGTATGAAGAATACCTATAACTAATTTCTAGATGCTTATCAGATGACTTGTACACTAACTCACATGAGAATTCTATATAAAGAGATCGTTTGTGTTTATGAAAATACTTGAGATCAATAAGTTATCTTATATAGAGAATATTATGTTTTGATTCTGACTACATGTTTCTTTTATTAAGGGTGACAAATGGGCATATATTAGTTATAACATGAATTATATGATATTATTAAATGGTAAAAGTAATATTTCACCCTTTATAAGGTTATCAGATTTTTCCTATAAAATAAAATGTTATGTCTTATATTTTTATCTATCACAAAATATAGAATATAGTTCTGAAAAGCACAAAAAATAGCTTATAGTCAAGACATAACAATTCCTCTCTTCTAAAAGGGTTTTATGAGATTTATGATATGGTGACTCATGTGAATTCTTGTTAGAGATCAAATTATTAGACGACTTGTAATTTGTGACAACATAACTTTGAAACATTGATCAAACCTTAAAAGAAAGAATTGATTTTCAAGTTATTTTCACTCAAATCTTAAATGATCTTAGATTGTCTAATGAAATCTTTGGAACTCTTAAAATATATAAAATTATTGGTACTATTGTGTTTATATGTTTCATTAAACTCAACAGATTTGATATTAAATATGAGATTATTAAGGTTTATGGGGGTGTTTCCTAGGTATTTTTCAAGTGGATTAGATTTATGACGTAAATATATATTCTAATTACAACAAAACTAAATAAATATTGTTTTTGAAAACTACCATGGGAAAAAACTAGTAATCATTAAAATAAAATTTTAAAAAACGAATATTATATATATAAAAGACAAGATATGCCCTATTTGCAATTCTTATTATTAAAACATTAATATAATATAATGTAAGGATAGATCCAATGATTTACTCAAGGCTTACTATTAGCCATAATTTTCATTCAGAGATCCTATACTACGAGGACATGTAAATTGCAAAATCATCTAAATCAAAATATAATAATAAAACGGTAGAAGTTCTAATAAAAAATGTTCTATTAAATTCTCAAATTTTAAATGTAATGATAATGAGGATGGATCCTAATGTTTTTGTGTTTTAAAGAAGTTTTTTTTTAAATTATTTTTTTTTTATTTTAAATTAATTTTTTTAGTGTTTTTAAATTATTTTAATGTGTTAATATCAAAAAATAATCTTTTAAAAAATAAAAAATATTATTTTAATATATTTTCAAATAAAAAAATATTTTAAAAAACAATTTCAAACACATGAAAGTTAGCATAAACTGAAACAAAAATAAAGGAGTTTCACAGGCCCATTGTCCTTCCACTTAATAAAGGAAAAGTTCCATTGCAGACGTTTCTGCAAAAGGGAGAAGGTGCAGTATTCCCTCTCTACGTCGTTCCTATTAAAGAGAGAACCTCTTCTAAGAACAATATACTAACCCAATGTGAATTTTTTTTAAAAAAAATAAATATTTTTTCTAGTTAATTATATACTTTTCTATTTTCTATTATTATATTTTTATAGTATTTAGAGAATAGTTTTCTATTTTATTTTTTATATTTAATATTATTAGGGTTTTCTGTTTTTTTCTTTTCTGTATAAAAAGTTGTAATAAATTTTTGACAAGCAAGACATTGATGAATAAAAAATTGAATGTTTTGGGCGTCTTTTCATAGTTATGGTGTTTTTGGTATTTAAAATTTTTGACTTGTAACAACCTCCATTATCCTTCACTCCTAGCTGCATTGGTTGATATCAAAACCAAATGATTTTTAATTATTTTGGTAGAAGGTCGTAGAGAACGAGTATTAAAGCTGATCGATTCATGGTGGTTAGTTAATGTGTGCTACTAAATAATCATGGAAGGAAAAGGTCGCGGAACAACACATGCTTGTGTAAGTGGGGATGAGAAGGTTTCTGCTTGAGAAAAAAAAACATTTAGGAACTAATATGTTGTCTCTGTGTATGTTAATTGTTATTAGAAATCCTGATAGTGAGATCCACGATAAGGCATGCCACATAAAGGTGTTAGAGATTAACGTAGAAGCAGCCCATATAAAAGTATTGTGTTAGGAACCAAGACGGGAAAACCCGCTCAAAGGTGTCAGTGACTCATAATAAGATGACCCATAAATAAAAAGATGTTCGTAGTGAAGGAAAATTTTTGATTGAGGTTTGAACTCAAGAATGAATTTCTTCAAATCCAAGAAGATTGATAAAGTTATGTTTTTTTTTAAAATCCTCAGTTAATTTTAATATTTTTCTTAGTTAATTTTATATTTTTCTATTTTTATTTTCTATTATTATGTTTTTTTATTTTTATTTTATGAAGAGTAT
>Ga0307515_10010239_pt1 | contig 18002 bp, 3 predicted proteins | sample 17_EM_MG_FD_194513 | JGI IMG/M metagenome (GOLD analysis project Ga0307515, IMG submission 194513) | Populus trichocarpa ectomycorrhiza microbial communities from riparian zone in the Pacific Northwest, United States - 17_EM | ecosystem: Host-associated > Plants > Roots > Unclassified | place... | reverse complement strand
TAGAAAATCTAAAGAATACTATAGAAAAGGTATAGGAGTATCGGAAGAGAGTAGGTTAGATAATATTAAAAAAGAAGGATCGCTAAAGATAAGTTACCTAAGGGGGACCTAGGAAGAGCGACTGCTAAACTACTTAGAGTTATTTCCTTTATAGGAAGAGAGTTAGTTCTCTTATTACTAAGTTCCTATAGACCTTATTCTATAAGTTTCTACTCCTTAAAATAGACCTTTTTACAAACTTTTTTAAGATAAAGAAGATGGGTAGACGCCACGATTTGAGTATTAAGGGCCTTTTATTCCGTATCTTAAGAACGCTTAAGTTTAGTAAGGGCCTATAATAGCTTACTATTAAGCTTTATAGCGGTAGATTAAATATAAAACCCTAAGATAAATTACTTAGGGAACTTAACGACTATTAAGATTAATAGGACGTATATACTTAGCGTTAGAGATAAAGCAAACATTATAGGATAAACGAATATTTGCTTTAGTACACTCTAAGTAAAAAAAGGGTTGCTAAGAAAAAGGACTCGCTAACGCAATATAAATTAACCCCTCTTTTATATAACGAGAATATGGAGACGGCATTATCTTATTAAGCAATAGTATGCTAGTAACGGTATAAGTATAACGCTATACTTATAAAGATAAGGAAGGTTTAGAAACCTTAGGAGATATAATAAGCAATAATATTAACTAAATTAATTAGACGGATATTACATCTCTAGTAAATAACTTAGAGATATTTAGAATCTTTAAGGACGAAGATAAAAAGGAGGGAGATAGTGTTACGGACGCTTTAAGTACAATATTACAACTACTTAAAGAGAAGTTAGAAGAAGCTAGTTAGTTAATATAGGTACGGTCTAAGATAAAGCCGGTAGAACTATATAATAAGAAATAGTAAGTAAGTTATATAATATTATACGCAGTGTACGTAGTATATAAAAGGAACGTATATATAATATATATAACACGTATATTACGTATAAGGAGGGTTTTCTAGGAGTACGGTTATATATTTAAAGGACCACAGTCCCTACTCTAGATAGTTCTTCCCTTATAGTAATTCTTAGAATATAATTAGAGTTAATCTATTAGGCAACCACTCTACCAGTTATTATTACATTATTAACTTTAATTTACATCACCTATATACCTAGCCTAATAATAAGCCCATCGTAGTACCTACTATAAGGTTCCGTTATATATAAGATACTAAAGAGCTTTTAGGTATAAATGATTTTAAAAGCATAACTAAAAGATCTATAAATGGATATATATAAAAACCGAGAAGTAAAGTATATCCTAAAGAGTATAGTAGAGTATTTTATGGAAGATTTCTATAAGGGAATAACTTAAGGGCATAATAGAGTAATAGGCTTAGTGTTAAGACTTTAGGAAGAATATATTATTAATAAAATCTAGGGTATAGCTAGAAAAGTAATAAAGGAGTATCTAGATTGCTAAAGGAATAAATTAATAAGGTATAAGCTATATAGAGGGCTATAACCTATTAAAATACTAGAGAGACTATAGGAGGTTATATTATAGGATTTTATTATTAAGTTACCAAAGTTAAGAGATCCTATTACTGGATAGGAGCATAATATAATCCTAGTAATAGTAAATAAGTTAACTAAATAGGGCTACTTTATAGTATGCACAGAAGAAATTTTAGCAAAAGATATTGCTAGAATTTATATTAAAGAAGTATTTATAAGATATAGAGTATTAAGTAAGATTATATTAGATAGAGACCTAAGATTTATAGTAGTATTTTAGGAGGTATTTTTAGCGGAATAAGGAGTTAGAGCAGCAACTTTTACTATATATTATCCGCAGACAGATAGATAAATAGAAAGATTAAATTAGACTCTAAAATAGTATCTAAGGTATTATATTAATTATATATAGAACAATTGGGTATTATTACTACTAATTATATAGTTTATATATAATACAATACTATAAGAAGGAATAAGTATATTACTATTTAAGGTAAATTATAGATATAAACTAAGAATATTATTATTACTAAGATAAGTAAAGAAAACGAGTAGCATAGCTAAAGAAAAAATAAAGATATTAATAAATCTTTATATAGACCTTATAGAATTAGTATAAAAAGTATAAGAGAGAATAAAAAGGTACTATAACGCTAAGAGATCTAAGGGACTAGATCTTAAGGAGGGGAATAAAGTATAGCTACTATACAAAAATTTTAAAAGCTGACGACTAAGTAAGAAATTAGACTATATTAGGTTAGGACCTTTTAAAATTATATAAAGGATTTTACTAGTTATATTTAAGTTAAACCTACTAGCTAAGATAAAGATTTACCCTATATAGTATATTATAATACTAGAGCTAGTATATAGGAATATTAAGCTATTAGTCTATAAAGTAAACATATATAGAGAATAAGAAGAAGATAAATAGCAAGTTTTAAAGATCGTTAGTTATAAGAACATTAACGATAAAATATAGTATAAGGTTAAGTAGATAGGCTATAATAAGACTACCTAGGAATTACTATAAAATTTTAAAAAAAAATACTATAGGAAAGGTATAGGAGTATTAAAAGAAAACGGGTTAGGTAATATTAAGAAGGAGCTAAAAATAAAGGGATTAGTTAAAGGTAATAGAGGAGCTAGGTTATCTAAGGGATCCACTACTAGTATATTAGTTATTTCCGCCTTTTCTTAATTAGAATCCTTTTTAGCCTCCTTAGCCTTAAGTTTAAATAGATCTTACTCTACTAAGTAAAGCTCTTTTAAGTATACCTTTTTATAGACCTTTACTAGACGGCTTAGATAAGTATAAGCTTTTAGTTAAGCTTTTAGAGCCTAAGACGCCTTATTTATAATAGAACCTTATAGTAGGTACTACAATAAGCTCGTTATTAGGCTAGGTATATAGGTAATATAAATTAAAGTTAATAACGTAATAATAACTAGTAGAGTAGTTGCTTAATAGATTAACTCTAATTATATTTTAAGAATTAATAATAATTCATTGCTTAACGTCTGATACGGATCCTACGCGGCCCACGCAGACTACTCCGTCATAGGGGGGAAAACTTATGTATTTACAGGAAGAAAACCCCTGCAGTTAGGTTGGGGGAGGAAAAACCCTATGAGCCACCTTAGTAGGATAAAAAACCCCGACTTGCCATATCCGTCCGTAGCGGCGGCCCTACGGGCCTACAGCTACGTCCTGTCTCCTTAGATGTTTTAAACTCCTTAGGTACCACTACTTCCCTCTCTAGCTTATCCTAAGCTGGGGTTCACTACATCCTAGCCAGGCCTTACCGATTAATCGCCGTATATTATTGTCGTTTCCTATATTGTTAACCATCCCCTGTATGCTATCTCTTGTTGACCATTGCTATATACACTATACCTTCCTCTCCCCTAAGGCCTATCGAAGGCGTAAAGGGGATTTATCTATAAACTACTACTACACTATACTATAAGGCGAGCGGGACGTGTATGCCTGGGTATCTTTTATACCTAGGCCCTAGTTACTAGGCCCTCGCCAAGGGTTACTACTCCTTAAGAGGAGACAGGAAAACCGTACGGTGTTGTCCAGGCTGCCAGGTCTTTTTAGTATTTAATAGTTGATAGCGAGTGACCGTATGCTCCGCGGGCGATCGCCCTAGGGGTTAAGAGGGGCCGTATATTTGCTCATTTGTTCGTTTGTTCGCATTCGTTTATTTGTTAATATAAGAGGTTGTTAATGCTTTCTATTAGGGGTTAGGGGACGTTGGATTCTATATATATCCGTAAGGATTATATAGGGTTGGAATAGGAGAACGGGTAGTAGCTGAATTGTAGAGGGCCAATAGTAGTGGTTTTCGAGATCTCACCATCTGAAAATTTTTTACCACCGCCCATAACGCTTATAACCACCACCAGGTCCTACCCGCAGCTATACGACGTCTTTACGTTGGCTCTACTAAGTCCGAAGACTAGTAGGTTCGTAGGCCTCACCACGTATAGGTGCAGAGTCCGATTTCGAGGACCTATTTTAAGAATTACTATAAAGAAAGAACTATCTAGAGTAAGGACTATGGTCCTTTAAATATATAACCGTACTTCTAGGAAACCCTCCTTATATATAAGGTACGCGTACTCTATCTACTCTATTGCGGATTATATAGATTATACAGATTATATAGATTATATTACGTGACTTAGTTATTATTCTTTATTATATAGTTCTACTAGCTCTATTCTAGACTATACTTATATTAACTAACTAGCTTCTTTTAACTCCTCTCTAAGTAGTTATAATATTATACTTAAAGCGTCCGTAATACCATTTTTCTTTTCTTTATCTTTATCCTTAAAGATTCCAAATATCTCTAAGTTGTTTATTAGAGGTATAATATCTATCTAATTAATTTAGTTAATATCGTTACTTATTATACCTAAAGTAACTTCTCTTTCTTCTACAGCTTGTCGCGCTCGTACTATCGCCGTAGTGCTATCGCTAGGTAAAGTAATACTATCTCTATATTCTCGTTATATGAAAGAGGGATTAGTTTACGTTACGCTAGTAAGTCCTTTATTTTAGCAACCTTCCTCTTACTTAAAGTGCACTAAAGCGAATATTTATTTATCTTATAACGTTTGCTTTATTTCTAACGCTAAATATATACGTCCTATAACTTTTAATAGTCTTTAAGTTCCCTAAGTAATTTGTTATAGGGTTTTGTATTTAATCTACTACTATAAAGCTTAATAGTAAGCTCTTAAGCGCCCTTAATAAATTATATTAATTATAAGAGGTAGAATAAGAGGCTACGGCTACTTAATAGCGTGCCCTTAAAACTCGTCTTCTGGCCTTTACTTATCTTTTACGTTTTAAATAGGTTTATAAGAAGGTTCGTTTTAAAGAGTAAAAACTTATAAAATAAGGTCTATAGGAACTTAGTAATAAGAGGACTAACTCTCTTTCTATAAAGGGAACAACTCTAAATAGTTTAGCAGTCGCTCTTCCTAGGTTCCCCTTAGGTAACTCGTTCTTTAGTAATTCTTCCTTATTAATATTACCTAACCTCTTCTCTTCTAATACTCTTATACCTTTTTTATAGCGTTCTTTAAATTTTCTAATAGCTTTTAGGTAGTCTTATTATAGCCTATCTACTTAACCTTATACTATATTTTATTATTAACGTCCTTATAACTAATAATCCTTAAAACTTACTATTTGTTTTCTTTTTATCCTCTATACGTGTCTGCCTCGTAAACTAGTAGCTTAATATTCCTATATACTAGTTCTAGCATTATAATATACTATATAGGGTAGATTTTTATTTTAGCTAGTAGGTTTAACTTAAATATAACTAGTAAAATTCTCTATATAATTTTAAAAGGTCCTAGTCTAACGTAGTCTAACTTCTTACTTAGTTATTAACTCTTGAAATTTTTATATAGTAGCTATACTTTATCTCCCTCCTTAAGATCTGGTCCCTTAGATCTCTTAGCATTATAGTACTTTTTTATTCTCTATTATACTACTTTAGCTATTTCTATAAGGTTCTTATAAAGATTTATTAATATCTCTATTCTCTATTTAGCTATACTACTTATCTTCTTTACTTAATATGGCGATAATAATATTCTTAGCTTATATCTATAATTCGCCTTAAATAGTAAAGTACCTATTTCTTCTTAAGGTGTTATATTGTATATAAACTATATAACTAGTAATAATAATACCTAATTATTCTATACGTAATTAATATAGTGCCTTAGATACTATTCTAGTGTCTAATTTAATCTTTTTATTTAACTATCTGTCTGCGGATAATATATAGTAGAAGTTGCTACTCTAACTCCTTATTCCGCTAAGATTACCTCCTAAAATACTGCTATAAATCTTAGATCTCTATCTAATATAATCTTACTTAGTACTCTATATCTTACAAACACTTTTTTAATCTAGATTTTAGCGATATCTTCTGCTAATATTTCTTTTATATACGCTATAAAGTATCTCTACTTTATAAGCTTATCCACTATTACTAAGATTATATTATAATCTCGTCCTATAATAGGATCTCTTAATTTTAGTAACTTAATAATAAAGTCCTATAATATAACCTCCTATAGTCTTTCTAGTATTTTAATAGGTTATAGCCCTCTATATGGCTTATACCTTATTAGTTTATTCCTTTAGCAATTTAGATATTCTTTTATAACCTTTTATGCTAGGTTTTAGATTCCATTAATAATATACTCCTTTTAGAGCCTTAATACTAAGCCCGTAGCTCTATTGTATCCTTAAGTTAATCCCTTATAGAAATCTTCTATAAAGTGCTCTGCTATACTTCTTAGGATATACTTTACTTCTTAGTTTTTATATATATCCGTTTATAGATCTTCTAGCTATGCCTTTAGAATTCTCTATACCTAAAAGCTTTCTAGTAACTTATAAATTCTATCTAACTTATTTTTCTAAGTTGCTATAATCTTTAGATAATTATACCTAATTAACCTATCTGTGTCCTTTTACAGTAAAGCCCCTAATAGCTTTTTATTATTTTATAGTTTAGCTTTTTAACTTAATATATTAGCCTATATATTGTCTATATCCTTAGTATACTAAATCTTAAAATAGTATTTTATAAGCATCTTTGCCTATCTAACCTATCTTTAGTTAAGTTCCTTTATTATTAGGAATCCCGTTAGGTTCTTATAATCCGTCTTAACTATAAATAGTTTTTCTATACCTTATAAGAATGCTTTTTATTTTTTTAATACTATAACTATACCTAATAACTCCTTATTGTAGATGTTATAGTTTAACTTTAGTAGTATTATCTTCTAACTATAGTATGCTACTAGGCGCTATCTATCTAGATATTTCTATATAAAGTATACCCCTAGTATAAAGTCTAATGCATTTATTTTTATAACCGTCTTTAGTTCTAGTTAATAGATCTTAAGAACTAGCTCCTAGGTAAATAACCTTTTAACTTTTTTAAACAGTTCTTATTACTCCTCTCCCTATACCTATAGTTCTTCTTTCTTTATTAATCGCATAAATGGCTTAATATCCTTTAACTATTATACTATAAACCTTCTATAGTAATTGCAAAACCCTAGGAACGATCTTAACTATATAATATTCTCTAGTTTTTGCCAATTCACTATAGCCTTAATCTTTTTTAGATCTATGCTAAGTTAGCCTAGTTTAATAATAAATCCTATAAAATCGGTCTTCCTAGTAAAGAACTTGTATTTCTTAATTACTACTAGCATTTATTCTTCTTATAGTCTCTTTAAGACCTATTTAACGTATTCTCCGTATTCTTCCTTAGTTATTAAGTAAATAATAATATTATTAAGATATGCTATAATAAATTCATCTAAGTATTCTCCTAATATATTATTAATTTACTTCTAAAATGTTACTAGTACGTTTATAAGCCTAAATTGTATAACTAATAGTTTATATAGTCCTTCCTTTAACCTAAAGGCTGCCTTCCATTTATTGCCTTCCTTAATTCTAATCTAATGGTACGCCTACCTTAGATCTATCTTTATAAAGATTTACGCATTGCCTATCCTATCTTAAATTTCGCTAATTAAGGGTAAAGGATACCTATCCTTCCTAGTAATGCTGTTTAACTGTCTATAGTTAATATATAGCCTTAGCTTGCTATTTTTCTTTAGTATAAACAGTACTAGATAACCCGCTAATAACTACAATAGTCTAATATATCCCTTTCGTAAATTTTCCTAGATAAACTCTTTTAATGCTCTACCCCCTTCTTTAGTAAGCTTATAGATTAGAAAGAACCTTAGACTTATTTCTAGTTCTAATTCTATCTTATAGTCCTATACTATATACTCTAATAGCTTTTTACTTTCCGGTAACCATAGTTTCTTACCATACTTATAGTATCTCTTTAGTATATAGCTTAGCCCTTTTTCTATTTCTTTATAGGTCGCTCCTACTTAATACTATACTATCTTAGCTTATTGTTATATCTTATAGCGTTAAGTATCCCTAATATTAACCTAACCTATAATCTAATTAATCTTTGGATTGTATTCCTATAACTAAGGTATTCCTAATACTGCCTTATTATTCCCTAATGGTAATATATTAAAAGACATCTTAACTTATCTCCCTTTAATAGTTAACTAAATAGGTCCTATTTTAAGATTAATAATGCCTCCTCTATAGGCTATCAGATCTCTTAAAATTGTTACTAATAGGTAAAAATATTCCTTTTTCCTGTATAGTAATCCTATTCTTTTAACTGCTGCTAGTAAAATATGGTTCCTTATTACTCCACTATCTATTAATGCCTTAAACTACTAATCTTACTACTTAACTCGTAAATTTAGGTGTTGTCCTTAAATTCCTTTAAGGGTCTAAGGCTCTACTATTGGTTCCCTCTAGTCCCATAGGCCTCTACTTTTCCTAACTATTAGCTACTAGATCCTATTTATACTTAGTCTAACTTAGGCTAATACTTAGTTCGCTTTTTATCTTTAATATACTATAGACCCGTATTTTTAGGATATTCCTACCACTATTGTCCGTCTAGGTATTCTTCCGTAAGGAATCTTCCTAGCTAAAGTATTAAGTCCCCTTATTCTTAAACTTCTACTAGGTGCTAACTATGTATATACTTAGCATTTTAATACTTTACCTTATTCGTTATCCAATATATTCTTATTAAATACTTTTAATTTTTGTCCTTTAGTGCTCTATGTATATTATATATATTATCCATATATATAATCTATACTAACGTATAATATGCTTAGTATCTTAGGTTAACTCTTAGCTTATTTTTATCCTTAAGTTTAAACCTTTTTTATATTAATCTAAGCGTTATAACTTTATTCGCAGGTACTAAGATTTACCTTTTACTTCTCTAGTCCTCTAATTACTCCTTTAGATCTTTTAACGTTATAATTAAGGCTCCTTTAATGTAAGTTATAGCCTTTTCCGTAATTAGGTGGTCTTAGACAACTTTTTTATCTAACTATATATAGAAATCTTCCTACTTATCATTATATCGCTGCCTATACCACTTTTAGTATAGTTACTTAAGTATATACGCTCTATCCGTAAGGAAGTATCTTCTTATTACTACATCGTAACAGCCCTTTATGTGTTATTCCTTAAATCTAGTTAGGATTCCTAAATCCTCTTCTTATTCTAGTTCGGTAAGCCACTTAGCTCTTAATATGCCTGCTCTCGGCCTATTAGTAATTCTTTGTACTAGCGCTCTGTCCCTTATACGACCTAGTATACTAGATCTCTTATTTAGTTTCTGCTCTTGCTATAAGGTAATTCTTACTCTAAATTCCTCTATAGTTTCTTTTCTTTTACGTCTTATAAGTAGATCCTTAAAGTCTTTATACTTCTTAATCTTAGTATTAACTTTTTAATCTTTAAACTAAATACTATATTTAACTAGTAAGTCCTCTAGGTCCATATATCTGTCTCCCAGTCTAGCTACTGCCTAAATTACAGATTTTCTAATCTATAAAGAAGCTCCTTACCTCTTACCTATAGATGTCTTTATTTATACTCCGAATTCTTAGTCCCTTAGATTCTTTAATCCTAAGCTTACTTTTAACTTAAGTCTTACTCCCACCTTAGTCTAACTAGGCGTCCATAGTGTTCTCATCTCGTCTTAAGAGTCTTAAATCTTATCTATCTCGTCTTAAGAATTTAATACCTGTGGGAAACTCTATCCCAAGCTTATTTATATATTCCTAAACTAAGCTATTACCCTACTCTATTAGTTATCATCTATTATAGGTCCTTAGGTGTGCCTCATCTCATCTTAAAAATCTTAGTTATCTCTTATCTTATCTTAAAAATCTTAAGCCTTTAGCCTTTTACCTTTATCAAGTAGTAAATTAGCACTAGCAGTCGTCTGCTTACTTAGTCTTTATAAAATGCTCTTCCTACCGTCTTATAAAGCAATAGATGCCGTATCTAACGGTGTTATAATGCCCGTTACTAAACCTTACTCTATAGCAGTTTTAGTCTCTACTTTTAATGCTAATATCTTAAGATCTTCTTTCTTAACATCGCTAAATGGATTTTTTTTAAAGTCCCTTTCCAAATACTGCCTTATTAACACTGTACTAAAAGTTACTATTAGATCTTTATTATATTTATAGAGCCTATCTTACTCTTTATAGTCTTAGGTAGCTCTCAGTTTCTCTAAACTAGGTTCCTATAGCTAATAGCTTACGCTATACTTAGCGTCTTTATAAATTTGGCACGCGTTATTATAGCAAATCGTAAAGTGGTTAATTAAACAATCTTTTATTCCTTATAGTGCATTATTGTCCCTCTATACGTATATACCGTCTACTAGTCTAGTTCCCTTTATTATATAGTAACTCTAACCATCTTTACAATCTTTAGCGAAATAACCCTATTTTCTGCAATTTATATAAGCTCCCTTTTTAAACCATCTTTCTTGTTATAGAGTCCGCCTAAATATCTTCTGCTACTAAGATCCCTAATTTAGCCTTTGCTCCCTAGACCTTTAATTACTTAATCCTTGTCCTCTTAGTTTCTATAGTGTCTTACTCTATCTCTTATAGGCTTCTTTAGTACCACTTAGGTCCATTAACTCTGCGCCGTACTATAGTTTCTAACTTAGCTTTAGTTAATGCGTACTCTACGCCTTATATAACTATAGAACTTTATCCTAACCTTTCTTAGTCTGTTCCCTTTGGTAGATCCTATTATTAATCTTTATTACTTAATCTATTAATTCCCTTAGGGTATCCGCATCTTCTATTAGAATAATTACATCCTAAACTTTAGCCTTAAGTCCCTGTTTATACTGTGCTATAAGCGCCCTATTATTCCACTTAACTTATATTACTAGCGTTTAGAACTACGTTATATACTTAATAGCTAAGGTTTATTACGTAATATCTTAAAGCTTTCTTTCCGCCGTAGTTGTTACCTCTGGATCTCTAAATATCTGTATAAGTTGCTCTATAAATCTATTTTAGCTTAAGAACATAAACCGTACTTCTTAGTTCGTTATTATTATTCTATTTACTTATATTTCTGTAAGGTAAGGCTTAAACTATTTAAGTGCTCTTCCTAATAAGAACAATCCTGTATACGCTATTTGATCTATAGGTATTGCTAGCTTTACTCCCTCTTGTATAACTTTAAAGTGCATTTACGTAAGGAATCCTTTAAGCTTTAATCTCTCTCTTAAGAATCTTTCGATTAATAGTAACTTAACCTTTACTGCTCCTATCCCATTAACCCTTTGTTTAAGTGCCGTATTATTTTCTATTAACTGGTTAACTATTTTCTGTAGTTATTTAACCGTTATAGGTTGTTATAAGTTAGTATCTGCCATACTAGTGTTACCTCCTGACCTTAAAGTAGTTGCCGCCGTTAATAGCGTTGTGGTGGCTACTTTTAGTAGTATATTATTCGACTTTTAATACTATAACTAGGTAGTAATTATATAACGGAACCTTATAGCAAGTACTACGGTGGGCTTATTATTAGGCTAGGTATATAGGTAATGCGTAAAGTTAATAATGTAATAATAACTAGTGGAGTGGTTGCCTAACAGATTAACTCTAATTATATTCTAAGAATTACTATAAGGAAGGAACTATCTAGGTAGAGACTGAGGGTCCTTAAATACACAACCGTACTCCTATGAAATCCTTCTTATATGTAAGGTACGCGTGCTCTGTCTGCTCTATTACGGATTATATAGATCGTATAGATTATACAGATCATATTATATGACTTGGTTACCATTTCTCGTCATATAGTTCTACCGGATCCATTTTAAACCGTGCCTGTATTAACTAACTAGCTTCTTCCGACTCCTCTCTAAGTAGTTGTAACATTGTACTTAAAGCGTCCGTAACATATAAGGGTATCGTTATCTCTATAAGGGATATTATCTTTAACGAAAAGACGTTCTTTAACGGCAAGTAAATGGATATCTTAAAGGACCTATACGCTAAATTAGATACACTAATTAAGAAGATTTAATTACCTAATACCTAGACTAAGAACGAGGTCCTTCTAAAAGACGATAAAAAAGTATTTAAACCGTTAATTTAAGAGGAAGACGATAATGTTAATAAGCTAGTTTAAGCCTTTAATAAGTTAGCAGATCTTAAGCTTGTAAGAGCTCTTAAAGATATATACTATATACCACCTCCAATAAAAGAAGACAAAGAATCTCTATATACCTTTTACGTTAAGTATCCTACAAAGTCAGATATACAAGGTACTAATTAAGACGTCGCTTATTAAGTAGGAGATGCGTTTAACACTTAGGGGATGTCTAACAATTTAGTTAAAGACTCGTTTAAGGAAGCTAGTAATAATAGGTTTGAAGACTTTGTTACTAAAAGGATTACATTAGCCTATTACGGCGCCTTTTTAGTAGGAAGGAAGTTCAACCTTAATAGTTAACTTAACGATAGTAAGCTAAAATTAGGTAGAATACGCGATATCAGATTATATAGAAAGAACCTATCTCTACTACTATAGTTAATCTAAAACCTTAATACGTATCCTTTTTAAGATTAGTTCTAAGAGGCTTAATAAGCCTATCTGTAATCTTATTATTAAATAAGGTTGTTTTAAGAAATAGATAAGAAGTATGTAAAGGGATAGCAGGTCCTTAGCTTAATATAGGTGTTTGTCTATAAGACGGATAAATACGGATTTCTCTAGAAATATAAGGCACGCTTAGTAGTTTACGGAAATTAATAGGCCCTAGGAGACCTACCTATAAGAGCTACTATATTAGCTAGTACGACCTTCCGAACCCTTATGGTAATTACTATAAAATTTAACCTAAAGACAATATAGATAGATATAGTTAATGCGTTTGTCCATTACGATCTTAACAAGGTCGTCTATATAAAGCTACCGCTAGGGTTTAATAAAGGAAAGACAGATAAAGTACTACGCTTAAGAAAAGCCCTATACGGACTATAATAATCACCACTATTATAGTAGAAGAATCTTACGAGCTTATTAAACAAATTAGGTTTTAAAGAAGTACCCTAGGAGCCGTGTGTTATGCTAAAAAGTAGAATAGTTATCTTCTTCTACGTTAACGATATTGTCTTCTACTACCGAAAGATAGATAAGAAGAAAGCTTAAGAAGTAATTAAGGAGCTGAGTAAGGAATACCAGATAAGTACCCTTAGCGAGCTAAAATAGTTCCTAGAAATCTACGTGCTATATAATTATAGCTAAAGGCTCCTATAGCTATCCTAGGAAGCCTATATTAAGAAGATAGCTAACTAGTATAAGATAGATCTTAGAGGGCGTCTTCTAGACACTCCTATAGCAGAATTAAAACTCCTTTCTACCAATTACCGTATAATCCGTCTAACGTGTCCGTCCCCCGATATAAACCTATTAGTCCATTTTATATCCCTACCAGCTTCTACGATGCTATATTAGAGAAAACTAGGTTTAGTACTCTATACAGCCACTATAACGCGTCCGGATATTGCCTTTATAGTATTATAGCTAGTAAGATTTAATTAGGACCTAAGCTAAGAATACTATTAAGCGGTAGATAGAGTTATCTAGTACCTATATAGCATGAGGAGCAGAGTAATCTACTATAGAGGAGATAAGGAAGGAATAAACGGTAGAGGAAAAGACAAAGGAATACGCGACTAAGGACGAGACGACGGAGACGGTAGAAGTAAAGCGTAATTATTTATCTATGCTAGCGACGCATTATTTATAGACAACTCCATTAATAGAAAGAGCTTATAAGGATATATTATAAAGCTATTCGGGGGGCTAATTGCCTAGAGAGCAAATAAGTAGGGTACTATTACGACGTTGAGTATAAAAGCTAAGTTGTTAGCCCTATTACAGATAGTAAAGGAAGCTATCTTTATTAGCAGGCTGTTTAAAGCAATAACGTTATACCTAAACGAGCCCTTAATTATTAACTATAATAACATCTAGACACTCTAACTGATTATAGAAGATATAGCAAAGCTAATTACGAAGCTCTAATATATCGATATCTATTAACACTAGTTGCGTTAAGAATACGTAATAAGATAAGTGCTATTACAATAAAAAGCGACGAAGGAGATAATTGCTAATGGACTTACAAAGGCCCTGCCTAAGTAGAGGTTTAAGAGCTTTATTAATATAATTGGGATAGTGGATATTAAGGAGCGGCTAAATAAGGAGAAGTAACTAGAGGACCTAAGGGAGAATATTAGAGCTAGACGGAAGGATTTAGATAAGATTATAGTTTAATTAACGCATTGACGGATACGAGAAGGTGGCTAGCTTCGTCCTCGACCAGGTCGAAGCTAAGGGGGTATATTAGATAATCTATATTTTTGGTGGCGTAGGACGTACACTAGTCCGTGTACGGGTTACGTATATTGTAAATATCTTCGTCTAAGCCTAGGGGCCCTAGGTCAAGACATAATTAAGATTATCAATTAATTAACCTATTTTATCAATAAATAGCTCTATATAAGTTATCTAACAAATACTGCCTTATCCCGTCCTAATAGTAGGATATTAAAAGATATCTCAATTTGTCTCCCTTTAATAGTTAGCTAAATAGGTCCTATTTTAAGATTAATAATCCCTCCTCTATAGGCTATTAGATCTCCTAAAATTGTCACTAATAGGTAGGGTTGCTCCTTTTGTCTATAAGGTAGCCCCATTCTCTTAACTGCTACTAGTAAGATATAGTTTCTTATTACTCTACTATCTATTAGCGCTTTAAACTATTAATCTTACTATTTAACTTATAGATTTAGGTGTTATCCTTAAATTCCTTTAAGGGTCTAAGGCTCTACTACTAGCTCCCTCTAGTCCTATAGGCCTCTACTTTTCCTAACTATTAGCTGCTTAATCCTGTTGCACTTAGCTCACTCTTTAGCCAATACCTAGTTCGCTTTTTTCTTTAATATACTATAGATACGTATTCTCTAGGCATTCCCATTACTATTATCCGTCTAAGTATTCTTCCGTAAGGAATCTTCCTAGCTAAAGTATTAAATCTCCTTCCTCTTGGACTTCTGCTAGATGCTATTTATATATATATTTAATATTCCTATATTATTGCTTATCTATTATCTAATATATATCTTGTATATATCGTCTATATACGCAACCTATAATAGCGTATAGTATACTAGGTGCTTTAGGTTAACTCTTAACTCGTCTTTATCCTTAAGTTTAAACCTCTACCATGCTAATATAAACGTTATAACTTTATTTATAGGTACTAAGATACGTCTTTCGCTTCTCTAGTCCTCTAAATACTCCTCTAAATCCTTTAACGTTATAATTAAGGCTCCCTTAATATAAGTTATAGCCTTTTCTATAATTAGGTGGTCTTAGATAACTTTTTCGTCTAATTATATATAGAAATCTTTCCATTTATCGTTGTGCCTTTGCCTATATTACCTTTAGTATAGCTACTAAAGTATATACGGCTTATCCGTAAGGAAGTATCTTCTTATTACTACATTATAATAGCCTTTTATATATCGTTTTTTAAACCTAGTAGGAATTCCTAAATCCTCTTTATTTTCTAGTTCGGTAAGCTACTTAGCTCTTAGTATGCCTTCCCTAGGCCTATTAGTAATTCTTTATACTAGTGCTCTGTCCTTTATACGTCCTAATATACTAGATCTCTTATCTAGTTTCTATTCTTACTATGCGATAATTCTTTGCCTAAATTCTTCTATAGTTTCTTTTAGTTTTCGTCTTACTAACAGATCCTTAAAGTCTTCTTACTTCTTAATCTTAGTATTAACTTTTTAATCTTTAGTCCGAATACTATATTCTACTAGTAAGTCCTCTAGGTCTATATGTCTGTCTTCTAATCTAGTTGCTGTTTATATTATAGATTCTCTAATCTATAAAGAAGCTCCTTACCTCTTACCTATAGGTGTCCTAATTCGTACTCCAAATTTTTAGTCCCTTAGATTATTTAATTCTAAGCTTGCTTCTAACTTAAGCCTAGCTCTAGCTTTAGTCTAATTAGGCTTACTTAGTGTTCTTATCTTATCTTAAGAGTCTTAAATCTTACTTATCTTATCTTAAGAGTCTTATGCCTATAGGAAACTTCATCCTAAGCTCATTTATATATCTTTAAACTAAGCTGCTACTCTACTCTATTGGTTTTCGTCCATTATAGGTCCTTAAGCTTGCCTTATCTTATCTTAAGAATCTTAAGCCTATAGCCTTTTGCCTTTATTAAGTACCAAAGTGGTTTACTATCTTACTTCTCTTGCGTCTTATAAAGCGATAGACATTATATCTAGTGGGGTCTTAATCCCTACTAATATTCCCTATTTTATAGTAGAATTATTCTCTACCTCTAGTATAATATCTCTAATGGCTATATATTCCTAGTAAACTGCTCTTATTACCTTATTGTTATAAAATATTTTACCTATATTAAATTTATTATCCTTAATGTCCGATCTACGAACTAGTTTATTAGTTCCTCTATATCCTATAGGTGCTAGCTCCTATAGCTAGTAGCTTACGCCATACTTAGCGTCTTTATAAATTCGGTATGCGTTATTATAACAAAACGTAAAACTTTTAATTAAATATTCTTTTGTTCCTCGTAGCATATTATTATCCCTCTATACGTATATATCGTCTGCTATTAGTCTAGTTCCCTTTATTACATAGTATCTCTAACTATCTTTACAATCCCTTATAAAGTGACTCTGTTTTCCGCAATTTATATAAGCTCCTTCTCTAAACTATTGCTTTTGCTATAGAGTCTGCCTAAATGTCTTTTACTACTAAGATCCCTAGTTTAGCCTCTGCTCCTTAGATCTTTAATTACTTAATTCTTATCCCCTAGGTTTCTATAGTTTCTTACTCTATCTCTTATAGGCTTCTTTAGTACTACTTAGGTCTATTAGCTCTGCGCCATACCATAGTTTTTAACTTAGCTTTAGTTATTGCGTACTCTACGCCTTATATAACTATAAAACTCTATCCTAACCTTTTTTAGCCTATTCCCTTTAGTAGATCTAATTGTTAATCTTAATCGCCTAATTTATTAGTTCCCTTAGGGTATCCGCATCTTCTATTAGGATAATCGCGTCCTAGACTTTAGCCTTAAGTCCCTATTTATACTATACTATAAGCGCCCTATTATTCCACTTTACTTACGTTGCCAACGTCTAGAACTATATTGTATACTTAATTGCTAAGGTTTATTGCGTAATATCTTGGAGTTTTCTTTCCGCCGTAGTTACTGCCTCTAGGTCTCTAAATATTTGTATAAGTTGCTCTATAAATTTATTCTAGCTTAAGAATATAAACCGTACGTCTTAGTTTGTAGTCGTTATTCCATTTACCTAGATTTCCGTAAGGTAAAGCTTAAACTACTTAAGTGCTCTTCCTATTAGGAATAATCCTGCATATACTATTTAATCCATAGGTATTACCAGCTTAGCTCCCTCTTGCGCTACCTTAAAGTATATTTGCGTAAGGAATCCTTTAAGCTTTAATCTCTTACCTAAGTATCTTTTAATTAATAGTAACTTAACCTTTGCTGCGCCTATCCCGTTAATCCTATTTTTTAACATTATATTATTTTCTGTTAACTGGTTAACTATCTCTTGTAGTTATCCGACCGTTATAGGTTACTGTAAGTTAGTGTCTGCTATACTGGTGTTGTTACCTAACCTTAAAGTAGTTGCCGCCGTTAATGGCGTTGTGGTGGCTGCTTTTGGTGGCATATTATTCGACTTTCTATACTTAATACTGTAATTAGGTAGTAATTATGTAACGGAACCTTATAGTAAGAACTACGGTGGGTTCTATTATTGGGCTAGGTGTATAGGTAATATAAGTTAAAGTTAATAACGTAATAATAACTGGTGGAGTGGTTGCCTAATAGATTAACTCTAATTATATTCTAAGAATTACTATAAGGAAGGAACTATCTAGGTAGGGATTAAGGGTCC
>Ga0307515_10010238_pt1 | contig 18004 bp, 13 predicted proteins | sample 17_EM_MG_FD_194513 | JGI IMG/M metagenome (GOLD analysis project Ga0307515, IMG submission 194513) | Populus trichocarpa ectomycorrhiza microbial communities from riparian zone in the Pacific Northwest, United States - 17_EM | ecosystem: Host-associated > Plants > Roots > Unclassified | place... | reverse complement strand
CCGAGCAAGGCTTTCCTGTCGGGCGACGTCAGATGCGAGACATCAAGCTTCGCGTTACTGAAGAGCTTCGCTCTAAAGCACTGACGCGGCGTCGTGTGACACGCGCTTGGATCGATCCGAAAAACGGCTGGTTCGTCGTGGATGCAGCAGGTGCGTCGCGCGCGGAAGAGCTCGTGGAGTACCTGCGCGACACGATTGGAAGCTTCGCGGTCTCGATGATAGAAACGCAGCGTTCGCCGCAGATGTCCATGGCGGCGTGGCTGCGATTGGGCGACGCCCCGTTGCGCTTCTCGATCGACCAAGATCTCGAGCTGCAATCCGCGGACAAATCGAAAGCAACGATTCGGTATACGCGCCATCCCCTTGCCGGCAAAGAAATTCAAGCGCACCTCGCCGCCGGCATGTACGCCACGCGTCTCGGGTTGACGTGGCATGACCGCATTTCGTTCGTGCTCACCGAGAAAATTCAGGTCAAGCGCGTCGACTTCCTTGAGATGGCCAAGGATCCGGGCGAAGGCGAAGAGCTCGACAAGGCGGAACAATTTGACATCGACTTCACCGTGATGGCCGGCGAGCTCGCGAAACTGCTCGATGACCTCGTCATCGCGCTCGGCAGCGAGACGCAGCGTCAGGCTGCAGCGGCATAACACTACGACGGATTCTTGTTCCATCGCCGTGGCTTGCGTTTGAAACCAATCGCCAGATCCACGCTCTTCGTGTGGCACTTCGAGCATCGCAGGCGCGTCGACACGACACTGATCTCCGCAGCCCATCCCATCAATTTCGCAAGCGCATGCGGAGTGATTTCCCGTGCGTGCTTGCACTTCCGGCACTGCACGTGAATCACGTAGTCGCCGAAATTGTCTTGAAGCCGCGTGACTTTTCCGGACGGCAGCATCGAAGTTGTTGCTCCGTACGAAAATCAAGGCACAGTGCACTGCTGCTCGTACACATCCTTACGCACACTGAATATTGCTGTTGTTCTTCCTGTATGCGCGGTGGCCACGACGTTGCCTGGCCACCGACCTAACGTCGCGTCACTGTACGATCGAAAGTTGGCTTTGCGCTCGAGAGGCGGATGCGTCTCGAGCGTGCGTGGATACGCTTGAAGAAATGCCTCGAAATCCGCGGCGCTAATGAAACGCCACGCCTCGCTTACTGGAAGTCTCATGTTGAACCACCCACCTGATCTGACGCCCGCATCCTAGGGTCAGGTGGAGTAACTCAGTCATGCAGTACTGTGGCGGTTGGAAAGCTGGATGACGTCGGCACGCGCTGCTGACGAGTCATCCTTCACGTCTCGCTGCTGCAATGTCCACATTTGCGCGTACACGCCGTTCGCCGCGAGAAGCTCAGTATGGCTTCCGCGTTCGAGAACACGCCCTGCATCCATGACCAAGATCTGATCCGCGTTCATTACCGTGGACAAACGATGCGCAATGACAAGCGTGGTGCGTCCGACGCTGAGGCGATCTAACTCGGCTTGAATAGCACGCTCTGATTTCGAGTCAAGCGCCGATGTCGCCTCGTCGAAAATCAGAATCGAGGGATTCTTGAGCAACGCCCGCGCGATCGCGACACGCTGCTTCTCACCCCCTGAGAGCTTGAGCCCACGCTCACCGACCGGCGTCTCGTAGCCATCCGGCAGCGTCAGAATAAAGTCGTGGATATGTGCGGCCCGCGCCGCGTCCTCTACTTCTTCGCGACTCGCGAGCGGACGTCCATAGAGGATGTTGTAGAAAATCGCGTCGTTAAACAGCACGGTGTCTTGCGGCACGATTGCAATTGCACCGCGAAGCGAAGCCTGCGTGAGATTGCGAAGGTCATAACCATCTACCGTGATGCGGCCGGCATTAACGTCATAAAAGCGATAGAGCAAGCGAGCCAGCGTGGACTTCCCGGAACCCGAATGACCGACCACGGCGACGGTGCCGCCCGCTGCGATCTCGAAATCCACGCCGTGCAAAATCTCTCGTCGTGGGTCGTATCCGAATTGCACGCCCTCGAACCGAACCGTCGGCCGCGTAGCCACCAATGTATGGGCACCGGGCGCATCTCGAACGTCTTGGCGCTCGTCCAGCAACCCGAAGAGCCGCTCCATGTTCGTGAGAGCCTGCTTCACTTCGCGATACATCATGCCCAGCATGAACAAGGGCGCAGAGAGCTGCAGCAGATACGCATTCACCAGCACGAGATCGCCGACAGAAAGCTGCCCCGCGACGACACCGCTCGCGGCCAACCACATCATCGCCGTCACGCCGAGCGCCACCACAACGCTCTGACCCAGATTCAACACCGCAAGCGTCTTGATCGACTTGACGTTGGCGTTCTCGAGATTGCGTAAGTTTGAATCGTAGCGCGCAGCTTCATGCGCTTCATTGTTGAAGTATTTGACGGTCTCGTAGTTGAGCAACGAATCGACTGCACGTTCATTCGCGCGCGTATCCGCTTCTATCGACGCACGGTAATAGCGCGTACGCCACTCCGTGACGGCGATGGTCCAAATACTGTAAGCCGCCAGCGTTCCAAGCGTGATCACCGCGAATCGCCAGTCGTATAGCCAGACCAGTACGACCGTGACCATGGTCACTTCGAGAATGAGTGGGATGATCGAGTACAGCGTCCAATCCAGCAGATCCGTAATGGCTGCGCCGCCGCGTTCGATATCGCGTGCCACACCACCAGTTCGCCGCGCCAAGTGGAACTTCAGACTCAAGCCATGTAGATGCTGAAAGACTCTGAGCGTCACCTGTCGAGACGTGCGCGCCATGACGCGAGCAAACACGACCTGTTTTAGCTCCGTGAATAGCGTGACGCCGACGCGCGATGCGCCGTAAGCCAACAGCAAACCAACCGGTAGCAAGAGCAAACTAGGTTTGACGTTAAGACCGTCCACGATCTTCTTGAGCGCGAACGGCACGAACAGGTTCAGCAGCTTCGATCCGAACACCAGAGTGAGCGCCAGCAAAATGCGTCCGGCGTATGGGCGCAGGTAAGGCAAGAGATCGCCAATGACGGCAACGTCCCCACGGGCGTTCGCGGCGCGGGCCACCGGGCCGCTGGTGTCGGGCTCTGGGGAAACGGGTGCGGGGGAATTCATAGGCTAAGAGCGCGTAACATGAAGGCGCGAAGGAAAACCTCAACCCCGACGCACCGAGTAGAGTCGAGAGGGAACGCGGCAGTTTAGGCGTGACATTACCTGTTTGCCGACCCTTTCGTTAGCAGTCTGGCCATGCTCCGTTTTCACGTCTCGCACAACCGGACGTGCCCCGGCAGCCAGGGTCTCGTGCTCATAGAAGAGCACCCAGCCGATTCTTCCCCCGAGAACCACGCCGAGCATGCATGAGAACGCCCGGTCGTCGACGTTCGTAGCATTCCCTGTAGAAAGCCGATGGCGCCTTCGACGACGAGCCAAGTACCACGCGGCGAAAAATCCCAGGAGATAGGCAAGCCCATACCAGCGAACCGGATCGGGGCCTTTCTACATGAAGCATCTCGATCGAGTGCCGCATCGACTACAAATAATCTGCCGGCCTCACGCCTTTCCCGATGGCCCGCCACGAGGCGAGAAGCGATGACTGAATTTCGACGAAAGCGGGTTTAGAGCCCGAGGCGCGTGCGCACCTGAGGCTCGATCTCCAGCACCCAGAAGCCGCTGCCGCCGGCGGCCTGGCCCGGGATTCCCGCGCTGCCGCCCTCGTTTGAATGCAGTACGTAGTCGCGGCCAAAGCCTCCCCGGAACCAGTCGAGGCTGTGGCCCGGACCGTCGACCTCGCCGAGGATTATCGGCGGGCGCTTCGCCACATCGATGATGCGCACCTTGGCTACCGGCGCCCAATTCGCGCTAGTCCCCCCAGCCTGATCGCCGACGTACAACCGTGTGTCGTTCCCATTCAAGTCGGGCGCATGGGAGAGCGACGGCCACAACAGAGACGCCTGGAGCGGGCTAGCCCCGAGCGTGTAGTTGGCACCCAAGGGATTAGGGCGAGTCGCATCGACGCAGGACATCCGCCTATTGCAGGCGCGAATAAACTGAGTCAGTGCGTAATGCGTGGGTGTCTTCGAACCGGTGGTTGCGAACGCGACTATCTACCTACAGCTCGTCGACTGACCCGCGCCTGCCAACATCGCAATCCCGATGAGCGCAACTTCAAACCGAGTAGATCTCATGGCTGCTTTCCCCCGATCGGACACGAAAGAGGCGGCACGTGCTGCCGCCGGAGTCTTATAAATTGGATCGTGGCGTCGGGAGACCGGCCTTGCAACGCGATTCACCATAGAGTACCGGCCAAAAGATAAGCATTTGGCCGCCGCGAGCGCCGAATCTGAAGACGTATCAATCAACAACGGACTTAAGCGGTTTGCTCAGGACCGAAAGATCTTCCAATTTCGAGGAGGACGGCTGCTGAGCAACGAGTTTCCCGATTGTCAGGCTCTTAAGAACTCACGCGGCGCACGGTACCGACACTCGATCTCCGTCGCGCGCGATTGATGTTTTAGCGCTAGGTGACAGCGATGTGGACCGACTTTGTAATGACCTGACTCGTGCTGATTAACTCTTATTACACTATTATCTGATAAACCACGGACTCCGGCAGGATTCAATCATGAGCTGCGTTGCGACTTTGATGCTCTTGGCCTCGACGGTGGTGACAAGTCCTGACGGACGCATCGAAGTAACGTTCCGACTCGATGCGCAAGGCGCGCCTCATTACGCCGTGCAGCTCGATGGTAGACAGGTTCTTGCAGATTCACGCCTGGGGCTCGTGCGCGCAGACGGAGATTTCTCGAAGGGATTACGAGTGCTGACAGCATCCCCACTGGAGCGGGTTCAGGACAAGTATGAATTGCTGACAAACAAGCGCCGTATCAATACTTACCAGGGCAATCGCAAGGTCTTTCATCTGCAAACCGGCGGCGGCGAAAAGATGCAGATAATCTTTCAAGTCTCCGACGATGGCCTGGCGTTTAGATATTACTTTCCGGAAACGAGCGAGCAGATTCGCCGGGTGCGCTCTGAGTCCTCGTCATTCCGCTTTCTGCCTGGCACCCGTGCTTACTTGCAACCGGTGGCCGTCGCGAAAACAGGCTTCGCCGAAACAAATCCCTCCTATGAAGAGACTTACGAAAGGGATATCGGTATCGGCATACCAGCGCCCACCGGTGCAGGCTGGGTCTTTCCGGCGCTCTTTCGCACCGGGGATACGTGGCTGCTCCTGAGCGAGACCGGTCTAACACGCAACTACTCGGGCACGCGCCTGCAATCGAACTGGCGCAATCCTGAGTACACCATCGCATTACCCAATCCACTCGAGGGCTCGCAGGGCGGGCCCGTGAATCCTGAATCGAAATTGCCCTGGCTTACGCCGTGGCGATTGATCGTCATCGGTACTCTCGCGACCATCGTTGAATCCACGTTGGGCACAGATCTAGCGGACAAACCCGCCGCGGGCGCCACGACACCTGCCGATGCGCCGGGAAAAGCGTCATGGAGCTGGCCACTACTCGGTGATGCAAAGACGGACTATGAAACTCAGAAGCGGTTCATCGATTACGCGTCCGAGATGGGATGGCGCTACACACTTGTAGATGCTTTGTGGGACCGGCAGATCGGCTACGAAAAACTGAGAGAGCTCGTCGACTACGCGCGCAGCAAGGGCGTGCGCATTCTGGTCTGGTACAACTCGGCAGGAGATTGGAACACAGCGCCTCAGACGCCGCGCAATTTGCTGTTGACGCGCGAGAGCCGCAAACGCGAATTTGAGAGACTGAAAGCCATTGGCGTCGCAGGACTCAAAGTGGACTTCTTCGCCGGAGATGGCCAATCCACGATCGCCTACTATCAGGACATTCTTGAAGAGGCCGCACCCTATGGATTTGTGATGAACTTCCACGGCGCCACACTGCCCCGCGGCTGGCATCGCACTTATCCGAATCTCATGACGATGGAAGCGGTGCGCGGCTTGGAGTTCGTGACTTTCGAGCAGCGCAACGCCGAGGACGAACCTTCTCATGCTGCGATGCTGCCTTTCACACGCAATGTCTTCGACCCGATGGACTTCACACCGGTCGTGCTCGATCGAATCGCTAACATCGAGCGCCGCACCAGCAGTGCTTTTGAGCTTGCGCTGTCCGTACTGTTCACCTCCGGTATTCAGCACTACGCAGAGATTCCCGAAGGCTTGGCGAAGGCACCGGACTATGTGCGTGAATTTCTAAAGCAGATCCCGAGCGTGTGGGATGACGTGCGCTTCCTTGCTGGTGAGCCTGGCCGTTATGTGGTCTTGGCCCGTTATGGCGCAGGGCGCTGGTATGTTGCCGGTATCAATGCTGAGAAGAGCAAACGAGAGCTGAGATTGGACTTGGCAGCGATCCCTGGGCTTGTTTCAGGCTCGCTAATCACGGATGGCAACGGCGGCAATCTATCCTTCCGTCAGCAGACGGTTGCGCTGCAGGGACAGAAAACTTTTGCGCTCGAGCTGCAACCGCGCGGGGGATTTGTCATTCAGTTCTAGCAGGCAGAAAGCGCCGCAGGCAACTTTCTGCAATCGGACAGGTAGCAAAAGTCGCGCCTTTTGCCCGCGGGCAGAAAGCGCCGCAGGCGACTTTCTGCAATCGGAGAAGTAGCAAAAGTCGCGCCTTTTGCCTAGCGAGCTGAAAGGGCCGCAGGCTGCTTTCTGCAGAAAACCAAGTTGCGGCACTAACCTGATTGACGGGCCGCCGCAGGGCGCGAACACGAGTTGTAATTCATCGTCGTGCGTGACTTCGCGCTGTCCAATGAGCACCGGAGTTTGAAAGCCGCACTTACCGCTCGTCCAACACAATTAACACGGCGTTCGTGCTTACCGCACGAGATCCAGATCCGAGCGCGCTGGAATGGCAGCAAAGCGCTGCTTCCAAAGGCGTGGCGTGAGTATAGAAAGTCGCCGCGAGATGGAGCGGACGATGTGCGTAACATTCGGTTTTTTGCGCTCATCGACGTATGTGTATTGAATTATGTGTATGTGTGGACCGCTTGACACCTTGACTCGTCGCAGGCACGGTCCCCACACGGCATTTGTTCATGGATCGTTCAATGTCGGCCGCAGCGAACCCGGCGTGCAGTTCAAGGAGGTTTCATGGCGTCCACATCCGCCCGGCTATCAAAGCCCTACTGCAGCCACCCAGCCTTCACCGCACGCCTCGTCGGAGTTCTGATCGCCGCCACGGCCTGGTGCGTGTTCGCGCAGCCGGCCACCGCAGCTCCTCTGGTCGGGGCGGGATCCAACCGCTGCCTCGACGTCGCGGGCAACGTGGATACCCTCGGCACCCCCCTGAACATCTGGGACTGCAACGGGCAGGCCAACCAGACGTTCGAATTCACCGCCGCCGGTGAGCTGCGCACCTTCAACGGCACCCGGTGCGTCGATGCCTTCAACAACCAGACCGCGGACGGCACCAGGGTCGTGGTCTGGAGCTGCACAGGCGCCGTCAACCAGCAATGGCGGCGCAACTCCGACGGGTCGATCACCGGCGTCCAGTCCGGGCGGTGTCTCGACGTCAACAACGCCGCTACCACCAACGGCGGCGCCGTCATCCTGTGGACTTGCAACGGGCAGGCCAACCAGCGCTGGAACGGCAGCAGCTCCGACCTCAACGCGCTTGTGGTGGACGTCGGGACCGTCGTCCGCCCGGTGACCCGGGTTGGCTCGGGCACCCTGTACGGGCTCAGCGACCAGAACACCCCGCCGGTGTCGATCATGCAGCCGCTGAAGCTGAACACGCTCCGGCAGCCACCACCCCTGCACGAGCACCGGCCCAACGGGTCGCCCGTGCCCATCGGGGACACCCTGCGGATCGCGGCCAATGCCAAGGCGATCGGCGCCACGATCACCGTGGATATGGCCGACAGCTTCGACGGCTTTCCCTACAACTGGGTCAGCTGGCCGGACTGGCTACTCCGCATCGACAACATGATCTCCGCCGCGAAATCGCGCACCGACATCACGAACATCGCTGCCTGGGAGCCGTGGAACGAGCCAGATTGGACCTGGCCTACGTCCACCGCCGGCAGCTTCAACGACGGCTGGGTGCGCACCTACCGCCAGATCCGGCTGAGCGAGCCGAACATCGCGATCATGGGACCCAGTTACTCGTTCTGGGACGTCACCGCAATGCGGGCCTTCCTGACCAATGCCAGGGCCACGAACACCGTACCCCAGGTGATCTCCTGGCACGAACTGTCCGGGTGGCAGAGCGTACCCGCTCACGTGCGGGCATACCGGGCGCTGGAACGCGAGCTGGGGATCTCGGCGCGGCCCATCTCCATCAACGAGTACGCCTGGACCACAGAAATCGATGTGCCTAGCAGCACCAACCACTACATCGCCCAGTTCGAGCGCGAGGGCGTCCGGGACGCGGAGCGGGCCTTCTGGTTCGAGGCCGGCACCCTCAACGGCCTGCTGTTCAATGGCCAGCCGACCGCGTCGTACTGGATGTACAAGTGGTACGCGGACCAGACCGGCAACATCGTCGGAGTCATCCCGACCACAAACAACGACGGCGTCGCGGCTTACGACTCCGGGCGTCGGGTGTTGAGCCTGGTCTTCGGCGGACAGGCCGGGAACACCACGATCCGCGTCAACGGCCTCAGCCAATTCGGCACGACCGTCACCGCGACGCTGGACCGCGTCAGCGGTACCGGACGGACTACCAACGTTAGTGGACCGACCAGGGTCTCCTCGGCCGCCTACCCCGTCACCAATGGAACCGTCACGATTCCGATCAGCAACCAGGACGCCCTGAGCGCCTATCAACTGGTGGTGACACCCAGGTAGTCCAGCCCCGACATGACGCTGGGCTGATCGCGACCGCCCGGGAGCCATCGCAGATGGCTCGCCACTCCTCGCGTTCACGCCGATGATTGCGACAGGAGGCCGGATATCATGCGCGGCCCCAATCCATGCGCGCAAAGCGTGGCTCGCCGTAGTACGAGGTCCACCACGAGCCAGTAACCGTGTCGACATTCACGGGCAGGCGGATGCGCATGACACTGAAATCTAACGTTTCGCGAGCGCCAGCTCGATAACCTCTTTGTAGAGCTTGCCTAGCGCTTTGTCTTCACGCCCGACACCGGATACGCGCCGAGAAGCGCAACCTTCGGACAGCACGCCGAGAAGGTCCACACAGGCGCCTGCCTCCTGTTCGCTCAAATGGCGATGTGCCTTTCTAAACATGGCCACGGCCTGGACTCGGACCCGCCGATGAGCATCAAGGACAATGGCCGCGACGGCTGGATTGCGAGTGGCCTCGGCGCCGATCTCCAACATCAGTACAGAAACGTCGCGACTCTCGGTCGGGTGGCCGAACAGGAGCGCTCTGCTCAATGTGCCCGGCAGATCATCCGCGTTCGCATCGCTCGCGATCCATTCCAAGCGACGCTCGACGATCTGTTCCACAATGGCGTGGACGATGGCCTCTTTGTTCGGAAAGTAGCGATAGATCTGCCCGACGCTCATGCGCGCCATTTCAGCGATTTCCGCCATGCTCGCGGCATTGAAACCGTGCCGCACGACACAGATTCGCGCGGCCTCCACGATTTCGTCGCGCCGCACCTGATCGCGTAACTCCTTGGGCGGACGGGGGCTTTTGAGGCTGACGACGTTTCTCATAGATTTGAGGGGGTGATCTCTTGCGCAACGGGACCCGAAATCACTATATTGAGAATGAACGTTCACACTCAACGCGCCGAATCATGAGCCCGCACCCTCGAATTTTCAAGACTATTTCTGCATCGCTGTTGGCCGCGTCACTCGGGGTCAGTGTTTTTTTATTGCAGGCGTGCTCGAAACAAGCGCCCGCCGAACAGGCGGCCGCAGTCGAAGTCGGCGTCGTCACATTGAAAACCCAGTCGGTTGCTTTGAAGTCAGAGCTCGCCGGCCGAACCACAGCGTCTCTCATGTCGGACGTGCGCCCGCAAGTTTCCGGCATCGTGAAGTCGCGCCGGTTCGAAGAAGGTGCGCAAGTCAAAGCGGGTCAAGTGCTTTATGAAATCGACCCCGCTCCCTATCGAAGTGCGTTCGCCGAAGCGAAGGCCGATCTGGAAAATGCCGAAGCGGCGGTCGCCGCGGCAAAGGCCAGAGACGAGCGCTATAAAGATTTGATCAGCATCGGCGGCGTGTCCAAGCAAGATGCGGACGACGTCAAGGCAACCTATCAACAGGCCGTTGCCACCGTCGCGCTGAAAAAGGCCACTCTGGATACCGCGCGCATCAACTTAGGCTATACGCAAGTGCGCGCGCCGATCTCCGGCCGCATCGGTAAATCCACCGTGACGCCGGGCGCGCTCGTCACTGCGAACCAAGAAACCGCGCTAGCCACGATCCGCACGCTCGATCCTATTTATGTCGACCTCACTCAGTCCAGCGCGCAGTTGTTGCGGCTTCGCAAGCTGCTCGGCTCCGAGGGTATGAAATCCGGCAGCGCGAATGTTCGTTTGAAGCTTGAGGATGGCTCCGATTACGCGTTGCCCGGCATGCTGCAGTTTCAGGAGGTCATGGTGGACGAGGCCACGGGCTCCGTAACGCTGCGCGCGCAGTTTCCGAATCCGGACAACGTGCTACTGCCGGGCATGTATGTGCGCGCCGTCCTGGATGATGCCGTCAGCACACAAGCGATACTTGCCCCGCAACAAGGCGTAACGAGGGATGCTCGAGGCAATGCAATCGCTATGGTTGTGAGCTCAGACAATCAAGTCGAACAGCGCGCGATCGTCGCGGAGCGTGTGATCGGCGATCAATGGCTCATCTCGAATGGACTGGCATCCGGTGATCGGTTGATTGTCGAAGGGCTCAACAAAGTTCATGTCGGCGACACGGTGCGGCCCGTCTTGGCCGAGAGTGTCGAGGCGCAAACCGCAACCCGAGCAGCGAGGCATTCCGACCCGATCTCCGTAACGTCCGTCGCCGGCAAATCTGCCGAGCGTCGTTGAGCATGATCGCGCGCTTTTTCATCGATCGACCGATCTTCGCCTGGGTGATCTCGATCGTGATCATGCTGAGCGGCGTGGCCGCGATCACGTCGTTGCCGATTGCGCAATATCCGGATGTCGCGCCGCCGACGGTCTCCATCAACAGCAATTACACGGGCGCTTCAGCGGAAACGGTCGAGAACAGCGTCACGCAGATTCTCGAGCAGCAGCTCACGGGCTTGGATGGTCTGCTGTACTTCTCATCGTCCAGCACGAGCACCGGCAGCGTGAACATTCAGGTGACCTTCGAGCAGGGCACCAATCCCGACACCGCGCAGGTTCAAGTGCAAAACAAAGTCTCGCAAGCTTTGTCGCGCCTTCCAAGCTCGGTGCAGCAACAAGGCGTCACGGTAACGAAGTCCCAGTCGGACTTCCTGATGATCGTCGCGATCTCCGATGTCTTGAACAAGGTGACCAACAACGACATCAGCGATTATCTGGTAAGCAACTTTACGGACCCGATCTCGCGCGTCGAAGGCGTCGGCAGCGTGCAGGTGTTCGGCTCGCAGTACGCCATGCGCATTTGGCTGAATCCGGCGAAGCTCGCCTCTTACAATCTCATGCCGGCGGATATTCAATCCGCCATTCAATCGCAGAACAATCAGGTCTCAGCCGGGAAAATCGGCGGCCTGCCGTCGGTCGCCACGCAGCAGCTCAATGCCACCGTCACCGCTCAATCCAAGCTCCAAACGCCGCAACAGTTTCGCGACATCATCGTGAAACACGAGCCGAGCGGCGCAACGGTGCGCCTAGGCGATGTGGCGCGCGTCGAGCTCGGCAACGAGAACTACGACTACGTTACGCGCGCAAACGGCCATCCTGCCGCGGGCATGGCCATCAAGCTCGCGCCCGGTGCGAACGCTTTGTCTACGGCCGAGCGCGTGCGCGCCACTGTGGGTCGGCTTGAGAAGAATCTGCCGTCCGGCTACCAAGTTCTGTTTCCGAGAGACAGCACGGCATTCATCAAGATCTCGATCGAAGAGGTCGTCAAGACCCTGTTCGAAGCGATCGTGCTGGTCGTCATCGTCATGTTCGTGTTCCTCCAAAGCCTGCGTGCGACGATCATTCCGGCGATCGCCGTGCCCGTGGTATTGCTCGGCACATTCGCGGTGCTGCACGTTTTCGGTTACTCGATCAACACACTGACGATGTTCGCGATGGTGTTATCCATCGGCTTGCTGGTGGATGACGCGATCGTGGTTGTCGAGAACGTCGAGCGCGTGATGCGCGAGGAAAATCTTTCGCCGCGGGACGCCACGATTCGCTCCATGGGAGAGATCACGAGCGCGCTGGTCGGCATCGCCACGGTGCTTTCGGCCGTGTTCCTGCCCATGGCGTTCTTCAGCGGCTCAACGGGCGTGATCTATCGGCAGTTCTCGATCACCATCGTCTCGTCCATGGCGCTGTCCGTGATGGTCGCACTCACGCTCACACCGGCGCTGTGCGCAACCCTTCTCAAGCCGGCACACGGCAAGCACAGCACGAGTGGCTTCTTCGGTTGGTTCAACCGCACGTTCGAGAACTTTTCGAATCGCTACAAGCACGGTGTCGTGAGCGTGATCAAACGCCCGGCGCGCTGGCTGCTGATGTACGGCGCGATCATCGCCGTGCTGTCCATTCTCGTGCTGCGCTTGCCCAGCGGGTTTCTGCCGATCGAAGATCAGGGCAATGTGATGGTGCAATACACGCTGCCCGTCGGCGCCTCGTCGGCTCGCACCCTGGAGGTCGCAAAGCAGATCGAGCGCTATTTTCTGGGGACCGAGAAAGCGAATATCGACACCCTGTTCGCGGTGACGGGCTTCAATTTCAGCGGCAGCGGACAGAACGCCGGTCTGGCCTTCGTCAAGCTCAAGAACTGGAAGGAACGCAAAGGCGCCCAGAACCGAGCGGTCAACATCGCGAGACGCGCGACCCGTGCGTTCTCTGCCATTCGTGATGCACAGGTGTTCTCACTCAACCCGCCTTCCATTTCCGGTCTCGGTCAGGCGGGAGGCTTCGAGTTTCAACTGCTCGCCGACACGGGAACCGACCGCGCCACATTGAAGACGCTGTACGAAAAGCTCATAGGCAGCGCGAGGACAAATGACAAGCTAGCCTCGGTGCGCGCGGGTGGAATGGAAGACACCCCACAACTGCGGGTGCATATCGATCAGGCGAAGGCCAGCACACTGGGCCTTTCCGTGGCGGACATCAATTCGACGCTCAGTGCGGCGTGGGCCGGCAATTACGTCAACGACTTCATCGATCGCTCGCGGGTCAAAAAGGTTTATATCCAAGCGGACGCGCAGTTCCGCTCTGCTCCGGAAGATCTTGGACAATGGTACGTGCGCGGCGAAAGCGGCAGCATGACTCCGTTCTCCGCGTTCGCGACGACCGAATGGACGTTCGGCCCCGAGAGCTTGCCGCGTTACAACGGACAGGCCTCGTACTCGATACAAGGCTCGGCGGCTTCTGGGTTGAGCTCCGGCACCGCGATGGACGAGATGGAGAAGTTGACGACCGCACTGCCGGCCGGCAGCTCCTTCGCATGGACCGGGCTGTCTTATCAAGAGCGGCTCGCCAGCGGCCAAACCCTGACGCTCTATGCCATCTCCATTCTGGTCGTGTTCTTGTGCCTCGCGGCGCTGTACGAAAGTTGGTCTGTGCCATTCTCCGTCATGCTCGTCATTCCTCTGGGAATCATCGGAGCGGTCTTGGGCGCCACGCTGCGCGGGCTCGAAAACGATGTGTACTTTCAAGTGGCCTTGCTCACCACCATCGGTCTTTCGGCAAAGAATGCCATCTTGATCGTGGAATTTGCGGAGACCGCCTATCGGCGCGGCGAGAACTTGGTGGCCGCCGCCACGCAGGCCGCTCGATTGCGACTGCGGCCGATACTCATGACCTCGCTTGCATTCATCGCAGGCGTCTTGCCGCTCGCTGTGTCGACCGGCGCAGGCGCGAACAGTCGCATCTCTATCGGTACGGGCGTCATCGGCGGAACACTCACGGCCACCGGGCTTGCGATCTTCTTGGTGCCGTTGTTCTTTGTGCTGGTTCGAAGAGTGTTCCGCGACAAGCCCGTCGATATCCAGAGCAAAGCACCGAGCACTGGAGTTTCTTCGCACGCCTAGGCTTCAGGGACAACGCGGCGATGCAAGGCGTGGCAATAGTGCCTCACTCTTCAAGCGGCGCCTGATTTAACCCGCTTGATGACTGGCTTGGGATCACCGTCCCAGCGGAACTCGTAAGTCTGTGCCTTTCGAACGTTTGTCACGAGCGCGGGCCGAAAACAAACCAGGCAGATGCCGCCGCGACGACGAACACTGGGATAGACGACGCCGAGAGAGCTTGCATCCAGCAGGTGCTCCGCCAATGCCTGCGAAGACACATACTGTTCCGGGCTCAAGCATTCGGCGAAATCCGGCGCGGTGCGCAGATCGTGAAAGTCTCCACTGAAATCGGAAAGATAATCGTCGAAGCAGACGTTGTCCTCGAAACGATTGATCTCCGATAGCTGCACAGTCTTGTGGAACGCCACTTCGGCCTGCGCGGTATCAAGCTCGAACGCGGTGTACCAAGCGCCGCGCTCCGGGCTATTGAATCGACTGCCGAGCGGGTGCGCGTGGGTAAAGGATGCATTCACGATGCGATAGTACGGAACGCCGAAAATCAGCTCGTGAACGCCGATGCCCGATAAACGCTCGTTCTCCGCCAGCAATCGATCGTTAGTCGCGCTGTCCAGATCGAAAATGTCCTGCAGATGTGCATCATCATCCGCAATGTCATTCAGAACGCTTTCGTTCGCGCTGTACTTGGTGGGGATGAGTCGATGAGTATCGTAGCGCCGAACTAGAGAGGTGGTGGGGAGCTTAGCGCTCGAGCGCTTTGACTTCACACCCCGCCCCTGCGCGCATCGAGTAGGCGACGCACCGTTTGCATCGCAGGCGTACCGCCTTTCATCATGAATGCAAGCGGCGCGGCGCCCGCAAAGATTCTATTCGTATTGGGCAGGCTCACCCATTCATCCGCCAGCCGTTTCGAATGCAATATGTTCAGCGCTTTAAAGATACCGACGAGATACGAGATGCGAAGCAGCTTGTCCGCATCGATCACGCGGCTCGAAGGGTCGCGTTTCATCTCGTAGTACGGCCCGTTTGTGACGCCACCGAGCAACTGCCGCGCATCTTCATCCCGCACTTTCCAGCGTTCCATGATGTTAAAGAACGCCTTGAGGGCGGATGGGCTCAAGCGCCCCCGCTCGGATTTCACCGTGAAATCGACCGGCGGAGCGGGCTCGTAGCGGGTTGTCGGATACGTTATCGCGGCCATGGCGTCTCTCCTGAGGAAGCCATGGTACTCTCCTGATCAGGAGGAAGCAAAAGACCGCCGATTTGCGGCGGCCGCGTGCGCGTACCGATTTTGGTGCCTTGCCCCTACCCGGCCCCCTTGCGCAGCGCTTGCGCGGCTGTCTCGATGAGTGCCGCAACGGCCTGGGGCTTAGAGACATAAATGGCGTGGCTGCCTCTTTCCTCGACGACGGTCGAGCCCGCGCGTCGCGACATGAGCCGCTGTGCGGACGGCGGTATCATCTTGTCGTCCGTCGCCACCAAGTACCAGCTCGGCTTGGTTCTCCATGCCGCCTGGCTGATGGAACCGTTAAGCGCCTGCACACCCCATGGAACCTGTGAGGCTGCCATGAATTGCGCTTGGTCTTTGGGGACGTCCGCCGCAAAAGCATCCGCGAACTTCGTCGTATCGAGGCCGAGGAATCCGTCGGGCAAAGGCACGATCGGAGGAAGCGGCGCACCCGCCGGCGGATCTTTGATGAGCGTGGCGACGGACTCGCCCTGGTCCGGCGCGAAAGCGGCGATGTACACGAGGCCGGCGACATTGGGATGGTTGCCGGCCTCGGTGATCACCGCTCCGCCATAGGAATGACCGACCAGAACCACCGGCTTGCTGCGCGCGGCCACCACTCGGTTCGTCGTCGCCACGTCGTCCGCCAGGGAAACAGTGGGATTCTGAACGACCCCGACATCGAAGCCGGCTCGCCGCAAAATCGTATAGACGCCTTCCCAGCCCGAAGCATCCACAAAACCGCCGTGTACGAGCACCACACCGGGCAACGCTGCGGTAGAGATCTCAGCCATGACGCGAATTCCTTTCATTGAGCCAGCGCACTTTGCGCGGCGCTATAATTCGCGCCGGCGGATCGGCGTGCTATCCGTTTTGCGAAGCGCTATCCGAGTTCCGCACGGCTTGAGGTCGGATTGACATGAAGGCCATACCAAAAGAACTGCTGCGCACTTCGGATGTCACCGAGGCAGTGGATGCTGTAAGCCGCATCTATTGTCGTCACGAGGTCGAAATTCGCGGCAAGAGTCGGCCAATCGACGCCAAGGTGGAAGTGATCCGCGGCGGCATTCAGCCCGTCATCGGCCTGAAATACTCGATACCGATCAGGATCCATCCCGGCCATTTCCGGAACTTGATGTTGATGCAAACCTGCATCGACGGTTCGGGGACTGCCGCGCAGGCGGATTCAAGGGCAATGTGTCGCCGTGATCAAACCCTACCGCTGTCGCCCGGACTGCCTACCGAATTGGAATTCGACGGTCGTTTCGCGCAGCGATCTGTGCGCATCGATATCGAGCGTTTGGAAACGCTCTGCAGCCGATGGATCAACGCTCCTCTCGAACGCTCACTGAGGTTCGAGCTGCGTCCCTTCTCGCCGCCACTCGAGAAAGCCTGGACTCACGCGGTCGATCTACTTTTGACCTATGAGCGCTTTGGCATCGAGCTGCCTCAAGCAGCGTCCGCGAGCTTCGACGAATTCATGCTGTCGCTGTTGCTGGCGCAACATCCGCATAACTACAGCAACCATTTAGACATGCTCTCAACGGCTGCCGCTCCACGCACTGTGCAAGAGGCTGAGCGCGTGATGAGAAGCGCCGGCCCTGAAACCACGCTCAGCGAAATCGCGAGTCAATTAGGCGTGAGTTTGCGCAGCCTCGAACTGGGGTTTCGAAAGTGGCGCCAATCAACGCCCACTCAGTATCTGCGTAGGCTGCGTTTGGATGCGGCAAGAGCGCAACTGCTTACACCTGTTGAATTCACTACGGTCACCTCAGTCGCCCTCGGCAATGGATTCTTCCATCCCGCCAGATTTAGCGCTTACTACCGAGCAGTGTTCAACGAAATGCCGGGGCAAACACTCCGACGGAGCCGCACGCGCAGCAAGTGAGCGCAGCTAGCTAGCTGTGTCTGTCTCGACTGGCGGGCGAGCTTCCGCAGCTAGAAGCGCTCTTTGCTGCAACGACTTCAAGGTGCGAAGCGCGGAGGCGGCGGCCTCCACGGGAACGAAGATATGGTCGTGATACGCACCGGCGATCACGTTGCAGCTGATTCCCGCATCAGCCAGTGCACGTGAGAATGCCGCTGTAAGGCCGACAGCCTGCAGGTCCGAATGCACGGTGAGCGTGATCCACGCTGCGCGGAACAGAACGCGAAGTTTCGCCGCCAAGGCCTCTTCTTCTCTCACGATTGCCGTGAGCCCCTCTGCCTCGCGAACTGTGGCGATCGCACGGAGCGCAGATAGGTCTGTGCCGCGAGGCAAGGACGTATAAGCGTAGACACCGTCGTTAAGCGTGGGCTCTAACGTCCGAAGTAACAGATCGATATCTGAGATTGCTGGGCTCATCGCGCGAACTGCGGCCAATTGAATAGGCCCCGACTATAGGCCGTTGCGTCCGTTCGGACATTCCTTTCAATCAGCGCCTACCCCGGCAACTCAAGCTGACACTCCAAAGGGGCAGAAGATGGGCCGTGGCTGCTCTCAAAAGTACTACGGCGGCGCCCGCGGCCCGTTTTACGGGTCGATGGGAGTACCCACTCTCGACCCCTTGCAGGTCACGAAAATGCATAGGGTCCGGCGGTCAACGGGCTGCACGGCCGTGCGGTACGGCCGACTCAGCCCACTGAAATTCCCGACTGGGAGAAACCGTCAGAGTCACT
>Ga0307515_10010237_pt1 | contig 18004 bp, 13 predicted proteins | sample 17_EM_MG_FD_194513 | JGI IMG/M metagenome (GOLD analysis project Ga0307515, IMG submission 194513) | Populus trichocarpa ectomycorrhiza microbial communities from riparian zone in the Pacific Northwest, United States - 17_EM | ecosystem: Host-associated > Plants > Roots > Unclassified | place... | reverse complement strand
GGGCCGAGGATGAAACGGCGGCGGACGGAGCGAAGCTCGTCGGCCCGTTCGACCCGAACCTGCCGCCCGAGCCGGTCATCCCGCCCGCCTGCGCCACGCTCGATGCGCCGCACGCGGTCCGGGCGACCGGCGACGTCAGGACCGATGGGCTCCCGGTGTACGATCCGTCGGCGCTCGACACCGCCGCGATCCAGGCGAGCATCGACGCCTGCGGCGCGAGCCTGGCGGCGGGCGACAAGGGCTCGGTCCGGCTCCGGGTCAACGCGTCCGATCCGTCGCGGGTCGCCTTCGTCTCCGGCCCGCTGTTCCTGCGGGCGAGGGTCACGCTGTGGATCGACCGCGGCGCCACGCTGTTCGCGGCGCAGAATCCGCGGCTCTACGACGCCCGCGGCCCGGGCACCTGCGGCACCGACGCGAACAACACCAGCAGCGGCTGCCTGTCGCTGATCAACGTGAACGGCACCTCGGCCACGGCGCTGCTCGAGGACGCCGGGGTCATGGGCGACGGCGTGATCGACGGCCTGGGCGGCGAACCGATGATCGGCGGGTTCAACGGCAACCCCAACGGCACCTGGTGGGACGTGGCGCAGCACGCCAAGCCGATCGCGTTCTCGCACAGCAACCCCCGGCTCGTCGACGTCCTCCTGGCGAACCGCTTCACGCTGTACCGCGTGACCTTGCGCAACAGCCCCAAGTTCCACGTCGGCCTCGAGAGCGACAACTACCTGGTCTGGGGCGTCACCGTGCAGACCCCGTCGCGCGCGATCAACAGCGTCGGCCGCAAGCTCACCCCCGCGTACGCCCGCAACACCGACGGGATCGATCCGTCCGATTCGTGGAACGGCGTCATCGCCTACAGCCAGATCAGCGTCGGCGACGATCAGATCGCCATCAAGTGCGGCAAGTACCACCTGAACACCGTCGCCAACGCCGACCAGCCATCGTGCCGGAACCTGATCGTGGCGCACAACCAGTTCGGCACCGGCCACGGCATGTCGATCGGCAGCGAGACCAACGGCGGCCCGAGCGACGACTCGCACCGGCGGATCGGCATGGAGGGCCTGCACGATCCGGCCACCCAGCGGATGCTGACCTGGGGCCTGCACGTCTACGACCTGACGATCGACGGCAGCGTGGGCACCGGCGGCGCGCCCGACGTCGACATCAACGGCATCCGGATCAAGAGCGACGTGAGCCGCGGCGGCGTGGTCAAGGACGTGATGTACGAGAACGTCTGCCTGCGCAACCTGCCCAACCCGATCATCCTCAATCCGCACTACGACCCGACCAAGATCGGGACGCTGTTCCCGAGCTACCAGAACATCATGCTCAAGGCGATCCACGCCGTGAGGTCGACGACCGGCTCGGCGCCGGCCGCTGCGCCGGTGGTCACCTTGCTCGGCCTGAACCAGGGCCACCGCACCGGCGTGACGCTGAACAACGTGGTGGTCGACGGCCTCGACGGCGCGAGCGGCGTGCTCGGGCAGTACGCCGACGTCCGGATCGGGCCGGGCCCGGCCAACTTCACGCCGCGCGACAACGTCTCGCCGTCGGGCTCGCCCGGCACGGTGGCGATCTCCTGGCTCGGCGCGACGACGGGGGGGCCGCCCCCGCCGCCGGTGTCGTGCGCGGACCGGTTCACGGTCCAGTTCCCGGACTTCGGCCGCGAGGTCAGCCTGGACAACAACGCCAGCCTGAAGAGCCTCGGGGTCACCGTGGACGGCGCCGCCGCTGGCCTCAGCCCGGCGTTCTCGAGCGGTGTCACCGGCTATGCCGCGACGGTGCCGTTCCAGGCCCAGAGCCTGGCGATCACGCCCACCGCCAGCGTCGCCGCCATCCGGTCGCTGACCGTCGCGCAGGACGGCGGGCCGCCGGTCGGCGCCGCGAGCGGCAGCTCGATTCCGCTGGTCCTGCCCGCGCCCGGCGCGAGCTCGCTCGTCACCGTGCGGGTCACCGCCGAGGACGGGATCACCGTCACCAGCTACACCGTGCTGCTGAGCCGGGTGGCCCCGGGGACCGACGCCACGCTGAGCGCGCTCACCGACAGCGCCGGGGCGCTCGCCTTCGAGCCCGGCCGGACCCGGTATGCGTACTCGGTCCCGCTGGCGCTGGCGGCCGGCTACACGGTGACCCCCACCGCGCGGGATCCGCACGCGTCGATCCTGGTGAACGGCGTGCCGGTGGCGAGCGGCACGCCCTCTGCTCCGATCGACCTCGGCTCCGGGGCCGCCACCGTGGCGATCACCGTGACCGCCGAGGACGCGATCACGCAGCTCACGTACACGCTCGAGATCACGGTGTCGACGGTGACCATCCCGGTCACCGGCATCGCGCTGTCGAGCAACTCGAGCCGGCTCGACACCGCGAACAGCCCCACCACCGCGCTCGTCGCGACGCTGTCGCCCGCCGGGGCGACCGACCGCGCCGTGACCTGGACCAGCAGTGACCCTGCGGTCGCGACCGTCAACGGCGCGGGGACGGTCCACGCCGTCGCGGCCGGCCGGGCGGTGATCACCGTGACGTCGCACGACGGCGGCTTCACCGCGAGCTGCACCATGTTCGTGTTCTCGCCGTTGTTCAGCGACGGCTTCGAGGCCGGGACCGGCTTGTGGGACCTGCTCCCCATCGCCGGCCCCAACGGCGCGTTCTCGATCGCGACCGACGGCACCAGCGTGCTCAAGTACACGGCGGCGAGCGTCGGCGGCGTGCTGGCCCTGGTCAAGGACGTGGCCTGGAGCGGAGTCGGCACCGGCAACTACTACGTCGAGGCGCGGGTCAAGCCACAGGCCAACAGCACCACCGGCAACAAGCAGCTCTACCTGATCGCGCGCTACCAGGATCCGAACAACTGGTACGCCGCCGGCCTCAACGTGCAGAGCTCGACCGCCAGCACGCAGGTCGAGATCGCCAAGATGAGCGGCGGGTCGCTGTCGCGGCCCGGGCAGGTGAAGCGTCCGATCTCGATGGACACCTGGTACACGGTCCGGTTCGAGCTCACCGGCTCCACCCTGAGCGTGTACCTCGACGGCGAGCTGATCCGGACGGTGACCGACACCGCGTTCACGTCCGGCAAGATCGGCCTGTTCACCGCCAACAAGTCGTTCGAGCTCGACGACGTCCGGGTCGGGGATCCCAGCGATCGGCCGATCCAGCTCACCATCAGCCCGGACACCGCCTGGGCCGCCGAGGCCGGCACGGCGCCGCGCGTGGTCACGGTCACCGCGCAGAAGCCGGACTACGCCGCCGGCGGATACGTGCCGGACAGCTTCACGGTCGCCTCGAGCGATCCGACCGTGGTTTCCACCGCGGTCAGCGGGGCCAGCGTGACCCTGACCGCGCTCAAGGCCGGGACCGCCACCATCGTGTTCACGAGCGGATCGGACCCGGCGCTCACGCGCTCGATCACCGCGACGATCTCGCCGGCCTTCGTCCAGTCGACCACGATCTATCCCCTGACCGGCCGGACCACCCCGGCGGCGGCCGAGCCGGCCGCGTACAGCGACACGCGGCTCGGCATCACGTTCGACACGCCGCCGGCGCTCGGCACCACGGGCTCGGTCCGGATCTTCCGCCGGGCCGACGACGCGCTGGTCGACATCATCAAGCCCACCGGGGAGACCGACGCGATCGGCTTCCCCGGCCAGGATCAGGTCCGCACCGTCAACGTCGAGGGCCTGATCACCATCGCGGGCACCACCGTGACGATCGTCCCGCACCACGCCAGGCTCGCCGCCGGCACCGAGTACTACGTCGCCATCGGCGGCGACGTCCTGATCGGCACGGCGCTTGGCGGCACGCCGTTCGACGGCATCGGCAGGGTCGGGAACTGGTCGTTCACCACCCGGCCCGCGGCCGATGCTGGCTCGACGAACCTGATCGTCGACGACGACGGTCCGGCCGACTTCCGCACCGTGCAGGCCGCGCTCGACCACGCGATGAAGAACGCGGGCCGGGACACCCCGGTGACGATCAGCGTGCGGAATGGCACCTACCAGGAGCTCCTGTTCCTGCGCGGGAAGAACAACGTGAGCATCGTCGGCGAGAGCCGCGACGGCGTGGTGATCCAGTATCGCAACTACGAGACCCTCAACGGCGGATCCGGCGCGAGCCAGGCAGCCGGCTCGGGCACGCCGGCCGGCGGCCGCGCGGTGCTGCTGATCGAGACCTCCGACCTGTTGACGCTCGACACGCTGACGCTACGGAACACCATGGTTCGCTCGGCCACCGCGTCGAGCCAGGCCGAGACCCTGTACTTCAACAACGACACCGGCCGGCTCATCGCCAGGAACGCGAACTTCCTGAGCGAGCAGGACACGCTGCAGCTCAAGGGCTACGCCTGGTTCTACAACTCGCTGGTCGCCGGCAACGTCGACTTCATCTGGGGCGGTAACCGGGTCGCGCTGTTCGAGAGCTGCGAGATCCGATCGGTGGGCGACACCACCAGCACGACGTCGGGCGGCTACGTGGTCCAGGCGCGCTCGGTATCGGCCGCGGACAAGGGCTTCGTGTTCCTCAACAGCCGGCTCACCCACGGCCCCGGCCCCGGCCCGCTGGGCGGCGACGTCCCGACCGGCGCGAACGCCGCGACCTACCTGGCGCGCAGCCCCGGCCTCGGCACCTCCGATGACAACGTCGCGTTCGTCAACTGCCAGATGGACACGCACATCATCCCGGTCGGCTGGGCCTACAACCTGGCCGGTCAGCCCATCCCCAACCCGGCGGTCGCGAGCGCGGCGAGCGGCTGGCGCGAGTTCGGCAGCACCGACCTCGGCGGCGTGCCCCTGAACCTGGCCGCGCGCGCCGGCGGCTACGCCCTGACCAGCGGCGACGTCGCCGCCGGGTTCTCGAGCCGCGCCCAGATCTTCGCGGCGTTCGGCGGCGGCGCCGGCTGGAACCCGCAGCCCTGATCGACCGCGGCTCGCGTGCCTCGCGCGCGGCTTGAAGGTGGTAGGAAAGATAGTAGGATGGCTGGTATGCCCAAGCCCCAGCCCAAGCACAAGGTGAGCCTGTCGTTGCCGGGCGAACTGGTGGCCTGGATCGATCGCCAGGCCGCTCGCAAGCGAGGTCAGACGCGCAGTGGGGTTGTCGAGCAGGCGGTGCGAAGCTGGGCGAGGGCGTCCACGGCCAAGGACATCGAGGATGCGACGGTCGCTTACTACCAGGCCGTGACCCGATCCGAGCGCGAGGAGGACGAAGCGTGGTCGCGTCTTGGCGACGCTAGCTTCCGATCCGACGAAGCGTGACCGCGTGTTCCATCGAGCTCACGTCTACTGGGTGGAGATCCCCGATGAACCTGGACGCAAACGCCGCCCGGCGCTCGTGCTTTCGCCCGATGTTCGCAATGCGCTCGCCACCGACCTGATCGTACTCCCGCTGTCGAGCGTGCTGCGCGATGCGCCCACGCATGTTCGCCTGCGCAAAGGCGAAGGCGGCATCAAGGTACCGTCGGTCGTGAAGTGCGAGCAGATCACCACGCTGCAGAAAGATCGACTCGTGCCGACCGCGCTCGGCGGCCCGCTGTCCTCCGGACGCATGCACGAGATCGAGAAGGCGGTCCTGCGCGCGATCGGCGTGATGATTCCCCTGTAGTCATCGGGCCGGAGATCGACGCAAGACGTACGCGGGCGCCCGTGGCCTGGCCGGCCGGCTGGCCTGGCGCTGGACCGCGGCGGGCAGCGCCCGAAACCGTGGTTGCGGCGATCCGGCAGAACGATGCATCCTGCGCCATCACGAAGGGAGCGACCGATGGGACATCGCGCCGGCGTCTGGATAGCTCTGATTCTCGTCGTCCTGTGCAGCCAGGTCGCGGCGGCGCGCGCCGAGGACGCGGCGGCCGCGGCCGCGGCCCCGGTCGCGGCGGTGGCGGCGGCGAAGACCGCGCCGTTCGATCCGGAGAAGGCGAAGGCGGCGTCGCAGATCCAGGACCCGGACGCGGCGACCCGGGCATACCTCGACGCGGTGTCGCCGGAGCGCCGGGCGCAGACCAAGGCGTACGCGCACGGCAACTACGTGCTGCTGTTCGTCGACTTCGCGGTCTCGATCGCGCTCATGGTCCTGCTGATCGCCCTGGGGATCTCGGTCAGGTTTCGCGACCTGGCGCGGCGGATCACCCGGGTCCGGGCGCTGCAGAGCGTGCTGTACTGGATCCAGTTCCTCGTCGCGACCACCGTGGTCCAGTTCCCGCTGACCCTGTACACCAGCTACTACCGGGAGAAGCAGTACGACCTCTTGACCCAGGGCCTCGGCGGGTTCCTGGCCGATCAGGTCAAGGGCCTGGTGATCGGCTGCATCATCGGCGGGATCCTGGTGATGCTCGTGTACGGGGTCCTGCGCCGCGCGCCGCGGCTGTGGTGGGTGTGGCTGTCGGGCGTGCTGGTCGCGTTCGTCGTCCTCGCGGTCGCGATCGCGCCGGTCGTGATCGCGCCGATGTTCAACAAGTTCACGCCGATCGAGAACGTGGCGATCCGCGACAGCATCCTCAAGATGGCCCACGACCACGGCATCCCCGCCGACGAGGTCTACCAGGTCGACGCCAGCCAGCGGACCGACCGGGTCAGCGCGTACGTCAACGGCATGCTCGGCACGATGCGGATCGTGATGTTCGACAACACGCTCAAGCGCTGCACGCCCGAAGAGATCCAGATGATCATGGGCCACGAGATGGGCCACTACGTGCTGAACCACGTGTGGAAGGGCGTGGCGTTCTTCGGCGTGCTGATCGTCGTGGCGCTGCTGTTCGTGCGCTGGGGCTTTGCCCGCGCGCTGCGCCGCTGGCCGAACACCGGCATCGAGGGCATCGCCGACGTCGCCGGGCTGCCGCTCTTGTTCGTGCTGTTCTCGATCGTGGTGTTCGTCGCCATGCCGATCATCAACACGCACACCCGCTGGGGCGAGTCCGAGGCCGACGATTTCGGGCTGGAGGCGAGCCACCAGCCGGACGCGGCGGCGACGACGTTCCTCAAGCTGGGCGAGTATCGCGATCTGGATCCGGCCCCGGTGATCGAGATGATCTTCTTCGATCACCCGTCGGGCAGGAACCGGATCCACAACGCGATGATGTGGAAGCACGACCACCCGGCCGCGCGGTGAGCCCACCGGCGACGGCGGTCACGGCACCGCGAGGTCGAGGCGCGCGGGCCGGGCGGCGTTGACCTTGATCGCGCGATGGACGATGGCCGGCGCGCCGTAGGTCAGCTTGCCGTTGCTGAGCGCGGCGAGCGGCGGGCGCCAGAACGTGACCTCGTAGGTGCCGGCGGCGAGCTCGTCGATCCGGAACCGGCCGCGGTCGTCGGTGATCGCGTAGTACGGGGTGTCGGAGGCGACGACCCACGCGGCGGCGAGCGAGCCGTCGTCGGCCTCGACCCGGGTCACGCCGGCCTGCGCGGGGAGCACGACGCGGCCGGCGGGCTGGAGGTCGAACAGCCGGGTCACGCCGGGCAGCGTGACGCGCAGCTTGACCTCGGTCGCGTCGCCGTGGATCGACAGGTCCGCGGGCAGCGGGGTCAGCAGCTGGATCGCCGGGCCGAGGGCGCAGCCGCGCTTGGCGATGATGCCGCCGACGCCGATCGGCTTGCCGATCGTCGGCAGCGTCCGGCCGACCTCGACGTGCTCGATGTAGACCAGGACGCCGCCGACGGCGCGGTTGGCCGCGATCTGCACGCCGGGGACCGCACCGCACGCGGTGGCGAGCGGGGCAGGGGGGGCGCCGCGCCAGGTCACGGTGCCCTCGATCGCGCCGGTCAGCCCGACCTCGGGGGTGTAGCGCGAGGCCGCCTGTCCGGCGGCGCCGTTCGACAGATCGATCAGGTCGTCGGCGTCGGCGTCGGTGCCGCCGTACATCGCGCCGCCGTAGGGGTCGCCGCCGTAGGCCGCGTCGGCGCGCGCCCGGCGGCCGCGGTGCGGGGCGAGCGACAGGTCGCTGCCGTCGCCGATCAACAGGCGCGCCGACTTCTGCGCCAGGTCGCCGTAGCCGTCGTCCTTGTCGGAGCCGGCGGGGTACATGTGCGAGCCCTGCGATGAGCCGCACGCCGCCAGCGCGGCGATCAGCAGGGCGGCGCGAGCGATCATCCAGACAAGCATGCAACGCCGCCGCCGAACGTTCAACGCCGGTAGTGCGGCCTCCGGACCCGGCCGGCGATCACGGGGCGCGGCCGAAGTAGTGGTCGATCTGCTGCGCCACGGCCGCCAGGATCGCGCGGGTATCGGCGATCGAGGCCGAGGTCGCGTACGACACGCGGGGGCCGGCGCGGGCGAACGCCAGGCTGGCGACGACGCGCACGATCGGCTTGCCGATCGCGAACTGGATCGCGCGGCTGCCGGCGACGCGCTGCTGGAGCTGCTGCACCGAGGCGACGAACTCGTTGGCTTCGGCGTCGCTCGCGAACCGCAGGTTGCCGCGCACCAGCCAGCCCTGCGGGACCAGCTCGGCCGCCAGCGAGACCCGGTCCGGCATCGGGATCGACCGGATGCCCAGGCCGAAATCGTAGCCCGCGAGATCGAGCCGCTTGCCGCCGAGCGCGACGGTGACGACCGCGGCCGGACCGCGCTTGTCGCCGGTCTCGGTCTCGATCGCGCGGATCCCCGCGAGCCACGGCGGCAGCTTGCCGGTGGCCTCGACCGCGTCGATCTTGCCCGGGGCCGGCACGACGAGCCCTCCGAGATCTTCGGGCTGGGCGAGCAGGAACCAGCCCTGGAACGGCGACAGGAACACGCGCCGGTCGCCCTGGAAGTGTCGGCCGGTGCGCCGGCCGAGCAGGCCGCCCTTCGCCGGCGACCAGGTCACCGGCGAGGTCGCGCCGAGCAGGTCGCGCAGCGCGGGCCGTGCCAGCTGGGTGCGCGCGACCAGCGTGGCCGCGGCGTCGAGATCACCAGGGTCTCGAGCTTCGCGGTGACGTCGGCGTCGCGCGATCCGAACAGCAGCTGGTAGTCGGGCAGCGGCCGCAGCAGCCGCTCGGTCTGCGCCGACCACTCGGTGCCGCGCAGCCGATCGAACCGGATCAGCGCGGTGAGGACGTGCCCGTCGGGGAAGTACGACAGGAGGTTCGCCGCGGTCCCGGCGGTGGTCGGCGCGCCATCGACCGCGGGCGCGTCGCTGGCTCCCGGCGCTCCGGGGGCTCCCGGCACGCCCGGGGTGCCCGGCGCGGCGGTGGCGAGTGCGGCGGCGAGCGCGGCGGTGTCGAGGCCGGGAGCGTCGGAGCCCGCGCCGGCCGAGCCGGTCGGCACGACCGCGCTGGTCCCTGGCAGCGAGCGCGCGGCCGACCCCGCGCTGCCCGATCCGTCATTGCGCGCGACGGCACCAGCTGGATCCGCGCCTGACCCCGACCCGGCGCCGGCATCCCCGCCGAGCGCGACGGCCGAGCCGCTGGCCGAGCCCGATCCGTCGCCGCGCGCGACCACACCGGCATCACCCTGGTCCGCGTCGGCGAGCGCGACCTGTGTGGCACCCTCTCCGCCATCGGCGGCGGCGACCTCGGGGCCCGCGTCGCCGGTGGCTGCATCCAGGTCGGCGGAGGCGACGGTCATCGCGTCGGGGACGCCGGCGTCGATCGGTGCATCCGGCGCCGCATCGGGCCGCGCATCCGGTCGCGCATCGATCGCCGCATCGATCGCCGCATCGGGTCGCGCATCGACCCCGGCATCCACCGTCCCTTCCTCCGGCTCCTTCGGCGCCGTGCTCGCCGGGTCCGGCTCGGCCTCGTCGCGGTGGGCGAGGTCTCGCTCCGGCGGTCGGGCGACCTCGGGCGGCAGCGCCTCGGGCAGCGGCGCCGGCGGCGCGATCTCGATGTCGACCAGCTCGGCGGTGGTGGTATGGGCCGGCACGATCAGCCACCCGGCGAGGGCCGCGGTGGCCAGATGCAGCGCCACGGACACGAGCAGCGCGCGGCGAAGCAACGGGCTTGGGATCACGAGAGGTTGCACGGTTCTCGACGGGCGAGCCTCACCGCAGTAGCATCCCCCCATGGCCGAGTCCAGCGACCGGGTGCTCACGCCCGACGACGCCTCGTACGCCACCGGGACCGCGATCGGCCCGCTCGAGGACGCATGAAGCTGACCAAGGACCAGGTCGCCGCGGTGGTCACCGAGGCGTCTCAGAAGATGTCAGACCCCAACTATTCGGCCCTGCTGGTCGGCGGCTTCGTCGAGCAGCAGACGCCGGTCGCGCAGTTCATCAGCGCGCACGATCGCGAGCTCGGCGGCGCCGAGGTGATCGTGAACGTGATCTTCCACTGCGCGCTGGTCGCGCAGTGCTTCCAGCGCAACGGCGGCAGGGTTCGCACGCTGACCTACGAGGACCTCGACGCCGCGGCCCGCGGCGAGCCGCTCGCGCGCCTCGAGACCGCGCAGCTGCCGCTCCACGAGTTCATCAAGGCGAACATCGAGAAGGAAGAGGCGCAGAAGCTGGTGGCGATGATCGCGCTGGCGATCCACGGAACAAGCTAGCCGCTCCCACTGCACACGACGCCGCCCTCACTGGCACACGACGCCGCCCTCACTGGCACGCCACGCCGCCCCATCGCTGGTCCGATATCCGACCGTGGCGCTCGCGTCGCCCTGCCGAAAATCGATCGGTGGAAGGAAGTGATGCGGTGCACGCGAGGTGCGTCGTGTGAGGAGAGCGGAGGAGCGGAAGGCGGAGGGGAAGGCGGAGGAGGGGAAAGGGGGAAAAATGGGGAAAGGGGAAGGGAAGGGGGAAGGGGGAAGGGGGAAGCGGGAAGGGGGAGGAGAGGGCCGTTGGTGGTGGTTGGTGAGCTTGTGGGAGATCGCGCGACGCGACGCGCGGAGGGGTGAATGAGCCGGCTCTGCCGGCTCAGAGGGGGCGGGCAAGCCCCCTATCCATGATAAGTGTGCGGGATGGCGAATCCGACCGCGACGTTCGAGACCACCCTCGGCTCGTTCACCGCCGAGATCTATCAAGACAAGATGCCGATCACCGCCGGCAACTTCGTGAAGCTTGCGAAGGGCGGGTTCTACGACGGCCTGCACTTCCATCGGGTGATCAAGGACTTCATGATCCAGTTCGGGTGCGAGTTCTCCAAGGACCCGAACAGCCCGCGGTGCGGCACCGGCGACTCGCCCCATGGAAAGATCCAGGACGAGCACCCCGCGGCGCACAAGCTGTCGAACGAGCCGGGCACGCTGTCGATGGCCAACACCGGGCGGCCCAATTCAGGCGGCGCGCAGTTCTTCATCAACACGGTCCACAACGCCTACCTCGACTGGTTCACGGCGGGTCCCTCGAAGCACCCGGTGTTCGGCAAGATCACGTCGGGGATCGATGTGGTCAAGAAGATCGAGACCGCGCAGACCGGCGCAGGTGATCGGCCCAAGACCCCGATCAAGATGATCAAGGTCACGATCAACGACTGACGCGCGGGTTCAGGCCTCGGCCATGCGGCCGGTCTTGCGGAGCTCATCGAGCTGATCGCGCAGCTGCAGCTCCTCGAGGTGCTCGCGCATGCCGGGTCGCGCCTCGACGTACGCCGACCACGCGCCCTTCATGAAGCTGTCGACGTCGACGCCCTGCTCGACGCAGAGCGCTGCCGCACGGCTGAGAAGCCTTCCGACCTCGGTCTGCCACGGCAGCCGGGGAGCGTCGATCGGCTCGGGCTCGGATTCAGAGGTCTCGGGCTCCGAGGCATTCAGGTGGTTCTGCACGGTGGACTCCTCCCCATAACTGGAAGCATCGATCGTGCCTGCCGCAAGCCTCGAACGGCCAGGATCGGGCTGGCCAGTCGGTCAGGTAGGGCGCGTCAGCGCTCGGTGAGCAGCAGACAGCGCAGCAGCTCCGCCACGCCCCATGCCTGGGCGACGCACCCGCCGGGGGTGAAGGGCGGCTCGGCGTCGAACACCTCACTGACGAAGCCGATGCAATTTTCCCGCAGGTGCGCAACCAGGCCATCGAGCACGCGCCGCGCGCTGGCGGGTTCGCCGGGCCGCGCGCGCAGCACCGCGTCGACGTACGGGCCGATCAGCCAGCTCCATACCGTGCCCTGGTGATAGGCGCCGTCGCGGGTCACGAGGTCGCCGCGATACGTCGGCTTGAAGTCGGGGTGGCGCGGCGACAGCGACCGCAGCCCGACCGGCGTCAGCAGCTCGCGCTCGACGGTCTCGAGCACCGGCCGCCAGTGCGCGGGCGCGAGCACCGCGTGGGGCAGCGAGATCGCGAACAGCTGGTTGGGCCGGCACGCCGGATCGTCGCCGCGCTCGCCGTCGACCACGTCGTTGAGGTGGCCGCGCTCGGGGTTCCAGAACCGGCGGTTGAACGCGTCCTGGACCCGGTCGGCGGCGACCTGCATCCGCTCGGCGCCGCTGCGATCGCCGGCCTCGGCGAGCCAGCCCTGCATCAGCCGGAGCGCGTTGTACCAGAGCGCGTTGATCTCGACCGCCTTGCCGCGGCGAGGCGTGACCACCCAGTCGCCGGCCTTGGCGTCCATCCAGGTCAGCTGGTAACCGTCGGCGCCCTGGCGGAGCAGGCCGTCGCCGGGATCGACCTCGATGCCGAACCGGGTGCCGCGCAGGTGGTGATCGACGACGTCGATCAGCGCCGGCAGCAGCTGCGCGAGCGTGCGGCGATCGCCGCTGGCGCGCAGGTAGCGATCGATCGCGTGGAAGAACCACAGCGTCGCGTCGGCGGTGTGGTACAGGCCCTCGTTGGCGCCCTCGGGGAACATGTTGGGGACCAGGCCGTCGCGCAGGTGGTGGGCGAACATCCGCAGGATCGATCCGGCCTCGCCGATCCGGCCGGTCGCCAGGGTCAGGCCCTCGAGCGAGATCATCGTGTCGCGGCCCCAGTCGGTGAACCAGTGATAGCCGGCGATCACGGTCCAGGCCTCATCGCCGGCGATCCGCGCCCGGACGTGGTCCTCGTGGCGGCCGGCCGGGCGGATCACGAACTGATCGGCGGCGAGCACGAGCTCGGCAGCGGGGCCGCGGCGCGCGGCGGGCGGTGCGGCATCGAGCAGGCGCCAGCGCCGCTCGGTCTCGGCGGCCAGCGCCTCGCGCGCGCCGATCGCGAGGATCGTGTCCCACGACTCGGTCGAGGCGACCAGCGTGGCCTCGCCGCCGGGCGCCACATCGGCGCGGAACCGGCCGGGGCTGTACAGCTTGCCGCGCGACGCGTAGCCGCGGCTCTCCTCGATCCCGTATGCGATGTCCGCCACCGCCATCGGCTCGATCACGAACGACGTGCGCTGGCCGGCGAGGTGGAGCCGCAGCGGCGGCAGCGGAGCCGGCGCGGTGAGCTCGATCCGCGCGCCGATGGCGTGGAGCGCGTAGGCCTCGGGCACCTCGGTCGACACCGGCTCGTCGTGGCCGCGGAACTGCAGCGCGGGGCGGAGCTCGAGCCGGATCGGTCCGCCGTCGATCAGCCGGTAGACCAGCAGCGCGGTGTTCTGGCTGTGCGACAGGACGACGCGGCGCTCGATCGTCACGCCGTGCCCGGCGTAGCGCCAGATCGGCAGGCCGAGCTTGACCGAGAACTCGACCAGCGGGATCTGGTCGCGGCGCGCGGTGGCAAACGCCGGGCCGCGCCAGCCCAGATCGAGCCGCGTGCCGTCGCCGAGCCGGACGTGCTCGATCAGCGAGTTGAGCATCATCACGCGGCCGGCCGGGTTGGGCAGCGCGGCGATCAGGTAGCCATGGTAGCGCCGGGTCGGCGCGCCTCCGACGGTGCCCGAGGCATAGCCGCCCAGGCCGTTGCACACCAGCCACTCGCGCCGGACCTGCGCGTCGTCGGGCGAGCTCGGGGACACGGCGATCGAGTAGTCAGGGCTCGACGGGGGCATGCTGTTCCTCGGGCGTGAGCTCGACCTGCAGCGAGGCGCCGGGCGCCGGGGCGAGCACGACCGCGGCGCGGGCGGGGATCGCCAGGCGCACGCGATCGAACGGCGGCGGCGTACCGTGGCCGCCGTAGCGCGGGTCCTCGCTCGACCAGAGCACCTGCCAGCCGGCGCCGTCGGGCGGGGCCAGCAGCGGCTCGGCCACGGCCGGCGCGCTGAACGTCGGCCCGAGGTTGACCAGGACGATGCGGTCGCGCAGCGGATCGTCCTGCAGGTAGCGCAGCACGAACGCGCGCTCGGACAGGATCGCGCCGTCGAGCGCGTCGTCGCGCGGGTCGGTGAACGCCGGGTCGTCGCGCCGCAGCCGCAGCAGATCGCGGTGCAGCGCGACCAGCGGGTGATCGAGCCGGCGCTGCCGCGGATCGAGCACGCAGCTGCGGAACGTCGCCTCGGCGGTCGGGTCGGGCAGCCGGGCCTGGGCCTCGGGAGTCGCGAGCCGCCGGAACTGCGCGGTGAACTTCGCGCGACCGGCCCGGACCGCGTCGTTCAGCGCGGGCGCGTGGTCGACGAAGAACCGCCACGGCTCGGTGGCGCCGTGCTCCTGGCCCTGGAACAGCATCGGCAGCGCGGGGCCGAGCAGCAGCACGGCCGTCAGCGCGCGCAGCGTGGCCGGATCGGTCAGCGCGCACAGCCGCTCGCCGAACCCGACGTTGGCGACCTGATCGTGGTTCTCGAGGAACTGGACGAAGTGGTGGCGGGCGTGGCCGCGGGTCGGTCGCCCGCGCGGGTTGCGCTGCCACGCGAACAGCTGGCCCTGGAACAGGAAGCCGCGCTTGACCGCCGACACCAGCTCCTGCGGCGTGCCGCGGTAGTCGTGGAGGTAGCCGTCGATCAGCCCGGTGGCCGCGACCCGCGCCGTGTGGTGGAAGTCGTCGTTCCACAGCGCGTCGAGGCCGATCGGCGCGGCGAGCAGCCGCGCGTCCTGCGGCTCGCTCTCGCCGACCACGAAGATCTGGCGGCCGGCGCCGGCCTCGCGGGCGCGCCGGGTCAGCGCGGCGATCACGTGATCGGCGGAGCGGTCGACGATCGCCTGGGTCGCGTCGAGCCGCAGGCCGTCGAGGTGGAACTCGTCGATCCAGTACCCGGCGTTGGCGATCACCAGCTCGCGCACCGGCCCGGATTGCTCGCCATCGAAGTTGAACGAGTCGCCCCACTCGTTGACCTGCGCGGCCCTGTAGCGCGGCGAGTACGCGAACAGCTGGTTGCCGTCCGGTCCGAAGTGGTTGTAGACCACGTCGAGGATCACCGCGAGCCCCGCGGCGTGGGCGCGGTCGACGAACCGCCGCATGTCGTCGGGCGTGCCGTGGCGCCGGCACGGCGCGTACAGGTTGACGCCGTCGTAGCCCCAGTTGTGGCGGCCCATGAAGTCGGCGATCGGCATGATCTCGAGCGTGGTGATCCCGATCTCGGCGAGGTAGCCGAGCCACGCGGCGGCCGCGCTCCACGTGCCCTCGGGCGTGAACGTGCCGACGTGGAGCTCGTAGAGTACGTGGCGTTCGGCCGCGACGCCGGTCCACCCCGCGTCGGTCCACGCGAACGCCGCCGGATCGACGACCTGCGACGGCCCGAGCGGCCCCTCGGGCTGGTAGCGCGACGCCGGATCGGCGTACAGCGCCGGATCGTCCCCGAGCCGGAAGCGATACCGCCCACCGGCGCCCAGGTCGGTCACCACCCCGGCGTGATAGCCGCCGGGCTCGCGGTCCAGGACGGTCTCGCGCGGGCCAGTCCGGGCTCCGGACTCGATCACCAGCGTCACCTTCGCGTGCTCCGGTGCCCAGACCCGCGCATGTGCGCGCTGCTCTGCGATGAGCTCGACCCCGATCGGCAGTCTCCGCGCCATTGCGGCTGCGTGCTGCAGTCGATATGCCACTCGCGGCGCACGGGGCTTCCTGTGGCGTGACCTGGCGCAAAGCGAGCGCTGTTGTCGCGGCGAGCGCCGGGTGCACAACTCGACCGTCCCGAACCGGGATGGTAGCGTCCCTTCAATGCGCTTGCCCCTGATCCTCGTCGTCGCCGCTGCGTGCGGCGGTCCCGCCAAGCCGCCGCCGGCCGTTCCGCTGCCCAATGACAAGCCGGCCCAGCCCCCGGTTGCCGCGGCGGAGCCCCCCAAGGGCGCCGAGGACGGCGCCAAGCCCGAGGCCGCCCCGCCCCGGCCGACCGGGCCGATCGAGATCAAGATCGCGGCGCCGCAGACCACCGTGAAGGTGGTCTCGGACGGCAAGGGCAAGAAGACGCCGCTGCGCTACACGACGAAGTCGGGCGCCAAGCAAGCGGTCGAGATCGCGATGGACTTCTCCGGCAAGCAGGACACCGACGAGTCGGTCGTGCCGACCATCGTGCTGAGCGGCGAGGCCGAGACCCGGTCGATCGACAAGGACGGCGGCGCCGAGTACATGCTCACGATCACCAGCACGGACGCCCGCCCGGTCGCCAACTCGTCGGTGCCGATCGATCAGTTCAAGACCGTGCTCGGCTCGCTGGCGGGCCTGACGATCGGCGGCAAGCGCGGCGCGAACGGCGCCGCCGGCGACGTCACGATGCGGATCGAGCACCCGCCCGACCACGGCGCGGACGCGCTCGAGCTGATCCGGTTCACGTTCCCGGCGTTCCCGGTGCTGCCGACCCAGGCGATCGGCGTCGGCGCCAGGTGGCAGTCGACCACGACCTCGAAGCTCGCCGACAAGCTCGACGTCACCCAGGTCACCGAGTACGAACTCGTCGCCCACCAGGGCTCGACCTGGAAGATCAAGGGCACGTCGGTGATCAGCGGCAAGGATCAGGAGGTCGAGACCGCCAAGATCTCGGCGATCAGCGGCCAGGGTACCAGCGAGACCACGATCGCCGACGGCGCGCTGTATCCGACCCACAAGGCGACGACCGAGACGATGTTCAAGGCGTCCGACGCCAGCGACAAGTCGAGCCAGTTCGTGCTCAAGCTCGGCGGCACGTTCACGCCGCACTGAGCCGGTCACACCGGGCCGGTCACGCGGGGCCGGTCACGCCAGCTCGGTGCGCAGCCGGGCGATCCGCTCGCGCGTCGCGGCGCGCGCCGCCGCGGGTCCGACGATCCACGCGTGGCGGCCCAGGCCGAGCACCCAGCCGGTGACCCACTCGAAGCCGTCGCAGTCGACCAGCAGCTCGGCCGAGCCGTCGTCCTGCATCGTGACCTCGCCGACCGGCCAGTTGCTGCCGATCCGGGTGACGGCGAGCGCATCGAGCTGGATCCGCACCGTGACCGAGTCGGCCGACGGCACGTACAGGCGGTCGCGGCGGTAGGCCTCGAGGTCGAAGCTGGCGGGGCGCACGAAGCCCTCGCCGGTGCGGTGCAGCGCGGCGATCCGGTCGATCCGGAATGTCCGGACGTCGCCGCGCTTGTGGCAGAACCCGACCACGTACCACTCGCCGGCGTGGTGGACGATGCCGTACGGGTCGATCGGCCGGCGCTCGGCGTGCGCCCGCGACGCCGCAGCGTACTCGATCTCGATCCGCTGGTTCTTGCGCGCCGCGGTGACCAGTTCGCGGAGGTGGCTGGCGACCGCGGCCTCGGGCTCGGCGACGATCGTGCTGGTCGCCAGGCTCTCGGCCTCGCTGGCGTCGCGGCCCAGCGCGGTCAGGAGCTTGTTCTCCGACGACAGCATCGCGGCGTCGAACGGCGCGATCCCGCTCTCGCGCAGCGAGCGCAGCCCGAGCAGCAGCGCGGCGCCCTCGGCGGGGGTCAGCCGCAGCGGCCGGGTCAGGCGGTGCGCCAGGTCAACGAACACGCGGCCCTCGTCGACCGAGACCAGCAGGTACTCGCCGGGATCACCATCGGGCGGGCCGACCTGGGACAGCAGGTCGAGATCGGCGAGCAGCTCGTCGCGCTCGGCGCCCAGCATCTTCGCGAGCTGCTCGACCGCGACGCCCTCGGGGTGCTTGGCGACGTACGGCACGATGTAGAGCAGCCGCCGCAGCTTCTGCGACACGTCACGCATCGCCGGCCTCGTCGTCGCCTGGGCCCTCGCCTGGGTCCTCGCCTTGGTCGTCGTCTGGGTCGTCGTCTGGGTCGTCGCCTTGGTCCTCGGCTTGGTCGTCGCCTTGGTCCTCGGCTGGGTCGTCGCCTTGGTCCTCGGCTTGGTCGTCGCCTTGGTCCTCGCCTTGGTCCTCGCCTTGGTCCTCGGCGGCTCGCG
>Ga0307515_10010236_pt1 | contig 18005 bp, 3 predicted proteins | sample 17_EM_MG_FD_194513 | JGI IMG/M metagenome (GOLD analysis project Ga0307515, IMG submission 194513) | Populus trichocarpa ectomycorrhiza microbial communities from riparian zone in the Pacific Northwest, United States - 17_EM | ecosystem: Host-associated > Plants > Roots > Unclassified | place... | reverse complement strand
TAGCATCCTTTAGTTCTAAAGAGATAATCTTATATACGCGGCGTAATGGCGCGTAATATCGCTCTACTTTTTTAATACTATTATATGCCTTAATAAGGACTTCCTTAACCTTAATTGCTATTGCCTTTATCTATTACTAAAACTCTATAGATAAGAAGTTCTTTCCTATATTATAGATAATTTTATTAGGGGGTCCTAGGTAGATATTAATCTAATATAATTATAGGGTATCCTATACGTTTTTAGCTAATATATCCTTTAAGAAGCGTGCGGCTTAAAAGGAGGTTAAAAAGTCAATAATTTAGAGTACTAGCTTACCGCTAAGATATATAACGTTAATAATAATATAAAAGTTAAAGTTATAGTTATCTTTAAGGGTAAACTTAAATCGGCTAGGGGACTTTTAGTTTATTTAGTAGTAATAGCAGTACTTTATAAGGTGCTTAATTGCCTTAACCTTAACTTTATAGCCTACTTACTAAAGAACCCTAAGTAATTAATAAACGGATAGGTGGCCAAAACGATAGTATAATTAGCGTAATTCTAACTTAGTTAAGTAGCTTTAAGCAACACTTTTTTCTAGTTAATAAAGGAGTAACTAGGGGTAACCCTACTTGCGTATAACAGGTACCCAATTATCTCTTTAAATAAGTATATTCTTAAGGTTATTAAGCTTAACGCCTAATTTATCTATATCTCTAATGCAAAATAAAAATAGGGTATTTATAGGAATAACGTAAAAAGTGATATACCCTAAGGGGGTTTAAACCCTAATTATGCCAAAAGAGATTATAGTACCCTTGCTAAAATAAATCATGTATTAGCCTGCTATTAAATAGTTAATCTAAACAAAGCTATTAAGCTGCTAAAGGGCTCGAACTTAAGGTTCTCTTACTATAGATACTCCTACGGCTTTAGTGTCTGGTATAATACTATAAAAGATATTCGCTAAGTATCTATTATTAAAAGAGAATATAAAACTCTCCCTTGGCTTATTAAAGATATCTAACTTTATAATAGAGTGGAGCGTAGATTGGTTATTAAGAACAGTAACGGTTTATATCCTATTTACCTTACCATACTTAGTAAAGTATTAGTTAGGTAAGTAGTCCTTAATTTCTATATCTATAAGGAGCTATTTAGTCTTATTAACCTTACCCTTAAGATCTTCTACGCCTTTATATTAAACCAGAAAGCTTTAAAAGTAGGCCGTAGTAACTTTATAATTTTTAATATTTCTTATACTCTAACGGAACTTATTATATGCCTCCTTTCGCTTATTAAGGGAGTGTCTAGTTAACTAGCAATTTGGCTTCTTATAAATATAGCACTTCTTTTAGTAATTACTTTAAAATAAACCTCTATGAGGACCTCCATAATTGCCTTATAGTTAACGTTAATTATACCCTTTACTATATTCCCTACTACGGCCACTATATATTTAGTTAGTCTAGTTATAATTATATTAGTTAGAAATACTTAGTTAGGTAGGGTTTTTAGTATTAAACTATTATAGGAGGGTATGACCTCTCTAAAATCGGAAAGTCTTAGTGCTGTTTATTAGTCGGTCGGTTAGTCTATTGGTTAGTTACCATTAGTTAGAATTAAGCAGTAAGAAGAGAAAAAAAAGAGTATATTAAAGGAAAATTGTATATCTGTTGGTGTTGCCTAAGTTATTAAAGACTCTAAGGGCTCTAGACTGATCTATATAACTTATAAAAGGCCTAGGCTTTCCCAAAGCTATACCTAATCTAGATGTTAAATCTAGGGGCCAAATTATATTACTATATACCTCCCCTACCTAAGTTGTTGTCCCCTAACGACTTCCAAAACTCTAAAACTCCTTATCTTTAAAATAAAGGCGCGGCAGGTGGTTGTATATATTCCTTACTCTTACCATAAACCCAAGATAGTAAACGAGGAGACTTTATTCTGGTTAAATAAGACCGTTCTTATCTACTTAGCTAAGCAGTAAAAGAGACCTTAGACTGGCGGCTCTTAGATAATATAGCTCTTTCGCGCCCTTCTATTTGCTTAGTTCTGTCCCATAATTCTTTAGGCAACTCTATATAACTTTATCCTTCTACAATAACTGGGGGCACTCTACTTAGATTTACTATAATAGCTAAAGGATTAATCCTATTATTAATACAGTAAAAGTAAGAGCGGCTATTAAAGCATTCTACCTTAGTTATACGCATTAGCTTAAATATATCTTTATAATTCTTAACGGCCCTAAGACGGTAGAAATGCATCTATTTCCCAACTTCGTTCCCGTTACTATTAAGAAGAAGGTTACAATCTTAAATTACCGCTAGAGAATCCCATTATCGTTTACTAAGAAGGGCGTTAAATAGAGCGCTAGTAGCTATAAGCTTAACTGCTACAGGGAAGCGATATAAAATTGCGCTGTAAAGATTAGCATATCTAGACGGCGTATAGGGCGGCGCTCTTAAGTTTTAGCGCGCATCTGCCAACTCTGTCTAAGTACCTCCTTTAGTAACCTTAAGGTTATTATAGTTGTCCTAAATACTAACGAACTATAGTAGTATTATTCGCTGGGTTCTAGTTAAAGGTACTTTCGCTCTATAAGGAAGGTAAGGTATAGTTATATATATATCTCCTTTCTTATATAGCTAAGCTACCTAGTTAATCGTATACTTTTCTACGTCTTTAGTAGTCCAGTCTTAGTTAGAGATCTTATAAACGAATCTATTACCCTTAGTTAATCCTCGCGCCTTAAGATCCTCCCACTATAATTCTAGGTGGTGATATATACTAGGTAAAATAATCGTGCAGTTATCCTTAGTCTTATTATCTAAAGAAACGCTCCCTTAGATTATATTGGCACTATATCTACTTTTAAGGAGTAAGGGAATATTAACATTAATATAACGGAAAGCTATAGAGTCTCCTTTAACCGCGAATTTTGTATAATAAGGGTAGAAAATAAGTCGCTACTAGCTATTAGGTCTAAGAGCGCAATAGAGATAATAATACTAAGGTTTTTATCTTATTAGCTGTTAGTAAAGACTATAGACCATTATTCTTAACCAGCTATAATTTAGCCGCCTATTAATTAGACGCTAATAGTGGCGGTATATACGCATTTCCTTATTAATTATCGCCAAAATATTAGAATCCCACTACTATCTAAATACGTTCAAAATTATAGATCCTTCTCGCTGCTATACTTTTTAGTCTTTTAGTAATATTATCTAATTAAGTAAAGCCTCTCTATTATATAAAAACCTTAACGCTAAGTTATAAATAAACTTATATAGTCCTAAGGAATTAGACGGAACTAGAGGTCTATAAGCCTTTCTAAACTAAGAGTACGTAGTAGGATTAGTCTTTATAGTGCTAAGGTAGTTATAAGCGTAATATATTAAACGGAGTCTATAATATAGTGCAGCATAGTTTAAACCCTTTATCGCTAAACCTATACGTCCTCCTATAGCTTATATATACATCCAGCAGACCTTATATATCTTTAAATTAGAACTAGCTGCCTTATACTAACTACATAAGAGCTTTATAACCTTAGTTAGTTTAATTTTAGTAGTTTAGTTTAGGGACGCCTTAAGATAAGCGGGTACGTTATCCTTGCAGTTATACCCTTATTTTGCGCGGAGTATTGCTATAGCATCTACGGCCTCCTTAATATACTCCTTATTATCTCCCAGCTTAATAACGTTTTTATTAAACATTAATTTTACTCCTAGCTCTCCTACTTCTAGGTAAGTAATTATTAGCCCTCTTTTTAGATTACTTCTTAACGAAGATACTAGTAGCCGTAAGGGCGAGCTAATAGGCGTTCCAGCTGCGAGAATGCTCTCATTTATAGATAATAAGGGCAAGTTAACTAATATAGGTGATCCTTATTAGGACGGACTTAGCATAATACTAACGCCTCCTCTTTAAATAGGTGTTAATAGCTAAAAGGCTAAGGGATTTATTACGTTAGAAGCATATTATGAATATGTTCGCAGTATAAGAGCTAAGCTCTCTCCTGCTTATTTAATTCCGACATTAGTGACCTCTAGTCCTATAGTAGTTAGTCTCCTACTTCTTAGCAGTAGGTCCTTATTTAGAACAAGGAAGCTAGTTAAGTATCTTTCTAAACCATACTTATTTACCACCTAGTCTAATATTACCCTTTTTAATATCTTGGATGCGAGCGCAAAATCGGTTAGCTGTAGTTAAGTAGTATTCTTAATGCCACGTCCTAGATGTTTAAGCCTGTTAATTAGAGCTTTATTAACTCTTGCTATAACTTTAAGAAGTAAGTATATTGCGAGCTTTTAGATAGCAGAGAGGAAGTTATAAAAAACTACGTATTTTAGCAGTCCGTTAAAAATATCTTATCCCTAGGCCTTTCGGATAGTTTCTCTAGCTTTATTATATTAGTTTCTCTAATCTTTAGCTATTTTGCTAACGTTAGAGATATCCTTAAAGATTAATATAAATGCGTCCTTTTTTAGAGATGCTTGCAGTCCGTTATCTTAGTTAATAAAATTAACTACTATACTAGCCGTACCTGCGTAGTTTTCTCGTAAGAGCAAAATCTCGTTATAAATTTAGATAAGCACTACTTAACGCTAATTAACCGCGAAGCCTCTAACTTCTATTAGGACGTTATTAATCTATTACTTAGCTCCTTTATAGAGGACCAGTGGTTTACTAGATAAAGATATAATAAGTATACTATTATTCTTAATTCTGCTTAGTTTATACTTTAGCTAATTATAACTATCTCTGAGGTTTATTAAAGGTAAAAAGGTAAAGTTCTAAATAGGGTTTCCTAATCTAAATGGTTTACTAAATTTAGTAGCAGTATAGAGTTCTGCTGGCTTTAATTACTAAATAAACTAATTATAATTTTCCATGCCCGGTATGGAAAATTGCTATTAGCTTAATAAAGGCGGTAAGCGGAACTGATATCTTTATAGTAAATAATACTAAATAGTTATGCGTAAATATTCTTCTATTCTTACCTTATTGCTACTACGCATTAGATTCCTATAATTAAAAAAGCAAATAAGAAAGTATAATAAAAAGAGCTTTAGGAAATACAGTAAATAAATAGACGGATTATACGGCTGTTATCTATATTCCCTCCCCTACCTTAGAACTTAACTATCCCCTAGTTAAATATTTTGTACTCAGTTCTATTAAACGATCTTTCTAGAATACGCACTTCTTAAACTATACGGCGTTGCGATACTAGTGGATTTTATATAATATCCTCCTTAAGTTCTGGCTCTACTATTATTTCTTATAGCATAGTTCCGCCTAATTAGTTAAGCTAGTCTTTCTAGCGGACCTTAGACATCTATTACTAATAGAACTTCTTTAATCTATTCCCTAAAGTTTAATTATAGAACGGCGTGCCGTTAAGATCCTTAATTAAGTACTATCCTTTATAAGGGTGACTTTTATATACACGGAATGGGCCTAGCCATTTTAGATCTAACTTACAATTACTAAAATAGTCTTACTTAAGCTACGTGTTATAAAGTATAACTATATCTCTAACCTTAAATCCATCCTAGCAAATATAATAGGTATTATTAAAGTACTCCTTATTTGCTACTCTTAGTTATCTTATATATATAATAGCCTCTTTTATATCTACATCTTTTTAGTTAAACTACTTTATATAAAGTGCTAGTAGCTCTATAGTGGTCCGGGCTGTTTACTAAGGTAGCGTCTGCTAAGTAGGTATATAGAGTTTAATAGGAAGAATATGCTTATATCCGCATATAACTCTTACTAGTATTATTCCCGTAGGCCGCTTAATAGTTATCCTATCTGCCTATAAAACGGTATAAAGATTGTCTAGCTATAAGCCATCTATTTTCGCTAAAGCGTCTATTATAGGTTTATGGCCTTACTCTATAAGGCCTTGCGCCTAAGCGTAGTAAGCGAAAGCTATAACCCTCTTAATATTATAGAGCTCTACGAGCGCAGTAGTAACGTTAGCATTCTCTCCTCTATTATTTATAGAGAGTTATCCAAATACTCCCTATTAGCAGATAATATCTTTATAGAGGAACTTCGCTATATTTTTTATATCCTTATTTTAAAGGGCGCGAGCTTCCACCTATCTAGATATATATTTTTAAGTAATAGCTAGGTACTAGAATCTAAGACGGCTTAGAGACATAAACATAATATCTACTACTACTTATTACTATAAGATGGACTCCCATATAGGGTACATCGCTTCTTTTTTCTATTTTAGCTGTTACTCCTAGTATTATAGATATAACTTAACATACTATAATATCTAATCCTATAGCCCTAGCCACTAATATTAATTTAAGACCCTCTAATACGTTCCCTCTTATTTATAATATCCACTTTAATTATAAAGGCTTTTAATAATCTCCTATTAAGCGTCCTTGTTATTAACTACCCTTCGCATTAATATATTTTTTAACTGTTGGTGAAAAAGCTATTAATTACGCACTAGGAACTTTAGCGCGTATTATTTAAACTTCTTAAACTCCTTAGTATTTATCTCTTTTAGACGTTATAAGGTTACTAGCCACTTTATAATTTTCTAAGATTCCTTTAAATATAAGTCTTCTAATAGTAGACCCGCTTCTATTTTAAAAGGGGCAGCCGTATATTCTAAGGCACTTAGTTTATAGTTAATAAACTCTTTAATATCCTCAGTCGGCTTATTAGGTTATTTACCATTAGGTAGTTGTCGCGAAAGTCTATTAGCTAGGCTATTCTTCTTCCCCGATCTATACTAGCTATCTTATTATTAAGGCTCCGGGTAAATTAGTAGCGGCACAATTTAGTTATATAACTAGGGTATTTATATCCGTCTCTACTATAAAGCGAACGCCGTATAGGTATACGCGATACTTCTTTAACGTATATAATAATGCCTGATATTTATGCTTTTCTAAGTTATATTTCTGCTCCACCTAAGACTAAATACCGCTTTTATATTAATACGGGTAATGATAACTTTATACGTCTAGTTATATAAGGCTATACCCCTATCTATTTTTATATCCGTTAACGGCGAGAATAATTAGCCTAGCCCTTTTACTATAATTTAGCTAAACTAATATAGGTATAGTAGTGACTATATACTTTAGAGTCTTTATAGCGGCTATCTACTCTATACCCTATACAAATAGAACGTTTACTTATAGTAGTTAAAAGATTGGCTCTGCCTTAATTACAAAGTCTTCTACCTATATTTAGTAATATATAATAACTCCTAAGAACGCTTAGGCTAATATAACGTCTTTATAGTCTTTCTAGTAAATAATCTTTACAACCTTTAACTCTTCCGGATATTATCTTTTTCCATTATAGCGGTAGCTAACTACTATAATCTTATCTTTGCAGAAATAAGACTTTACGCCTAAGATTATATATCTAGCTCGTTCTAAATCTGCAAGTACTTTATCTAGCTATATAATATATTCTAAAATATATCTACGCATACCTAAAAGGCTCTTCTCCCTATTATACACTATCTATAGGCCTTTTACTATAATATTATCCAGAAATAGTAGGGTATAGTGTGGGATATATTGTTCTAAAATCTTAGTAATTGTCCGTATAAACTAGGCTATAGAATTTATACCTTTTATAGGCACTATTGTTTATTATAAAAGTCCTAAAGGTATTATAAAAGCTATTAGGTTCCGGCTTTCTATATCTAGCTCTAATTAGTTATAACTAGAGAAGAAGTCTACTAGAGATATAACCTTACACCCTATAAACTCCTTAGAAAATTCATCGGCATATAGCGGCAGATTTACGTCCCTAATAGTTACTTAGTTAATATTTATCGCCGCGTTAATTAGTTGGTATTTATTACATTCCTTCTTACTTATAAAAAACTATAAATTCCTATATAGGCTTTTATAATATTCTAGAGTCCCTTAAGCTAGTTATTCTTATAATATATTTATTACTTCTCTTTATAGGGCCCTAGGTACTAGAAAGTTTAGTACTTACTATACTTTATACGGCACGGTTTTAATCTTTAGTGGTGGAGTTACGTCTTTGCTAACGCAACCTATCTTAAAGAACTCCTATACTAAAGCCTCTTCTTAGTTAAACAACATGGCCTTAAAAATCTCTTGTTTTCTTAGCTAAATATCTCCTATAATTATGCGCTCTAATTATTCTAGCTTTAGTTATATACCGCGGGCCAGCTTAATATATTGCGGCTTAAGAAAATAATTATATGGTCTAAGAGGCAATCCTTAAATAGACGCCTTCTATTAATATAAGGCCACCTCTTACTATTCCACTATGCCTCCTATAACTGTTCTATCTAGTGCTAATAAATTAACTAGGTGGACTTTATCTACCTTCCATTTATATACAGTTACTACGTTTATAGCGTTTAGTTAAGCCTTACTCTAGTAGCTTTCTATTTACATTATAAATAGATCCGTTGTCTTTAATATTTAATATATAAGGGACTTAGCTTTTACTTTAAATACTAGCTTCTAATTCTTCCTTAAGTATTTCTTTAGGACTTTCTTTAATGTTTTACTGTCGAGCTCTCTCTATCTAATATTATGCTCCTTTTCCTACTAATAGCTCTATCTAGCGGATATCCAAAACGGTATATATTCGTATTAGAGCCGCACCTTATTTCCCTTCTCTTTATTCTTAATATCCTCCTTATCCTAATATACTAGGTTATAAGTAACTCCGGATATAATCCTAGTAGTTATACTAGCTATACATTTCCTAAACTGTTTTCTATACTAATACCTTTATCTAATTTAAAGAATATCGCATCCTTATAGGACGTTAAGAACCTTATTTCTACTCTACTATCTTCTAATTAAATAATATAAGATACCTAACCTATTACGGTTTATTTTATTACTAGTCTAGCCCTTACCAACTATAGCTTACTAAGTATTACCTTATATAATATTTCCCCTATAGTAATAAACGTCGTAGATATTAAGACGTCACCTATTACTATAGGGACCATATATACTAGCCTAATAAACTTAGACTAAGTTCTATTTATAAATATTAGACGCGCGCCTTATAACTATAAAGGCAGACTTAATATTAGTAAGCCGTATTATAGGGCTACGCTTTCCTTAATAAGGTTAAGCTTAGCTCCAGATTTAATTAAGCATTTAGCCCTTCCGTCTCCTATCTGCGCTTCTACCTTTAAGCACCGCCTTTAAAACTAGACAAATCCTACTTCTCGTTTAATCTAGTCTACTTTAGCAGTTGTTAGGCCGGCTTAATTAGTATAAAACGTTAGGTATACTAATAACACAGATACCTTAACGTCCTCCTACTTCTGTCGGTAAGGCTCTATAAGGGGTAGCGGAAGAGGTTTAAAGAATAGCCTTGCGACTTTAGGTATATACATAAAATAGTTACTAATAGTAACTTTAATGGTTTTTAACAAGATCTTATCCGCTATTACTATTAGGCTTAGGACGTTTCCTTTTAGTATATCCATTATCCTAACTAGCTTTAGTCGTAATACTTTAACTATCGTTATTATATCCGCCATTTACTCCGTCTATCTTAGCTGTTTAGTATATTTTATTTTATTACCCCTATTACTACTTAATGGTGGTAGAGGAGCCTGCTACTAGGGCCGTGGTGTAATTTAGATATATCCTCCTAGTTGTATATTTTAAACCGTTACTAGTTACAGACTAGATGGTTTTAGAGGCTGTTTTATTACCCTTACTTCCCCTTACGGTTTCCTAAGATTATATACCCGTGGCATAGGCTATAACTAGGTTACAGCCCCTACTAAATTAATGTATATTGACTTTACTTAGTATATATCTTCTTAGGACTTACTAAGTTCCTCTTTACTTTTAGCGTTACTACCCTCTATAAGCTCTACGGAAACTGCCTTTAGTTAAATACCTATCGCTAGCGCATTAGGATTAATATTCGCGTTCTATCTTAGCCAGTCTTTAAGGAACTAGATCTAATTATTGCTCGGGAAATATAAAATTATATTTCTTAGGCGCTTACGTATTCTAGTATATATTCGGTTGTTTTTATTTATATATAGGAAACTATAATAAACTAACTCTTTAAGCTCTAGACACTAATTAATAAAATAGTAGGTACCCCTATATCTATAATACATCTAATTTTATATCTGGTATGCGCTAAAGTTCCTTAGCCCTTTATACCTTTCTAGGCCTAGCTTATATTATTCTTATAGCGCTCCCTTATAGGGTGGTTACGGTCTATTATTACCTAGTGCTGGTTATAGGTCCATTTATTTTTAACGCATTAACGCCCTATTTAGGGGCTGTGTATACCATATTAGATCTTAGCAAATCCTATCTAGGAACGGCATTAAAGATATAACGCTAGCTAATTTAACTATCCTAAGATTAAGCTTCTGGAGTTAATTAGTAAGTTTTTCTAGTTTGGGGTCTGTTTCCTAAGTCGTTTAATAGGTATTTGCCAACTTGCTTAGCTAAGAGACTATAGGTAGTTAAAGGGCAGTATCTCTTTAGTTTATTATAGCTAGTTACTAATTATAGAATTATCTAACTAGCTGACAAAGGCCTTATTCCTTAGGATTTATTATTAATAACTAATTGGCGCCTTTATGCGAATTAAGCCTGTCTTTTATAGTTCTCCTTAGTAGGTGGAAGTTAAAAGACTCTCGCCTATTAGGGTCGGCTCCTGTTTTAGTTATTATATATCTTTAGTATTTAAATAGGAGTCCTCTTGTAAACTAGTACCCTTATTTACGGTTTTCTAAATTACTAGCCTTAGTAACCTTCTAGGAGATTAACGTAAACTACCTATAGTATTCGCGTATACTACTAGGTAGATTGTTTCTATACTACAGTATATAAGCTTTTAAGAATTCTACCGTTTTAACTTATTAAAAGTAGTTACTTCCTTAGTAGTCTGTCCTAAGCTTTCCTATAAGTTCTATCTAGTTACTAATAGTAAACTTAGGCAGACTTTAGATCTATATCCCTATTTAATAGTTGCAATACTCCGGAAGTCCTTAATACTTTTTGTTATTTATAATATAGTGCCAGATATATAGCCGCTTATACTATTTAATAAATTATAATATATTTTATCCTGTAAAGTAAGGGATCCTAGGGGTTCCTAGAGCTAGTATAGGCTAGGCTATAATATATACCTTATCTCGTTCTATTAGTAGTCTAGTAGGAGGTAATAGACCTATAGTTTCTCTAGGGATAGGTAGGTAGACCTTGTAACCCTTATCCTCTGTCTATTAAGAGTTATCGGTTCCTAATATTACGGGAGTTAGGGTTAGTATTATATGCCCTAATTTAGGAGAGCTTTGCGGTTTAATAGGCTACTTACTTTCCTCTCCCTTTTTAGCACCCTTACTGTTATTATAGAATAGGCCTAACATTCCTAATAAACCCTTTGCTGGTACTATCGCCATTATTATAAATTTAAAGGTAGCTTTAATAAATGCGAGAATAATAGTATAGACCGTTACAAATATAGTAAATAAAATATAAAGGACTTTTCTTTATTGTTCCTGGTGTACCATAGTCCTTCCTTTTATCCTTTGTCTTACTATACTATATACTCGCCTTCTCGTCACTGCTTGCTGATTATTATTCCCGTATAGAGAGCTTAGTAAGTATTATCGGTTTATTCTTTATGGCGGTGGCTGCGTATAGGTCGCTAATATGCCCATGCTTCTTTGTCTTGGTTATTCTATTACAGTTCCAGATCGTTCCTATACGTCTCCTATGTATAGAGTACCAGACTTCTAATCTAAAGAGCTTGCCGTTGTCCCTATATAGAATGCCATAAAATATATAGGAGGGTACGACCTCTCTAAGATTGGAAAGTCTTAGTGCTATTTATCAGTCGGTCAGTTAGTTTGTTAGTTAGTTACTATTAGTTAGAATTAAGTAGTAAGAAGAGAAAGAAAAGAGTGTATTAAAGGAAAATTGTGTGTCTATTGGTGTTGCCTAAGTTATTGAAGACTCTAAGGGCTCTAGACCGATCTATATAACTTATAGAAGGCCTAGGCTCTCCCGAAGCTATGCCTAATCTAGATATTAAATCCAGGGGCCAAATCACACCACCACACTATTAAGATTCTTATATTTATATCGCAGTACCTACAGCGGAGCGTAGCTTAGTATATACTCTTTTAAATATATCTATAGGTTTATGTAGCGCTAAATTACACTTAAGAATGCTATGGCAGGCTAAGATAACCTAGTCCCTTAGGCTATTCTTATTTTAGTAAGTTTTAGTAAGGCCACGTTAGATTTTTTAGAGTTTATTAAAGAGTAGTTAAAGGCACTTTAAACGAGTCTTTATTAGGTTAAAAGCAATAACTCTCTAAAATATAGTTTCCCGCTATTTAGATATATAAAGTTAGCGATTCTTATTAGTTTTAAAGTAAGCTCTAGTAAGCTAAAGCATTATATTAAAGCTATAGTTTTTACCTATAATATAGTCGTAATAAGATATTATTACCTGTCCCTTTAATATAATAGAGAAAGCGTAGTAGTACTAGTGGCATTAAATTTTAACCTTATTATAACAGTTATAAAAGACCTATAGTTTTGCTCCGAGTATGTTATACAGTTTTCCTCTAAACTTCTTCTCTTCGTCTAAATATACCTTTATTAGATTTGTAACTTCTTATAGTAAAGGCTTACTGGTTGGCTAAAATAGAGGGGGTAAAGGTAGCAAAGGAGGTAGTGGAAGAGCACCTTTTAGTAGGAGAGTACCTCTAGGTAGGAGATTAGCGTTCTAGGGGTTTTAATACAAATTAAAGTTGCCTTTTAAAGAATATAGGTTGGTTTTAGGTTTCCGTAGTTAACGTATAATCTTAGCTTCCGTCTATACTAGTTCTTCTATACTAATAATAACGGCCTAAATATTGCTAGCAATTAGGTTACTATTCTTAATAATATATACCCCATTCCTATAAAGGAAGTCTTAGAAATTTTAAACAATATTAATATTACTAAGTGCCTAAGTATTGGCGGTCCATCCTATAAAATCCTCCCTAAAATATTCCCACAGTTATAAATCGGCGTAGTATTTACTTTAGTAGAATAGGATATAGTATAGGAGAAAGCTATTAACTTATTTTGCGGTATAAGTTATTATATTAATAGTAAATTCGTCCCAATTTTTATTAATAAATTTCGCGTATATAGCTACCCCTAGTAGTAAGGAGTCTTCCTAGTTATTTAAAGTAGGCATAGCCATGTTTTTGGAAGGAGGGAAGTGTTATTAGTTTAGGGATTGTCGTTTAATACGCGTTTATAATATATATTCGTTATTTAGTATACGTTTATAACGTATATTTATAATTATAGGGCCTAGGACCAGTTCTAGCCTTAAATTGCGAAGACTTATAAAGCGTATTGTTTTACGTAATAGACGTAAGAATCTATAATCTTAGAAAGGCTTAAAACTAGTTCTAGCCTTTAGATTCTTAAATTTATAAAAGATTTCTATTTAAGGTTTAGAACCAGTTCTAACCTTAAAAGATAGCTTCCTCTAGCACAAGTAGCACTAGTATAGTGGCTTATCTCTTTTTAGTGGAATACCTAGCTGTTCTATAGTATAACAGTAAAGTTAACCACTAATTAGTGTTAGTCTTATAAGGTAATATCATATATCTATAAGTGGTAGACAGTATAATAGTTATTCGTTATATATTCTTCTTGCTTAAGGAAGAGCGAGGAGCTTAAGACTCCTCGCTACGCTAGTGCCGCGGCAATACGTGACGGTAACTTGCCTATATTCCCAACAATATAAAAATTATCTCTTTACTATTATTATTGTAACCTTAGATAATAAGCCTTAATTTCTTAAATAGGGCGTTAATAGCTTTACCCTTAATCTTATTAACTATCCTTAACTTAAAGATGCGAACTTTATTAAACTTAGTAGGGTTATACTTCTTAAATTTAAAGACTCCTCTTATAATAAGACCGTTAATTTCCTACTTATTAGATGCTTAAAAAGGAGCTTTTAGGGTTATAATATAACCTTTCTTTTAGAGCTGTTTTGCGAGCTTAAAGTTAGCCTTCTCTTTAGCTATTATAAAGGCCATTAATAACTTAACTTTATTCTTAATAGCGGCAATAAATTATTTTTTAAAATTAATAAGATGTTAGTAATTTTATAATCCCTTTAGGCAACCTCTACCGCGTTATAGTTGTGGTATATCTACTATAATTATATTAGGGTTATAGTCGCCTTTTAGAGCATATTAATTATAGTTTTCCTTTAGGGTATCTTTTAGGGCATCCTATAAAGGCTTAGAATTATTATCTTTATAATAAGGCTTAATAATAGTTAAATAGAATTAAGTAGGTCTATAAGGTATCTAAATAGTATAAGTTTAGCTATTAATTATAATAAGTTAGTATAGGCCTAATTATCCTCCCTTTTTATACTATACGTATACTTTAAACTAAAGTAGTAGATTAAGCGTAGTTAAGGTGTTTAGGCCATTTCTTATTCCTAGTGCGTTATTAACCTAGCGTATAGCGTAGAGATATTATACCTCCTTTATTGCCTTATAAATAGCCTTAGCTTATTATATAATAGAGGAAGATAGTAAAGAATTATTAGTTATTTAAGGGTAGGCACTAAAGACTAGTAATATAGGTATAAGTCTATCTGGGCTAGCGGAATTGTTAATAGCTTTAACAGCTATTTATAAAGTAAGTTTTTTACTAGCGTTCTTTAGTTTTAAAGAGATAATCTTATATACGCGGCGTAATAGCGTATAATATTATTCTACTTTTTTAATACTATTATATGCCTTAACGGGGACTTTCTTAACCTTAATTGCTATTACCTTTATCTATTATTAGAACTCTATAAATAAGAAGTTCTTTCCTATATTATAGATAATTTAATTAAGGGATCCTAAATAAATATTAATTTAGTATAATTAAAGAGTATCCTATATATTTCTAGCTAATATATTTTTTAAGAAACGCGTGGCTTAAAAGGAGATTAAGAGGTTAATAACTTAGAGTATTAGCTTACCGCTAAAATATATAACGTTAATAATAATATAGAAGTTAAAGTTATAGTTATCTTTAAGGGTAAACTTAAATCGGCTAGGGGACTTCTAGTTTATTTAGTAGTAATAGTAGTACTTTATAAGATGCTTAATTACCCTAACCTTAACTTTATAGCCTGCTTACTAAAGAACCCTAAGCAATTAATAAACGGATAGGTAGCTAAAATAACGGTATAGTTAGCGTAATTCTAACTTAGTTAAGTGGCTTTAAGCAATACTCTTTTTTAGTTAATAAAGGAGCAACTAGGGGTAACCCTACTTGCGTATAATAGGCACCTAATTATCTCCCTAAATAAGTATATTCTTAAGGTTATTAAGCCTAACGCCTAATTTATTTATATCTTTAATGCAGAATAGAAATAGAGTGTTTGTAGGAATAATATAGAAGGTAATATACCCTAAGGGGGTTTGGACCCTAATTATACTAAGAGAGGTTATAGTACCCTTACTAAAATAAATTGTATATTAGCCTACTATTAAATAGTTAATATAAATAGAGCTATTAAGCTGTTAAAGGGCTTAAACTTAAGGTTCTCCTATTATAGATACTCTTGTAGCTCTAGTATCTGGCATAATACTATAAAAGATATTTACTAAGTATTTATTATTAAAGGAGAACGTAAAGCTCTCCTTTAGCTTATTAAAGATATCTAACTTTATAATAGAATAGAGCGTAGATTAGTTATTAAGAATAGTAACAGTTTATATACCATCTACCTTACTATACTTAGTAAAGTATTAGTTAGGAGAGTAGTTCTTAATTTCTATATTTATAAGGAGCTGTTTAGTCTTATTAACATTACCCTTAAGATCTTTTACGCCTTTATATTAAACCAGAAAGCTTTAGAAGTAGGCTATAGTAACTTTATAATTTTTAATATTTCTTATACTTTAACGGAACTTATTATACGCCTCCTTTTGCTTATTAAGGGAGTGTCTAGTTAACCAGCAATTTGGCTTCTTATAAATATAGCACTTCTTTTAGCAATTACTTTAAAATAAACCTCTATAAGGACCTCTATAATTACCTTATAGTTAATATTAATTATACCCTTTTCCGTATTCCCTACTACGGCCGCTATATATTTAATTAGTCTAGTTATAATCGTATTAGTTAGGAACGCTTAGTTAGATAAGGCTTTTAGTATAGAACTATTAAGATTCTTATATTTGCATTACAGTACCTATAGTAGAGCGTAGCTTAGTATATACTCCTTTAAACGTATCTATAAGTTTATATAGCGCTAAATTGCACTTAGGAACGCTATAGTAGGCTAAGATAACCTAGTCTCTTAGGCTATTCTTATTTTAGTAAGTTTTAGTAAGGCTATATTAGATTTTCTAAAGTTTATTAAAGAGTAGTTAAAGGCACTTTAAATAAGTCTTTATTAAGTTAAAAGCGATAACTCTTTAGAATATAGTCTTCCGCTATTTAGATATATAAAGCTAGCAATTTTTATTAGTCTTAAAGTGGGCTCTAGTAAGCTAAAGCATTATATTAAAGCTATAGTTTCTACCCGCAATATAGTTATAATAAAATGTCACCGCCTATCCCTTTAATATAACTAAGAAAGTATAATAAAACTAGTGGTATTAAATTCTAACCTTGCTATAGCAGTTATAAAAGACCTATAGTTTTATTCTAAGCATATTATACAGTTCTCCTTTAAACTTCTTCTCCTTGTCTAAATATACCTTTATTAGATTCGTAACTTCTTATAGTAAAGGTTTACCAGTTAGCTAGGGTAGAGGAGCTAGAGGCAGTAAAGGTGAAGGAAAAGTACCTCTAGGTAGGAGAGCACCTTTAGGTAGGATAGTAGCGTTCTAGGGTTTTTGTTCTAAATTAAAGTTACCTTTTAAAGAATATAGGTTAGTTCTAGGTTTCCGTAGTTAACGTATAATCTTAGCCTTCGTCTATACTAGTTCTTCTATACTAATAATAACGGCCTAAATATTGCTAGTAATTAGGTTACCGTTCTTAGTAATATATACCCTATTCCTATAGAGGAAGTCGCGAAAATCCTAAACAATATTAACATTGCTAAGTGCCTAGGTGTTAGCGGTCCATCCTATAAAATCCTCCCTAAAATATTCCCACAGCTATAAATTAGCGTAGTGTTTACTTTAGTAGAATAGGATATAGTATAGGAGAAAGCTATTAACTTATTTTATAGTATAAGTAATTATATTAAAGGTGAATTCATCCTAATTTTTATTAATAAGTTTCGCGTATAAAGCTACCCCTAGTAGTAAGGAGTTTTCCTAGTTATTTAAGGTAGGCGTAGCCATGTTTTTAAAGGAAGAGAAGTGTTATTAGTATAGGGATTATTGTTTAATACGCGTTTGTGATATATATTTATAATTATAGGGCTTAGAACTAGTTCTGGCCTTAAATTATAAAGACTTATAAAGTGTATTGTTCTATATAATAGACGCAAGAATCCATAATCTTAGAAAGGCTTAGGACTAGTTCTAGCCTTTAAATTCTTAGATTTATAGAAGACTTCTATTTAAGGTTTAGGACTAGTTTTAACCTTAAAAGATAGCTTCCTTTAGCGTAAGTAGCACTAGTATAGTAGCTTGTCTCTTCTTAGTAGAATACCTAGCTATTCTATAGTATAACAGTAAAGTTAACTACTAATTAGTGTTGGTTTTATAAGGTGATATTACGTATCTACAAGTTGTAGATAGTATAATAATTGTTCGTTATATATATTTTCCCTACTTAAGGAAGGGCGAGGAGCTTAAGGCTCCTCGCCACACTAGTGCCGCGGCAATACGTGACGGCAACTTGCCTCGCGTGATAGTAACCTTGCCTATATTCCTAACATAACCTTAAGTACTTTATAACTATAAAGTAGCTAAACTAACGCTAAGTATATTAGAACGAGTTCCTCTCTAGTTTTAACTTTAAAATTATATATAGACTAGG
>Ga0307515_10010235_pt1 | contig 18006 bp, 18 predicted proteins | sample 17_EM_MG_FD_194513 | JGI IMG/M metagenome (GOLD analysis project Ga0307515, IMG submission 194513) | Populus trichocarpa ectomycorrhiza microbial communities from riparian zone in the Pacific Northwest, United States - 17_EM | ecosystem: Host-associated > Plants > Roots > Unclassified | place... | reverse complement strand
GTGCCAAGCACATCTGTACTGGGCCCAACAAAATGAGAAAAGAAGTGAAGCAAAGAGAAGCAAAAGCGATGGTCTAATTGATGCCTACCCTCAGCTCCCGTGTCCCGTAACTCAACCCATTTCCTCCTCTCCCATGTTGCAAAACTCTGACGCTGGGTTTGATTGTGCTGGCCGCGTCTCCGGATGAGTTGGGAGAAACCTGTCGAGCATCTGTGGGGCATTCACGAGGTTTTCTGCCTGTTCCCAACTTTTACATATGTGTCTATGTTCCCCCACCTAAATGAGGTAAGGAAGTGTCTGTTGTTGCTGTATGAAGTCGAGGAGACGATCAACGTCCCATTCTTTCGAGTCGTCGACGACGGGCTGCTGGGGCTATCAAGGTGGTTAGCGTTCAACCAGTGGTGCATATCGACCAAGTAGCAACCTGTGGAAACCATTGTGATTTGTTATTGTATTTGGCAACACTAATTGGTTAGCATTCTTGTGGATGATCTTACTAACCGTGAATGGTCCAGTGCGCTTGTAATTGTGCTTCTTCATTTGCCTGGTAGTCCAGAATATTTTAATCAGGAGCCATAACTGACCTCCAACTTGAATAGAGATTTGTTTACTGCCAGCGTACCATGTTTGGCATTGGGGAGCCTGGCGCACATTTTGTCGTAGCATTGGGTTCATCTCTTCCAATCATTCAAGCACAGCATCCGCTTTGAATTCTGACTTCAAGTCACCTCGGGAGTTGGGAGCCTTCAACTGCATTGGGTAATCGTGATGATAAACAGCAGAAAATGGAGTCATCCCCGATGAAGCATGCATCGAGTTGTTGTATGTGAATTGCGCCTGTTGTAGGAGCGCAACCCAGTTATCTTGTTCATAGTTGCACAAGGCGCGGATATACTGTTCCATGGCCTGATTTTCGCGCTCGGTTTGGCCATCAGTCTCTGGGTGGAAGGCAGTCGATAGTTAGTGGTCAATACTCCAATAGGAGCATACTCGCTCGCAAAATCGGCTGGTGAACTGGATCCCGTAATTGGTGATGATATTGTCTCTGATGTCGTGTTTGCAAATCACCTGCTTGAAAAACATATGGTCCTGCCCAATTGGGTTGATATCTTTTCGGTAGTGTAGGTAGATTGCCATCTTTGTCAGTCAAAGAACAGTTCCTGCGATGCCAGTATAGCATGATGCTGGAGATTATGAGAGGTCAGTGACGAAATCCATGGTGATTCCATGCGAAGGTGCAGAAGGTGGCAGTAATGCCATGTTGGCTCCATGGCTAGCATGGCACAGTGCCGGAATTTAGTGGCATACTTTGCAGCCAGCAATGAATGTATAAATCGTACCATCCAGTGCAGGCCAATAGATGTCGCTAGATACAAGTTCAGCAGTTCAAAGAGCTCCGAAGTGCCCTGATTCATGGTTATCATGGAAAAGACTTATCTCGTTATTGCCGATCGACATGTACCGCAGGATGTATATCCTCCCTTATCGGTCAGAGCTTGTGAAATGACCTTCTATTGCATATCGAATTCCTTGTCGTCATTCCCAGGTCCACCTGGCTCACGAGTTTTCAACAACTGACAGTCTCCGACAATTAGTGTACTGACAATCCAGCATTTCACATTTGTGGCCAACCAGTCCGAGGCCTGAGCTGAGTTGATTGCTAGTCGGAGGTTATGGTATGGTGCAACCGTAGTAGCAGCCAACATTGCCACGAGTACTGTGGTTGGCCTTTCGTAGCCTGTTTCGTATTCAACTGATCTGGATGGTCATTTAGCAGGGTCCACCTTTCCCTCTAGATGCTCAATCACAAAATCGTATGGCAGAAAGATATCCGCCCAGCGAGCCTGGCTCCAGGCGAGTACTTTTGATAGCTGAAAGTACTCAAGGTTTTTGTGATCGCGCTAGATTGAGATGTTGTAATTTGTTCCCTCAGAGGAGTGTCGCCATTGTCTCACAGTCCCCACAATGGCTAGGCATTCCCGATGATTCATGTCATAATCCTGTGCGGGTGGGGTGCATATTGAAGAGTGAAAGTTGACTGACCTGAGCATCCCGAAACTGTGGTACCGATTCAGAATGCCTGCAAATGCGAAGCTGCTTGTATCTGTCTGGAGGATGGTTGGCTTAGCTGGGTCCAGATGCTGGAGGATCAGGGCTCCGGTGAAGGCCTTCTCGAGATTCTGAAATGCAAGTTCCACTTCTCGAGTCAATTCCCATTTTGTCGTTGGCTTTCTTTCAGGTTTATGTGCGCTTTTCAGCCATGTTACCTGATTTTTTTCGGTTGATTCCAGCAGCTCGGTTCGTGGCCGTGAAATCTTTCCATACTTGCGAATCACCTGTCGGTAGCTTTTTGTGAATCCCAGTAGCCCCTGCACATCCTGAATGGACTACACTGTAGACCAGTCATCAATTGTCGCAATGCGATGATATTCCATGCCGATCCCATCTGCATTCGTGATAAATATGACGAAGCCGACTTCCAATACACGGAATTGGCACATTTCGGCCGTCTGATTGAGACCTGATTCCCGTAGTCTTTGGAGCACTTTCCCGAAGTGTTCTTCATGCTCCATCTCGTTGGCCCAGTAGATGAGTATATCGTCGAGGTAACACACCACCAAGTCGTCAACATATTGGTGTAGTCAGTCATCAATGTAAGACTATGACGTTGCTGGTGTATTTTTTAAGGCAATGGGCGAAACAATGTAGTTGAATTGGCCGTACCGGGTTCCAAATGCGGTATTCGACTCGTCGCCATGTTTGATTCAGATGAGATCGTTGGCACTCCAGAGGTACAGTTCAGTGATAATCTGAGCCACAAGGAGTCTGTTAAGCATCGCCGAGTTCACTTGTAGAGGGTACAGGGTTTTGATTGTGTCGCAGTTGAGAGCCCGGAAATCCACACAAAGTAGTCGTCCTCCATTGTTCATTCTGGACGACAGAATCTGGGCTGCTGCCGTGGATGATGCCCACTTGATGAAGCCATTGGCTGGCTTCGTCTCAACGTTGGCTTTGAGTGATCTAAGCTGGCTGTCTGAGAGTGTATAGATGTGGCCATATAGTTGATCGAAGCCCGGTTTAAGGACGATCGCATGATCGATCGAAATGTGCGGAACGAGTGTTTCAAACATATCTTTGTTAAAAATGTCCACATATTCTGAGTACTTGGCGTGGATTATGCACCCATCATGTATAATTGTTATCACCACATTTATTCATTCTCCATCAGGCGATGACAGCCCTAACCATATTCTTGGGAATTGAAAGGCGAAAACAGGTAATTCAAGACACAATGCACTGCTGCCCCATCCAATGGGAAATGACGGTGGTCGACAGCGATCCGTTTGTTACTTGGTGAGCCGGAAGCAGTGGTTTGAACATCTCATTCGAGCGGCTCATCTACCACAACTACCAGTGCTGCCCCATAGTCGCCGAGGCCAGCCCCTTGGTTTCAACTTGCCAATGCATTGGTCCACACTGTTGCTAACAGCAGAACAATGCATTCCAAAATCTGTTGGGCAAATGCCTCAGCATCTTGGTCACTAGATTAGAGATTGCCGAATGCGGTAGCTGGAGGAAAATGAAATGTCTTGAGTAGACGTGTCCCCACCGCGTTCCGGTAGCTTATCCTGCGCTTCTCGAAGTAACTTGTCCTCCTCACCCAATAGATCCGCAGCCAGAGGACCATTAGGTGACCGTCAGGCAGTCGATCGGCGGAGGTTAGAAAACAATTTCCGGGTGCCGGGGCCTGAACTACAGTCGTCCGAGTAGTCGATGGTAGGCTCCCATCAGTATGACCTCCACTTCCGGTTCTGTAACTGAGCGAGATGCTCCTTATACTGAACGGTTAATGACGTCTTTCGGCATTCCTTCACATGTTGCATTATCTGTCCTCCCAAGCTGAGTGTCGTAGTATGTGCCGCTTCCTGTGATGTTCCGAGTTTCTTAAGTAACCTTGGAGCCATAACAACGGAATTAGCTTGGCAGTCAATGTGAGCTGCGACGTGTTGCATCTAGCCGTATGTATCTCGTCTCGGAATCTCATGGATTATGTGAGTAGAATCAGGTGTTTCAGTACCGCATTGATATTGACTTAGAATTTCTGCTCGCCAGCTGTCCAGGATAATCCTCAATTATAGTGTGTTCCGGTGAGGTCGTATCTCGTCCAAAGCGGCCCTCAACGCCTACAAACCCACCTAGTCCAACCCAAGCTCGTTCTCATTCTACCTCCCCCACCAAGATATGTACCGGCATCGATCCGCTAGCTTTTTGCTTGCTCAGTGTTGCAACATTGCTGCCTTTTGATCAGTCGGTTTCTGCCATCTTTGTCATCGCTGTCATCACCTAGAGTTGGTTTGTCAGGGCATGTCGCACAGGAGTGTTTGAGGCACTTACATGATATGTGATCGCCAGCACAATGTGAACATTTCCCGCAGTCCTTTCAGTTCTCATATAGCTCCAATGATACCCAGGGTGCTCTGGGTGAAACCGATCGTATACCGCCACCTCTTGGCTACGCTGCTACCTGTGGTGCAACCTTGGATGTTAAATTCGGTGGTCGGTATCCACGTTTTGTGCCACCTTTGTGGGATGTTTCTCCGTGTTGCCTTTGTGGTGGTTTGTCGTATTTCGGATGTTTTGTTTCTATGTCTGCTATTCGATTGAACAGCTCATTGAGGCTCTTAAACGTCCCATCCACATTGGTAAAGGGCTTCACTTTTGGGTGTAGTTCAGGTTTGTGGCCTGCACAGAATATATGGCAGCATGATAGCTTCAGTCGCTCTTTATGCCAGCCAGGATCTTGCGAGTTTTGTCATTGTCAGTGACCATATGTTCATAAGCTATCCTATGCGTCCTGGTGACTTTGCTGCAACTCAAGGTCGAGACCAGTGCCTGTACTGAGTTTACAGTCCTGGTCACCTTATATCTTCTTGATTTCGCTAACCAACACATCAAGATCAGGAAGGCATGATGAATCGTTGTCAAGTAGATCCTGGCCCCTGGCAATTGGGTCGATCAACATCATTTTTTGGGTGTTATATACGCATTGAGTGTTCCAGCTTCAGAGGTGATGGAATACACACTGGACTTTGTCGATATCCCAGTTGGTGAGGAGGTGGCTATAAGTATGGAAGTTCGAGTGAAGAGAGCTGAGAATGCAGTGGAAGTCGCTTGCGCCTGCGCAGCTTCCTCACAGGGCAGTCATATTGAGTTTGTCATTTTTGCTTGTTGATTGTTGTCAGGATAATAGTTCAGTATTATGTTGGACGAGGAATTCGATCATTCTCTCTTGACGTTCCACCGTAGCTCGCTGCTGCTCCACTATAGCTGGCAAAGGACATTAGGTCATCAGGGGGCGTGTGCATCAACATTATCACGATCGTCTTTATGATTATCGTCCATTTCACGATCATCTGTCCCGTTATCAATTGGGTGTTCTTGATCAAAATTATCGTTGTTTTCAGCTTCTGCGAGAACTGTGGGAGAAACCCGTTCAATTGGGGTAATTTGACTAGGAAGATTGAAAGTGCATTGACCAATCCACGCGCGAATGGCCTCTACAATTCCACCCTTATTTGCAGTTCGAAGAGGGAATCTATTGGTCTTCTCAGGTGGCAGTGTACTGGTGGAATTGGATTGTTATTATACATCTGTTGACGCGTCAGGACAAACTGGTGTAAAATGAGTTTTCAAACTGGGGTTAGCGAAATGTATCGAATCACTGAAAAACCGATTATGGTGTGAGGGCACATATGACAGGCTCCCGCTGTGTAGGGATCAGGGTGGTCATTTGCGAGCTGCAGTTACACAAGTCGCCTCAAATTATCATCTGTGTAGAAGTGTTGGGAAGAATATCGGTGAGGATATAAGTGCGTTTGTGCGCTCAAGATAAGGTTGCACTTACCGAGCCACGTTACTTGCTCGGCATTGCTAGGCTAACCTCTGGTACACGACCTCGCCATTTCATCGCTGCTTTTATTGCCAGGCAGTCACCTGAATATACAATGTGCAGTTCTCCATTGAAAGTAATGTTCTAATACCATTGTTTCTGACTTGGAATGATTGGACAACATGGTTGATTTCTTTCGAATGTCTTGTGACGATCTCTTTGGTACTATCCACACAGTCTAGGTTAGCTTGCCACTAGACAGGGAAATGAGCTAGCTTGACTTCTGTATCAAGGGCAATCCCACCATCATTGACAGTACCGAGCTCCCTGAGCACATAGTATCTTAGTTCAATTGTGGTTTGCAAAGATTAATGACTGTATGAGAGGGAGACACACAGGGATCTACATCAGCCCACCCAATGTTTAGTTTTGACAGAAGATAGCTCCCTGCCCTTGAAGCATGCTGGACTTGCTCCTTCACCAAAAGGGATAGTAGTTCATCCACAGCAGAAAGGATATTCAAAATGCATCCATTTGTATGTTTCTTTTTTAAACAGTTTCTTCATTGACATAAAGGCTGAAGAATTTCAATTACAATTCAAAGTTAATCCCAGTGTTCTGGAGCAAGCTAAACTTTATGGATGCATGTTCAGTGGTGTCACTCTGATTACCTCTATTGTGGCAAATGCTCGGATTACGTAAGTATTCAATTAATTTCTGCAGTCTGAATGCATGCTGCACTATTTGATAGTCACTTGACCAGTGAGTGACATTTTCCACTATTGAAATACAGTCTGTACCCACAGTAGTGTATGCACGGACCGTATCATCATAACAGTCGTTTCGTTTGGTTGAATTGGTACTGTTGAGTTATATGTTATCCAGTTTTCCATGGGGACCCTTAATTCTCCAGTTCAGATTTTCTGAGATTTCCTTATTAATAGTTCCTCGATATGAAAGCAATAGATGCTGTTCAAACACATCAACATTCTCTCCCCTCAGAATTGCCTTGACAGAGAGATTCAAAATATAACTGACCTACTATACTCTGCTACCAATAGGATTAAATGTAACTGTACCAATCACATTGTAGTACTGTGGAAATTTCATCAGTGTGGTATCATTGTTCAAATCATTATCCAAAGTCAATGTTCCGATCATATGTTGCACTTGAAACTTTCAAACAACATTCCAGTAGTACACAGTCTGATTCTCTCTTGAATGTGGTTCTCAGAATTGTTGACTACTAAGTCATCCTGTATGAAGCTCATGTCAGGCATCGATCCTGTGGCCAACAATGCCAAGTTTGACACAGTGGTTCGGTTCCCATCACATTGCACAGCTATGGGGAATTTGGCTGCCCTCCTGATGGTGAGTCTTTGACATGCCGTTTCATATTTCCATTCAGGGACAGAATCCAATCCCAGATTGTGTTTCCACCAACTAGCAATATCCTTTGTACTGCTGTATAATTTGACTTCTGTACTTCTAGTTAGTAATATCTAAAAACCATTGGCAGGAACATATACATGGTATCAGATATCTATGTAATATGAAAACCAGAGAATGCTCAATCACACAGAAGCTGATGTTTTTTCACAATGACCCATAAAAGAAGGCTTAGGTTACAAACATTTCGATTGAACTTGATAATTGCAGTAGCATCACCAAATGCAATGTGAACTGACTGTTGATTTGCTGAATATCCTCTGGGAAATTTCAGATCAGATCCTAGGTGATGTTAATCTTGATGATGAGCTATCACATTGAGGATGAAACTATCTGTAAATGTTTGCACTTTCTGATGATTCAGACCTAGATCTCTATGGGAGATTTATCTACCATGGTATCTGTAACTTTTAACTTACATCTGTTACACTTCAATCTAACCTGTCCCTTATCTGTGACGTCTTCAGGATCATCAGTATTCCTCATATAGCTTTTGTGAGTTTTTTTATTGGGCTAAGAGATTCTTGGTGCTACAATTTCATGTACAAGGATACAACAAGCTTCGCCTGGAAAACAATCCACAGTTGAAGTCAAAAAGCCACTCGTTGCAGAGACTAGTGAGGAGATATCGCTCGCTGTATCATCCCAAATATATCTCTACACATCATCCCAATGTTGTATCTTGTTGAAGAGCATTGATGTAGTTGGTGCTATCAGTAAGGGTAGCAAAGAATTATTGTAATGTGCAGAGGATAACCGTATATGTAGGTCAAAGCATAGAGTGGCATGAGCAATAGAGAGAAACTGCAATTGATGAAACATGTCGCGATATTTAGTACAAGAGTCTACAGCTAGTCAGTTGTGTGGCCTTTCCCACCAGTTGTCACCAATACTGAGTCATAAATGGTAATGCAGTGACAGTCTTCCAGAATTCACTCCAAACCTTTGGAGATTACCAACCTTTACTGATTACCAACCTCTACAGATTGTCAACCTCATTAGTGGAGTTCATAACTAAAAGGCCCACGGATGGCACATTAACCCAGAGTGTTTGGCTAGCTTTGACATCTTACGCCTGGCATGTGCAGTATTCATACTGAGTGCTCCAGCCTGATCAAAGATGCAGGTTGAGACTGGGACGATGGGCCTGCAGGGCACTTCGAAATCATCGTAGGAGATTTCATCTCATTTGTTTGAATTTCATTTAATCCCACTAACAAGTCCTAACTCCTGATGACATTGAGTTCAAGAATCCCTCTTATTGACGTATTGCCTAATATCTGCTCCACACAGAACTCGGAGTATTTATAACTGAACTTGGTCTTGTCCTGCTCAATAGGTTAGAGTTGATATGGTCGAATATCATATAATCTGCTCGGAATTTCTTTATTCAAATAGTCCTTGGTATACTCAAAACACCTCCTTTTTACATTTATCTGACAAAGTAGCCAGGCTGTGAGCAATGGGTCAGCAACATGAGGCCGAGTCCAGGTCCATGTCGAAAGCGAAGGATTGCCAAATTGGCTGTCCGGGTGGTCAATAATCCCAAACCGTCAACTCAGGTACCGTTCAATGGTAATCTCTCAAACAGTCTGAATTGGGTGGGTTGTCAGTAGGTCACCCAGCGGTTCCATCAATAGATTCATATAAAGGTCTAGTTTTTGTATTTTGTTTATAGTATTGTATCAAAATTACATTTTCAAGAACAAATAATAGGTGTTTGCATGTTTTACTGTTTGTATTATCGAGTAATGTGGAATCCCTGTTTTAGCTTTGATATATTCTATTTTTGCCCCTCAAGGCAGTCAATAATTGTGTTATAAGCGCGAACATCCGTAAGATGCCTCAAGTGGCAAATATACATAACCTTTAACTGTTGACGCTGCGTTGACGCTCATATTCAGAATGTGGCTGAGAGCATGGTGCTGATGTTTTTGCCAGTACAGGCTGACAATAACTCATAAATGGATGTCAGCAACAACCAGGAAGATCAATTACCCAACAGGCAAACGTACAAATCATTTTTGCTCCTTTAATACACATTCTCAGAATGGGGCAGTTACTGTTTTGCTGTCTCTTTTGCCTATATATGCTGCCAATAGTTGGGTTATGCATGACAGCGACCAAATCACTGTTCAATTACCATACTTACAAGACCACAAATCATTGATGCTCCATTCACGCTCATTATAAAGTATTCTCCATTCAACATCTGCAGCAATCAATAAAAGTTTTAATCAAGATTTCATCTTATTGGTTGCCTTTCTGCCACACTGAGACTTGGCCCTGGGGAAATACCAAAGGCAGTAACTTTGTTGCATGATTCGCTGTCAGATGATGAAAATTGATATATCTTGTCTTATGATTCATTGTTGTTGTTGATTAATCGTACTGTATTCACTCTAATGAGAGAATAATATGACCTTGATAACCCCCTCCACCTCTGGGTGAGCAGGCTAGATGGCGGATTACCCACCCTGCAACCCTTTGTCCCCGTTGAGAAATGTAAGATAAACCCAGGACAGGAAGCAAGTTATTACAGCAGTACCAACCCTGCCACTCCTGAGCCCTGAGCCATGAACCCGGCCCCTATCACAACTTCACTGGGATGGGAACTTCCTGATATCAGGGGCCGCCAGGAAGTATATCACCACTTCTTCGCACTCCTATAGGGTACACTGCTCCGAGATCTGCACATGTCCGCAATTGTCAGCTTTCCAGCAGATTGCATTTCCCACCAACTTCCATAGTTCATTTGCATTGTGTCCCAACCATCTGTGGTGGTGGAAGAGGTGCTCCAAAATCTGGGCCACTGTCCCACCACATGACCAGCATTTGTCATCATGATGGTAGCGAAACCCGTTCAGGTAACCTCCGGTGGGCGCATGCCCAGACTCCACTCAGTACAGCCTTGCAGCCTGTGACTTCACCCATGTTATCAGGATAAGTCTCCTGGTTCTGACTATGTCCTGCAGTCAGTACCTGAAGTGGTTGCTGCGCATGTTGGCCTCCCACTTGGAGATGGCTGCTGATCTTCCCTCGGATACTCGTTTAGCCCTGTTTAAGGTTGTGGGGTATGGGCACTAGCTGAGTGTGAATCTACTTACATCTCGCGCTATGTGTAAAGGCAGGGACCCTTGCGGTTGGCCTTATAGGTATACTTATGGTAGTTATTGGAATACGGTTGCAAACGTGGATGCGAGAGATAGTAGATGTCGATGGATAGGTAAAATTATCGCTAGAGATTTAAGGCTCGTGGCAAGCTGACTATATACAATGGCCATTACCCGGCCTCTCGATCACGTGCCGCCATTACATTATCCCCCTCTCTAGCTACTGACCTCCTGCCTGCCAAAGCCAGTATAAAACAAGAGAAGGAAAGAGAAACAACGAATGAAATAATAATCCATGTACGTACTCGTACAGACTCAAAAGTCCCACTACCGATCTGTACGGCCCAGAGTGATCTTTCGGCGGATCCCGCGCACTGGGAAACTCCACCTCCCATTGACTGAGAACCGGAGGTTGTCAAACCCGTGCCGACGTTATTTATACCAGGCCGAGATCCAAAGATGTAATGAAGTATGGAGAAGTGATGAGAGAACCAGAAGAAAGAAATGTCCAATTGATAACTTTTTTCTGGTGCCGAGTTCCAAAACTATTAACCCATTTCCTCTGCTCCCGAGTCTCGGACCCCAATTCCACCTTATCTCCACTCCCAATCTCATACAGCATCAACCTTGCCATCCAGTACTGCACTCGTAGCTTGTGTATCTCGGCGTAGGTCATTGTCGGATATTGTGAGGGTGGTGGAGCTTCCGCTCATGCTTTGGCATTGATGTGAGCTTCTGCTGCCGGCATCGTTCGTAGCCATCGGTAATGATGAATCGTATATGTCAATTTCGTAGTCACGTCTCATTCGTTGACATCTAGCAAATGAGCTTCTCTAAAGATAGTTTTACTTACCAAATTCAGGCGCGCTAGCACTGTCTGTGCTCTGTGCAGTGCTTCTGCATCCTCTGTAGAATATATCTTGCAGTCGGTAGTCATCGGTAATTGAAATTGACTCGTAGATGGTGCTTGACTCGGTAATCCTCTTTTGAAGTGCACTGTGGTGATAATGCGGTCGACTTCATGGTTGTGCTCCCGGTAGGCGGGTTCAGTAGCAACTTCGGGGACTTGGTTGACTTGCCTCTCCGCGTACTTCTGACTTGGCGGTAGGACTTCACTGATCTAACAGATCCATTTCCCTCTGTTTGGAAAATTCGTTCCTCCGTCGATGACTTCATCATGTCAATTGTCAATTGCCATATTGGCTCGGTAACAGTGTAACTTCAATCTCTGAATTGATTTTCGGATTGATTGGTAATTCCATACCCAATTTGGTTTGGCCTTTGCTTCATTTGCGGACTATCTCCCTTTGGCTTCAGTTGTCCTTCTGCATCGCCTGTTATCCAGTGACTATCCTGACTTGCTCTGCCTTTTGACTTACTGTCGTATGAGATGTCCCTATGCGCTCAATGTCGACGTCATTGCAAAAGCTATGCCTCGTTGTTACTTGTTCTGTCTGATGACTTACTGTCGTATGAGGGGTCCAAATGCACTCAGTCTTGACGTCATTGCAACGGTGCCTTGTTGTGACTTTGGGCGATGATGTGAGCTTTAGCTCCTGGCGTTGTCACAGCCGTTCGTTGTGATGTGACTCACTGGTGACCATTTGAGGATAGTAGAAAGCGCCCATTGCATCAGGGTGGCAGTATATCATTGATCCATATCTAACACGTAAGCTTCACAGTAGGTGGTCATACTCACCGCTATAGGAGCGCGCTTCTGCTCGGGGAAAGCCGCTTTCCATATGGGGTTTCCGGCATCTCTTGATTCGGCATCAGGTAGGGTCTCGGTGGACCGCTTCTCAGTAGAAGCCAGTCGGATGATAGCTTCAGTGCATTCTTGGTCGACTTCTCTTGGCCATCAGTACACAGCTTCGGTAGAATATCTGTTGGCTTCTCAGTAGTCATTGGGTGGAATCGTTCCGCATTCAGTTCGGTATGCCATTGGGCGATAGTTTTTGATCCTTAGGTACGGCATTTGGTCGGTGTCTCGGTCAGTGGCTTGGTACAGTAGGGCTCCTGGTAATCCTCTCGATCTCCATGTGAAGTCCTTCAGCAGTGAAATCCGTCGCTGTGAGATCTCGGTCTGCTCTTGGTGGTTGTCTCGACTGTCCCTTCTGATGCCATTCAGTAAACTATTCACTAAACGCGGTGATCATTTTCGATCTCCTTTGGGACTAATTCGGTACCCATATCACAGTCGTTTGGTATCTCGTTCGGAACTGCTTCAGTACCCATGATGCTCTCGTTCAGTATGGATCAGGCTCGGTTGATGTGTCATGTCTCTAGTGCATTTATCGTTCCACTGGACCTCCGTCAGATGCCAGGTGAACATACCATATTAGATTGTGGGGTACACTCGCTGGCTCTCCTCGGTGGTGCTTGTCGATTGATTGTTAGGTGTGTTCGCTCTCACTGGACTCCGTGTGCTTATCGTCGTTCTCTAAGTCCACTAGCCGATTCATTTCCAGCTGCAATTGCTGCTGCTAGCCTTCTAAATCGGTGAATGAATGGTATGGTGCTTTGTTCCTACACTTCCAGGACAGTAATTGTTTGTGGTAGTGGTTCTTTGAAATTCCGGTATGGTCATCCCCCTCTTCCGAAAGTCGTTGCTCCTCCAGCGACTGATCTTATATAGGTGTGTAAGCAACATCGAGTTGAAGGGCTTGATTCGGAAGTGTATTTGCAGTGGTCAATTGTCATCGTAGGTGTAAGTTGGCATCGCCGGGTCTGAGTCAGGATCTTATTCGGGATAATATTCCCGGTAATATAACTTCAATACAGATATAGCATTTTGTTCGGTAATGAAATCTTCATGGTATATGGCATTGTAATCTATTCGTGTATTGGCATACTCTAAGATTGATTGTCGTTGATCTCCAGAATGGGCATATCGGTGCTTGAAAGTCCAATTCTCATAGTCTCAATGATAGGAGTTTTCCTTGTTAAGCAGCCTTCTGCAGGACCGTCGTCTCTCGTATCTTGAATATTACGTCAAGCCCCGGCTTTCAAATGCGTCTTAAGTCTTCGGAGTTTGTAAATGCTCTCTTTGCTCTCAATTGTCATTGGTCTGTCGGGAATATCTCCGAACTGCTCCATCTATGTTAGCCAAAGAATCATTAAAGGTTGGAAGCGGTAGAAGGGAATATCCAGGAGGCCATGTCATTAACAGTTCACCTACACAGGAGCCAAGCCCCACCATCCAGTCACGCCCTTTGGGTCTCGGCAACCCAGCAGCAGTCATTGAAATGTCTCCTCAGAGGAGCTTATCTGCCGCAACTACCGCCGCTGCTCTCCGCTCATCGCGTCCAGCGCTTGGGTCTGTATCACCTGGTGTATCCAAGGTGATGTCTTCCAAAGTCGCTACCAGCAGCCCTATGCATTCCCCAGTCTGTCGGGCAAATGCTGCGAGGACTACAATGCAAATTAGAAGATTGTCGAATGCGGTTGCTTCAAGTGTCTGGATACCTGGGCCGCACCACAGCAGATGATCATTTTTGGCTTCTGATACCTTCGATGGCACTGCCGTACTCATCGGTGTCATTCCTCCGCTCCACTCGCACTAGGTGATCTCAGGGAGTTAATTGAGCCCACTCGATGTCAAAATTTGGTTTGGCAAACCATGGTAAGCAAAGTACTCAATCAAACGCCCGGATTGGCACAACTAGCACGTCTGATCTGCATACCAGTGCAAGATAGTCCATGCACTGGACGGTGATCCGCGTCTTCCGGCTGTCCAGTGCAGGTGGAATCACACCTCTGGTCATGGCAAGGATGGTGATGTTTGCAGCCTGATGTGATCTCCTGAGTCACTTGAGAAGTCTCGGTGTCATGAAGATGCTGCTTGCGCCGCATTTGATAAGAACCCGTAGGTGTTGCATCTCGCCATTTGATATTCGTCGAGAGTCGCCATTAGCCTGCATCGCCAAAGTTTTTGCTAGCTTATTGTTGTCACTTGATTTGTCCGTTGCCGCTTCAATTATCCATCATGCCTGTGCTCTGAGATCATTATAGTCACTGTAGTTGTCGTAGATGTCATAGTCAGTCTGCGGAATTGTGTCGGTCTGTAACCGTAAACACACTTCACGCTGCGCAATTTATAGCTGCTATACGTTCGCTTCAATCATGGGAAAGCTTCTCATTTTCAATGTCCTTCAATTGTAGTGTGTGTTCTCCGTAAGTGCACTGCGCTTGTCCAGACATTCATGGCGGTAAGAGTCCGTCAATCATAGTGTGTCTCCTCAGTAAGTGCACTTGGTTCGGGCTAGATCCCCCTCCCTAGGTATGAGTAGCCGTAGGTTGGCTGTAGAATGCTTCTGCAAGTGGGCTTCTTCGAGGTTGCTAAAGCTGTAGGTGTACACGCAAACTGGGATAGGTGCACTTTGCTGTATTGGAAGAAATGTAGTCGTGACTGTGCTGACTTGTAAATTGTCTGACTTCGCCTTGATTCTCAATATGCGTTATTCAGGGTAAGATCACTGCCTCCATTATAGGTGCTTGGGCTGGTGATCGGGCTCAATTGATCTTGTCCCATACTCATAATCATTGTCTTCAATGTCAGTGACGTGCCCTGTGTGCCAATTCATCTGTGAGTTCTCGAGGTTTCTGCTGTGAATTGACACGTTCTGAGATGCAGTCGCGACTTCTCCAGTGTCCGGTGGTCACCTGCTGCCATTGGAAGTAATTGATGCCATCTGGAACTCATCTGGATCGATTGTATGCGATTTTTGTCATTTGCTGGGTGGTATCCTGGACTGGAGATAATCATCATTGCCATTGCCGGTCATGCGCCTTGTACGCCAATTGGTGCTAATCTCTACTCCGCTGGAATTAGGCTCAATTGACCGATGGAACGGTCAACTCTTCGTGTTTCGTAGTAATGATGCTTCGATATTGATTGGAGGGCAGTATTCCCAAATGTTGACTGCATTGTGTGAAGTCCGAAAAGGGGTAAAACAAATCAAGTTGTAATCCCGCGAGCGAAATGTAGTCATTTAGTGAAAAAGCGATATTAGTGTAAGGGTCCGTATGCCTGCATTTGGCCTCATACGGGGACGTATGGTATTTATTTGAATACGGTTGCAGAAGTGGATGCGGGTGATAGTGGATGTAGATGTATAGGTAAGATTATCACTAGAGATCTAAGGCTGGTGGCAAGCCGACTGTATAGAATGGCCGTGACCTGGCCCCTGGGTCACGTGCCGTTGTTGCACTATGTTGGTCCGACGATCAGCCTCTTTACCTCTGAGGATACCGGAGTTCGCAGAAGTTAGTCTATCTTGGTTGCGGAGTTGTGGGCAAAGAGATTCTGTACCCTTTGGTTGATCCACCTTGCCAGAAACTGCCCCGGGCCTGGCTCCAAGTGTGCAGTTCATCAAATTGCGGCTTGTGAGTTGCTGACATCATTGATTCTGCCAGCCATTCATCTGTTGCTGTATTGATATTCACTAGCTACTGCTCACCATTCGCTAATTAATATCTCTAACTGAAATACTCGGTCTAGCTATATAACAAAAGTACTGAAACATTCACAAATTCTGTCCTGCTTTTGCTTTGCTCCCATATTCTTTGTCATATAAATTGGATTGACTGTTACCATGACCATTTCATCAACCCTCTTTGACTTCTATCTTGACCCAATCAATCCAGAAATATTTAGCACAGCATGTACATTCTGCTGCTCAGGGTATTTTGGTTCTTCCATATCTTTGTCTTACTCTATATCACATTCAAGGTCTGCCACCCAGTCACCTGCCCTGTCATTTGGATTATCGAAGTCACCATTTCGGTTAAGTAGTGTTAGAAACAGCTCCCGGTACTCCGCCTGCGGCCTGGTTATGGCTAGAGGTTCGGTTCAGGTTGGTTCCAGACCCAGCAAAACACCATGCTCGCCGTGTCATTGCGGGGTTGTTACCCAATCCGGACATACACCCATCGTTTTGTGGGTGGGCTGTACTCGCCCCATGGTTCAATTAAACCATTCCGCCTACTTTCGTTTAAATTAAGTATCGGAGATGTCAATGTATCATGACATGATCAATATATCGATTATACAGTTTAATATGCTCCTCCACCTCCCGGATTCACATTTGGGTTCGGACCAATGTTTGTTCAATTGGAGTGACATATCTCCATATTTCCAGTGAAATTTTTGGGTTTTCGATAGCAACTCAACGAATATGGATCCGATCGCAAATCAGACATTCGGAGATAACAGAACGGATAACACTACACAGCGTACCTATTGATCATGCCGTGGTATGATCAGAACTCAAATACTTCATTGGAGCCCAAAATTTGAACTGGAAACAGCTGGTTTTTAGTGGTAAAACCAGCCCTTGTCCAGTGGTCCAGGTTCTTCGTGGGATGAGAGCAGTTGCCACGGTCCGGTTTTCGGTTGAACCGGATTTGAACCTGATCCGGGAATTTGGACCCTGTGCTAACACTACAGTGAGGTCAATTTTCGGTGTCAGCTATAATTACAGGTGTACTACCCTCATCACTTTTGACTGGATCACGGTTCATTCTCATTATTCGGCAGACATTTCATATTTCAGTTCTTCCTGCAGGGATGTCCTTTCCAGAAACAGCTGGTGGCAAAGGTGATCTTTCTCACAATGAAAATACAAGTGCACAATCATGTAGAAAAAGCGACCTGGATGCATTGACAATTTCTGCTGGGTCCAAAATGTATCTCACGGCTGTCATCTGCTTGCTTGGAGCACGTCATTCACTCACTATAGCTCATAGGTTTCTGCTGCCCTGCTACATCCCCAAAAAGTCGTGAGTCTGAAGCATTGTGTGTGAATTTCTTTCCTCCGCTACTTTGTTCATTTCCGAGTGGTTGTCTGAGTTTGTCATATTCAATGCTGGGTCATCACCTGTCCAAAATGCCGGTATTGGCACGCGCATACTGCCTTAATACCACTTTTTGATGCAGTGTCTTGCATGTGGCATTGCACTGCCTCCAGCCCATAAGATCTCGGCCCAGGGAAAAACTGCCCTCGTATATGACACCATATAGTACGATAGAGAATATGTCGTGTGCAATACTTGAGAGATCAGTATACTTTGAGTGCCTTCATCAGCAAAAAGTGAAAAAAGTATTCTGAACATTATGAGCATTTTGGAGGTTTTTGAAACTCAAGTTCACTTGTAGTCAATTTTGTCAGGTTGGGGAATATGAATGATATTCAGAAATATGGGATCCAAAATTTGACGGGATTTCCAAACTTGGTATAGTGTTCCAAAATAGGTAGAGCCTAGTTGGATACATTTCTTAATTGCTTAAAGTCAGCTACTTTTATTTTTGAAAAATGTAATGAATGTAGAATACTTTGCTGAGTCATCACATGAAACTTGACATTAGTATGTAGAAATGACAAATCAATAACAAACTAACTCAAATAGGAAATATTATTAAAGATATACAGTTATTTGTTGATTATAGCTGGAGGTATTCCAAATATGGTTAGTTTCATTATGATTTGTCATGAAGATATATAAACCAAAAGTTTCATAATATTACTAAGCAAGAAATAGTATGTCTATTACATA
>Ga0307515_10010234_pt1 | contig 18008 bp, 9 predicted proteins | sample 17_EM_MG_FD_194513 | JGI IMG/M metagenome (GOLD analysis project Ga0307515, IMG submission 194513) | Populus trichocarpa ectomycorrhiza microbial communities from riparian zone in the Pacific Northwest, United States - 17_EM | ecosystem: Host-associated > Plants > Roots > Unclassified | place... | reverse complement strand
TTCCAGTCAACACTCTATTGCCCATTCCACGCTGGTTAATTGCCTCTGGTGCACCTCGGTCTCGATTGTCACTCATATAATGAATTCCGCATGCCTTACCCCCCCCCCAGTTTCGACACACCTCCGGTGGTATGGGTGCTCCTCAATCCCAGTCGGAGCTCCTCAGCCTAGATTTGGCTCTCTTTTTCATTCTGTGCTCCTCCATCACCTTCTGTGTACTCCTCATTTCCACACAGCACTCCCCATCTTGGCCCTCCTCTGTTCCTGGTGGCTGCTCCCTTTTTCCATCTGAATAATCATTGCCTTTCAAACACTCATTTAGACTCGCAGATAGCTAACATCTCATTAGACCTCTGGTAGATATCGCAAATTGAGCAATACGCCATTGAAATTTAATTTCATTCATTCGGCAAGTACAAATAGTCAGTAAATTCAAGGAGCTCCTCCAGCTTCTTTGGGGATTTGTTGAATTGCATGTTCCTGCTTTCAACTGCCCTGATGAGATGGGAGATGCAGTGAATGACATTGACACCATGTTTGATTAATCGCTTAGTCGGGTTATTGTTTGTGACCTGTGTTTATGTTTGAATCACTCACCTTTTTCTTTTGTTCCCTAATGTAGCGAGGCAAAACTACAATGTTGAAGAAGATGATAGCTAGTATGATTCTGAAGTGATAATGAACAATAATCGATGCATCATATTCGGTGTTGAGGGAGATCATTTCCTCGTGTACATCCGGAGAGTCTCAGAACACACCTGCAGTCCTCTGAGTGAATATCCATAGGAATGCAGGCATCGGTCAGAGATTGCTTGTGATTCCCACGTTGGTTCGGCAACAGTCCCAGGTGTATCCAAAGTTTTCTCCAGCCCTCTGACGTGTTCCCAAACCTATCACAATCACTCCCATGATATTCCTGTATCAGTCATCGGAGATCCCAGTTCCTCCCAAGGCCGGCCGGAATGCCCTCCTAGGGTCTGATACTCTCCTGCAATTGACGCTTCTAAGTTTTCACTCCACATCCTCTCAGACACTCTTGGAGGCTCCCAGTGACTTAAATACATTTTGCTGATGCAGTAGGTAGGTCTGGATGAGAAAGTGAGGATAAAGAATCATATGAGAAGAGGTTATTCGATAAGAGGTGTATACTTGATCACTGTGTTTGGGCACAGTTATCACATGCATTGTTCGGATGTTGTTTGCACAGTGCAGAAGTCTTAAATACTCTGAGATATCTACTGGCATTTTGCAATCCACCGACTATTCTGCAGCAGGCTAGCTCTTCGGTGGGCATAATGTTCATTGCATCCGTAACCAGCAGTCGAACTCAATCATCAGTTGCAATACACACGTTACATTCTATAAGAGTGAATTATGACATCCAAGCAAGTGATAGTGAGAAGTAAGATAACAGATAGAAGGAATCAAAGCACAAGTATGCAGATAATGGAGGATATCAGGAAGAGGAGGAATTTGACGAAGAATCCAGAGCCATGATGCAGCAGGTAGAGTAAACCTACATCTATAGATTCTATAACTATGAACAACAACACTGTGAGACAGATGAGGTTTATTATCTCCAACCAGAATTATTCCGAATCACATTTACTGCTGTCCATTTGGGTCAGACTGTTGAACAGTTTGTATATGCTGTTGTTTTTGGATGTCACATAGATTTCTTTAGGTTCTTGTTTGGGCTGTCCTTGCAACTGTATTTAGTGTTTATAGATGCACAATATTGTATTTCTAAAGTGGTTTAAAGGATTGTTGCTTTCAGGCATTTTATGGATATTTTTCTAGTTTGTTTCAATTGCAACTGTTGAAATAGTTATTGCAGTGTATCCCCAGGTTATCTGGATCATGCCATTGAGAATAAATATTTGTGATCTGGACTATCAGGGTTATGCAGATTTCAGAGCCAGCCACTGCATTTTGTATAGTAGCTTCTTGTCCAGCCTGACAGAAGACTGCATTGACAAAGATAGTAGAAAAATATCTATATCAAGTATTACGGGGGTTCTTAATCCCGATAATCCATACTACATTCATTGAATTAAGTTCAGCCGCCAATCTGAGAAACTCTTTCCTTCTTTGTCTTATCCTAGGACTCAACTCTTGACCTTCATCAAGAGCTAACGCTAAAGTCGGGTTCCTACGTACCTCCGGGACTTCAAAGACTCTCCTCCAACAATTGACGTTCCCATTCTATTCGTAGACTACTCCTCTCCGGGAAATAAATTCTCTTTGAAAAGCTCTTTGAAGGGTAGTAACCCTGTAGATGAGTATCAATGTACCAGGTAGTAGATTCCTTCGTAGTGTGTATACAGAAGTACCACTCAGGAGATATCGGTTTAACGTTCCTCTTCTAAAGTAAAGATAAATCTCTGTCGGATTCGACATTCTTCTGGAGTGCATGTTCGGATTGTGTCAATCTGTGTCCAGGCATAAAGCGCAAAGTCACGGTTGTGTAAGAGAGAAGTAATTTTCAATAGTGTTTAATAGAATAGAATTCTTAATAATATTTTAAGTTCATCTTTGGTGCTGCTGTGTTGACTGTGGATTGCTGCTTGAGCTTGTTTCTCTCATTGCCGTGGCAATGCTGTCTCATAATAGCCAACGTCCAAGGTCTTGTGTGGCCACACCAAGTTGGGATGATTAGGTCGCTCATGATAGCTTTATCGCAGCCACCCTTCTCCTCGCACCCGGTGCTCACATGCCACGCATCCCATAGGTTATCATGTTCATGCAACATGGTTTCAATGCATTACGCTCCTGATAAGAATCAGGCCATCCATCCCATGATATCATGTCAGCCCACGCGTCAGACAGACTTGAACTTTGACATCTTGCATTGGTGTGAGTCAGAAGTTGGAACATATACCAATCAAACGATTGATAATGCTTATTGCAATTTATACCTCACTATAAGGTAATCAATCCATGCATCATAGATTCAATTGGCGACCAACCAATACTATGCCAAAGTAGAGCATAAACACATCCGCTCGCATCGAATATGAGATAACATTGCGATCCATCCCAATCAACCCAATGAGCAGTGTTCGCTTTAGGCATGCGCCAACGTCATTATTCCCTCAGTTACGTCATGTCTAGGTTGAGACTATTCTTTAGACCGGAACGTGCTCCACTTGATCCTATCCCATTACAGGTAGGAGTGAAGAGTCCTCTTACTAGCATATTGACTATCAGCTGCTGTGCATGATGAACCATGCATGTCCCGTTGGTTCCAGAAAGTGAATGAAGACAACAACTACTAGCACAGCAAATGATCTCTCATTCCAGTAAGGCTTTGGTAGCTACGATGATGCGCCAAACCCTAGGTTTGTGTAGTCATCACACGACTTGTATAGACTCCCGCTACGGAGCATACTACTGGCCAACTTGAGGTATCAACAATCGGTGTTATGCATATCTCGAAACTACTCGATATATATTCATCCAATTATTTAACATGTTACATTATCACTATTATGGGAGAACCCCTAACATCAAGTGCATGTATTGGCTAGTATAAATAACACGATGGAATACCAAGAAACCTTAACCAACAGATCAACTATGGACTGTGGTATAACTAGAACATATCAATCTGATATATTATTGATACTCAGAACCTTGACATGGGCTTCAGAATACAATCAGCGTAGAACCTATACAATGGTAGAAATCACAGACATATAATATTGCTGTGCATGAACAGTATTTAACATTGGTAGTACAAACTGGTTCAGTTAAGAGCATGGTTTCTGAAGCAGTTCCAAAAGGTATCAAAGGTGGAATAAATCTGCTGATATCTCTGACAGTTGTTCTGATAGATAATTAGAAGTACAAGATTTGTAGCCATATATATGTTTTCTAACATGTAATAGTTATGGACATTAGAATCAAATAATCTCAAGGTCTATGAGCTGACCATGGAGTCAGTGGGAGAAAGCCTCAATCTTACATATAAAGATGATACTGCGCATTGTCAGGGTGTAATCGCAGCTCCAGAGATACTTCTGCAGGATCGAATTGACAATTGGGTAACAAATGTGAAGATGCATAATTGCCCATTCAGGGTGATTTGGTAGCAGTTTCAATGAATGTGATTGACATTGTGTGGAATTGGCAGATGTTTCAAAAAGTTATTTTGCAGGTCCCGTGGAATTTTGAGTCTGAATTAGAACCTGGAATAGGAATATCACAATATTGGCTCACACCAATTGCATGTACTCTGTATTTCTGTATTTGCACTAACAGCAAGTCTTGCTGCAAATGCATTGTCATATGAATACACAACAATCTAGATGAGTATGCATTAACAAGCTTGAATACACTATTTATTGACCGACCAGTACTCAAGAGGTGTATTTTATTCATTATGACATAGCAAGTATGTACGGCAGATAGACAGTAACATTATGTGCAGGTGGAGATAAGGAATCCGAGAATTCAATGCGTAATTAATGTGCTGAACACAACGATATCTAGTAACAGTATTTCTATGGCACATAATATTGCAACTCACTCAGAAGAAGTGAAACCAGATTGATTACTACTTTAGCAGGATCAGCTGTAAAAGTCATTGTCTGTAGCTGTACAGGAAAATTCTGCGACAGAGTATATGGAAGTATTCTGCAGTAGTGTAACCCAGGTATTGATATGTACCAATGGTTGAGGGATGGGTGTGGATATTTTCGATGTGGATTCAGTAATCACTTGAAGGATACATCTTCATTTGACTATTACAGCTTGATTCCAATTGATAGATTGAACTGGTAGACTACAGACAAGAATATCACATTCCATAGTGTTAGTTGTATCATAGTATGTGCTTTCCAAACCTCTACCGCAGTATTCAGCATTACAGGGTACCAACAAATAATCTGAGCCAGAATATTCAAATACAAATCGCTGTACAAGATTACATTAAAAGATTCTATAGCAATAGAGGTTGTGCCAAAAATACTGATCCTGATAGTGGTCAAGAATGAGGTGATCTGCAACTTATCAACAGATATAACACTCTACCCTTCCACTGAAGGTTACTTCTACATATGTATTTTTCCAATCTAATGTATAATATTATGTTATATCTATATACACCAATGTGTTTGCAACGAACTTCTTCAGATGCATTGTTGAACAATCAATTTCCTTCAAATCCAGACACCATGGCTGCATGTGGTGGCCTCTATAGCTTCCAACAATTATGTTAAAACAACAATTTCACATCTTGGAATAATAATTCCCAAATTCTGTTGAACACAAATTAATGCAATGTACAACTGAACTCTCTACCAGCTAGGAGATTTTACTACCTTCCAATTAACATTCTTTGCAGCCTGGATTGAAGTATTCCTCTTTCCAGCAATTATTCACTGGTGCTTTCAAATATTTCCACCCAGTCCACGGCAATATACATGACAATCTGCAATCAAGTTCAGAACATACCCACAGATTCTCAGACTTTTGGCTAGTAGTGCAAGGGTATAAACTCCCATTGAACCCATATAGTATACAGTACACAATTTCAAAGCAACTTCTCCCAGAATTGGTATTTAGATATACATTATCTCCAAGTGTATCTCACTGACCCAAGTCCAAAAAGTAAACAATCCTCTCATTCGACTTATATTTTGCAATATCACCTCACCAGCTGCATGCCCACATTGTCTGTAAGATATTCCAGACACATCCCACCCAAGATATTTCAGATGGCATTCAAATCACAGGAAAGCCATATAGATGGTATGGTGGACATTTCTTGACTACTGGTATGCTTCTAAGTTAAATACAATACAGACAGCAAGAGGAATTCTTGATCTGGCCTGGGCTGTACTCAAACCATAACTACAACAAGTTCTACACAATTTGAGATGTCTTAAATCAATCAGCCAAAAGAATGGGATGATCTAATTTAAATGCCTCCAATAAGTGGAAAAATAAGTGAGTGTTCTGATTGTCAGAGAATATGAAAAACAACAGCAACCAAAAACAAAGTTTATTACAACAGCTGAAAAATTAACCACTTTATTTGGTGATAGTAATGGCAGATCTTTTGGAGACTTTGGAAAACTAACTAGAATCAGGAAATTTCAACCAGTAACAATAAATATGTCAACAGTTGATATGGATATTCCAATATAACAATTGAAGTGTAATTTGGACGGAAACATTGAAACAAAGACATAGCAATAATACTGAACCAATTAAAGACCGAGATAGCGTAGATACAAATGTGAAAAGAAGTCTTGCAGATGTCAGACACAACTTTCTTAGTTATTATCCACTCAGTGGGGAATGATGATGACCATTCTAGCTTAAAGCAGTGCAAAATATCACAAATGGGTATAATATACTGCAATGAGCTCTTTAATTTGTATTGGAACAAATAGTGGCCCTGAAGAATCATAAAAGATTCCAGATATATGGAAGTGTTACATTAACTGGATGAGACTGCATGTGGAATAGATAAGGTTATGCATATCTTGACAAGTGATAAATTCTTGTTGATTTATTGAAACTTGATACAACTGTTGTCACGGAAAAATTTCAAGAGACAACACACACCCTGTAGAGTCAATTCTTGCAAGCAATTGAGATTGCTGTAAGTAAGAACATTCTGGAGTGTGTGAGTGAATTGTATGAGGTAATTCCAATTTACCAAGTTAAGTCAAGATATATCAAAGTAATAATTATTACCAACAGATTGTGAAGGTGCATGGCAGGGTCGATAAAAGAGTATATAACGAGAATGGTGTTCAGGAGAATGGTAGTTTAAATGTAAGTTTATTTTCAAAGAATAGAACATGCTTATATTCCACAATAAATTATTCATTACCAATTGCTAGTATGTGAAATAGCTAATGTGGAGTTAATTTTGAAGATCACTGGGGTATTCACCAATTAGAACTGGAGACCTCAGAATAACTGAAAGTGTATATTATTATTCCATAATACAGCAATTCAGATGCAATAAAGGTGCAGACACAACTGCAAGAAATGTCTCAAGTATAACGTTCCACATCTTGCGAAGATCTATACACTAACTACAGAGACTACAACCAGAAGTATCTGGATAAGACCGTCAAATACTTTGATACCTCCCAAATTAACCAATTACTGGATTACAGATTATCTGTTTGCAAGTAGTAGATTCAAGATCAGCCTGAAGTAATCTGTCTTTTGCACTGGGCTTTGGAACAATAGTTTGTTGTGAGAAAATGGATTTGGCGCTGAGATATATCAGAAGTACTCATTGCAAAAGAAATATAACTTTTCAATATTCTTCCATTAGTTCCAGCACTGATGTTTGTTTAATGAGTGACTGAGAAGATATTTGTATAATTACTACATACTATTGAGTTAGTAGAGAGGAGAAAACCCCTCACAAATGGATTAATCAGGTGCAGAATGACTTCTTTGTAATACTTAAAGAATCAGAGTAGTTCTCACTACTGAGAAAGATTTTGCTAACCTATAAGATATTAAAGATTTAGCCAACCTCTCAACTAGGATACACAATCTTAATATCACTGCTAAAATCTATGATTGCGGTGACAGTAGCTGGATTTGCGGATATTATGGAGAGTATTAATGATAGAACGAGTAATGGAACAGCATTGTAAGTGATAATGATCATTGACAGGGAATATACAAATTTGAAATATAACAAGATCAACTCAAGGATGAGTTGGCAAACAGATTACTCATTGATAAAGTATCACATGTTACCGTAATGCACCGAGATTGGCAAAAGTGCAATTTGACTTTAGACTGCGCTACGCTCGGATGCACAGCTCATAGTAAGCTTCCGTGGACCCCTGTGTGACATGCAGTCCAAGGTCATAGATAGTCACTTCATAGACATCTGCGCAAGGGACAATGGGACTATATATGGCTGGCAGTCGACAAACCTCTGCCAGTCTTGACTGCCGACCGGCTACACTGGTACAGACATTCTCATTGTGAGAGACTAGAGTGGCCGCTTCAGAGCCTGCTTGGGAGCCTGATTCAGAGCTGGCTTCAGAGCCTGATTGACAGCCCGATTAAAAGCCTGATTGAGAACCTACTTCAGAGCTTGCATAAAAGCTTGCTTCAGAGCCATGCTTAAGAGAGCCACATTTTGGCAGGAGTAGCATTCCCACAGGAATGTTTGCGCCCATTGCACTGTGAGTTTGTGGAAGCTTTGGCCATTAGAAGACTTTAAGTCAGTTGAAGATTTGACACTGATGTTGACTTAGCCAACTTATTTGAGTATGTGCTTTCAGTACCGTCACCATCACCATCACCATCACCATCACCATCACCATTACCAACACCATCACTATTATGTCCATCAGCACTGGACTGAATGCACACACACATGCCTGAACTCGACAAGGAATTGGCTGCAGATTCCGTGGAGAAAACTGAGTAGGCGACCTGCTCTCCCTAAGATCCAATTGTCTACCATTCTTGCACAATCTAACACTGCAATAGTCAACACTGTGACAGTGAGGAATCATGACATCTTGTCATGGTGGATGCGCTGAAGATAAGGGTCAGACTGTGACATCAATCAATGGCATCATTTCGGCCAACATGCACCACCCACCAGCTGCCACCCGCCACATGACACACGCCTCACACCACACACCACATGCCACATGCCACAAGCCACATGCCACATGCCGCACACTACACACCACATGCCACATGCCACACGCCACATGCCACATGTCACATGCCACATGCTATGCGCCACATGCCACAGGCCACAGGCCATACACAACACACTACACACGCCCCACTGCCCACACACCAAACACTGCCTGACATACGCCACCACCCTCACGCCTCCTGCAGGCTGGCGTCTGCAACTCAGCAAGTCTCCAGATTGAGCATGCAGAAGCATCCATGAGACCATAGAGTCAAGTGAGCTTCAGCGTGTATTAGGGAGTGGTGAGCCAAGTAACCAGGCAGTGTACCATCGAGTGCAATTGGGAGTGTGCTTCAGAACATGCCTGGGAGTATACTTGAGAGCGTCTTGAGAGCTTACTCGGGAGTGTACAGTCAAGTAGGCTGGGAGTGTGCAATCGAGTGCAATCAGGAGTGTATTTGAGAGCATGCTCAGGTGTATGCTTGAGAGTGTCATGAGAGCTTACTTGGGAGTGCACAGTCACGCAGGCTGGGAGTGTGCCATCGAGTGCAATTCGGAGCATCCTTGAGAGCATTCCCGGGAGTGTACTTGGGAGCATCTTGAGAGTTTACTCCAGAGCATTAGTCAAGCAGGCTGGGAGGTTGCAATTGACACCAATTGGGAGCATACTTTCATGATGGCTGCGAGTGTATAATCGAGTGCGATCAGGAGTGTACTTCAGAGAGTTCCCGGGAACATGCAATGAAGTGCATCTGGCAGCTTGCTTTCAAGTTTGTTGTATGTAGTGTGGTATATAGTATCCAGCACACAAGATTGCATGCATATCATAGTAATCTAGTCAAGGTGTAGGTCTATAGGACATGCTTAGTACCACGTGTCAAATATGCTATGAATTACCATCCCAAAAACAGCTTCTCTATGAGTTACGCATCGCATGAGGTCATTTTTCCCAGTGTAGTATGTACTGATAGTAACAGCCAATGACCAAAATTATCATGGAGATTTTGTTTTGTAAATATATTGCATAGGAATATAGTTTAAATCATGAAATGCCATGAATTTGTGATTGGACAGTGCATCTGATTCAGGTAACAAGTCTCTGCATTATGATCAATACCCTGTGGCTGCGCTGGATACTACGAAATGATATGGCTCTCTGTGGGTTGTTGTGAAGTACTACCAAAATATCTGAATATCAAAAATTATTGTGTCTATGTATTCCATACAGCCATCAAGAGGGTAATGGATGCCATTGGGATATATTACTAAGAAATACCGAATTCAGCACAGTGCAAGATGATGTAAATTATAATACCATGGACAATATAAAGATAATCTGAATCAAAACACATGACCACCAACCTTTATATTCATATTGTGTAACAGTAGACATATTCTGTAGACATTGATTTGGATACCCAAAAACAGGCTATGCAGAAATTACTTATTCAAAGCTATACGTTATCAGGTACTTTTTATAGATTGGTTTGGTTTCAAGAGATAGCAAGAATAATAGAATAGAGTAATCTCACTGCTCAGTGGCATGAAAAATAGCCTGAGAATAGTTGCATGAGTTTGCTCATTTTCTGAAAGTTGGACGAAGAATTTCTGCTTAGAATATTCAATTAGATGGCAGAGTTGTCAAATGCTAATCCAGAAGAGGATGTAGATGTGTCACTTCTCATTTTACTACTAGGAAGTCAAAATGCAGTTCCCTGTATGCCATGTTCATTGCAATTAGGACTATCGTTTGAAATTACTGGATAGATTCACCATATAAAATGGTAGACAATTAAGAATTTTTCATCCTGTGTGGTAATATTCTGCAGGTAATTGGTAATAAGCAGTGATTGCAGCATGATAATGTAACTACAAGTCAAGCATTCAACAAGTCTGGTTCTATTCAAAACAATCCAGCAAGCATATGAATCTGATATGAATTATACTGTTCTGCATTATCACGCAATAACTACAGATTGATCAGTGCTTAATGAGCAATGCTCTTCGTTTGGTTTCATTGTTTTGCTTCCATATTCTACAGCACTACATAGTCAGATTCTACTTTGAGACTTTGCAATAAATGATATCAAACTAGTAAATATTTTGAACAGTTTCAATTTACTGAAATGGAAATTCTGCATAGCCCAATGAGTTGACCAAACATGACAATCTTGATCATGAATCCCATTCTGAAGTCTTTTCTGATTGGTCCAATGTAGGGTATTGCCAATCATAAGATTGTGTATGTAGATAGCAATTGTTGATAGGTATATATATTCTTTTATAATAATGGAAGTTGAAATTCAAATATAAAACTATTATTTTTCTAGTGCTTGAAGAATAATGAAACTCATACCACTATAAAGTTTCAAGACTCTGAACATTATTGATATATATAAATCATTGGAATACGTTGTATAGAATTCAATTATTTTTGGATATTATTTACCTCATAGAGTAATATAAAGCCTGAGTCAGTTGTGATCAGTTTCCCTCAGTCTTTGGACAAATTCAAAACAGTAAACTCAAAGTGTTACATAAGTAATCGAATATTAGTATCTGTATTGAAATTGTTATGGTGATACTGAAATCCCAATAACAAATACAACACTTGATGGTTGAATTTACAGCTGCCTGAATAAATCATGTCCTTTCTTATTTCCTCGTCTTTCCTATTGCTCAATCTGTTGTCAATGGAGACATGTACATAGTAATTGTCGTAATGGCCACAAGAACAACCAGCTTCCATATTGCTTCATCCTAGTACTGTCTTGGAAGCATTGTTGGCTGTTGGTAACGGTCCCTGACCCCAATGAGACCCATGTAATCTAGCACAGTTGAGGCCTTGGAGGATTGTTTACAGTCTTCTTAATCAACATGCATCTCCCTGAATATGGCCATGAGGTGATCAGGTATTGTCTTCCAAACTCTCAATCCAAGTACTAAGGTATAAGGTATTCTGATTTGAATAATGTATTACGATGGGGCACTGGGGTAAACGTAACAAATATAACTTGAAGTGGCATTCTTAATAACATGTTAGGGTATTTCTTGCCAGTGATATCTAACTGAGAATTACTGCTCCAGCTCAGTTGTTCTTAATGCTGGAACAACAAGAGACATTTATAGTTTAGTTCTAAGAATTGGACTTCTTGAGATATTGTTGCTATGACACATTACTCTGTTTCATAGCTAATGGCTGAGGAGAATCCTGTTTCTGAAAATTGCCCAGTAACATAGCCAGATATACGTTCAGTTATGATTGTAATGTAACAATCGTTTTAAAGCATTACACTCCGGACTAGGGCTATCCTCTGCAACATACCAACCGCACTACTTGGCAACTCATAACCTCATATGTTGCATCACACTTTTTGTTTGTTCAGGAGTTGGAAAATGTGCTGCCATGGAAGCAAGCAGTGCTTTATTCCAAGTATAGTACTGCTACATCTCGAATTAGATATGTCGGGAATTTCATGGGACATTTGGTTTGCAAACAATCTACTGTCTGCCAATATTGAATATGACTTGGGGATTAATACTGGCTCAACTCAATAACTAGATTCAATTTTTGTGTCATATCTTTAGCTGTTCCCATTAATCCCTGAGATTCTGGATGCTTAGGTGTTAACTATTCAATGACTGGGAGTAGCCATGAGTCATTTCTGCTCCTGAGGAGACAAGGCTAACAGATTTCTCTTCCTGCCACATCGTGGGGAGTCTGCTGTACATGTGGCTTCTGTGAAATCCCACTAAAGATTACCAGAGAAGCACACTTAGAGATGTCACATATACCTGTTATGCATTAACTGTGTTGCAACAATATTAATGTATTTGCTATGCAATCCACTAAGTACCATATGGCAACTAAGGGAGAATTCCTAACTACAATTATATACAGCAGAATCTATTTCTCAATATATTGACATGTCTGATTTTATGCACACTTTAATAGACTCTCCAGATACTCAGAATCTTTTCATGAAAATCACACTATATATATTTTCCTGATTGCAGTGAGTTACATCAACTGGCACATACAGTAACTTTGATAGAATTTGAAGGATTCCATACCTGAACAATATATCTTTGCTACTCATAGATACACTTGACTGAATGCAACAAACGCAAATCATGATACATATAGATAATGAACGCAGAGATACTGTATTACGGATATATCCCAATGTGAGTTATTATAATAAATGTTTCTCAGCACAAATGCACAGTTTTTTCCTTCCATGATTAAGTTATAAAAGACATTATGCTTGTTCCTGTAACACAATTCAAACTTGGATTTTGGCAGTTTGTTTTCCATTCCAAATGAACTCCTGGAGTCAGGTGTAAGTTCACACTGTCTGTCTTCTGTCATGGGTATTTCTTCGAAAGTAGACACCATGTAGATTATTCCAGGATAGACAGTGTGGGATTGTGTGACTTTTATGTTTTTAGCTAAAAGTTGGAAAATATATCAGACTAGCAATTCAGAATACTTGATGTTTATCAAGTCTTAAATACTGAAGACCAGACTATTCAGTTTGGATTAATCTGAATTGCCCTGAAATTTGAACATTATATAGCATCATTTCCATTATGATAAATAATTGAAGATGTGGAGACTGGATAATTCACATAGGTAATAAATGTGCTACTAATATTATAGATAATCTAAACCTATTACAATATTCTTGATATGCAGAAATTTGCAGTCCAATGTATAAAGGCTAAGAGTTCACTCAACTGGCATTTCTGAAAGATTGTAGCTTTTGTGAAAGATTTGGAAATGGGATGTGCATGTATACAATTTAGGTACTATTATGTTAGGTCAGTTTTAAAAGAGTTTAATAAGTAACCTTTCAGATTGAGTGCTGAAAGATAGTTGCTTGTTATAGCAGTATTGCAGCTGCATGAAGACTGTCAGATCATATATCTCTTGTTCAAGCCTCTCTCTAGACCAGAAAATTACATCTCAAGATTAGAAAACAATCTAAAATGCATCAAGAAGATATTATATATCCCATCCGATTGTAATTTGAATTTGTGGCTTCTCCTTGCATCATTTCGTATCTGTTGACTTCCTTCCACCCATTCTCACTATGCAGAGTTAGATTCAGTATCTCCCTGGTAGGAAGTTTAATTTTCATGCACCACTGTAAGGTTTGAAGGTATCAATAATGAAACTTTGCTTGGTTACAAGTATAAATTGGATATTGTTATTGGAAATCATATATAGTGTACCTCAAATATGTTATGCCAACTTCAAGCTGTCAGTTGACAACTTTGCAAATTAGTTGTCAGAAACTATAAATTGTCTGTAAATTACATGCTGGCACTATCTGGTTGGTAATTGATCCCAGATATAAGTAATAGTCTAGTGTACATTAATATATCTAAATTAAGATACCCTTGATTTACACATTGGATATATGGTTGAATATGTTAAAATAGTGATGATAGAGAAGCTTAATTGTATTCTATCTAAGAGGGCCACAAGGCCAGTATATATATGAAAGTACAAGTATGACTGAATACCATCAGCTCGTACAACAGTCAACAGTCATCTCTGTCCATATGAGGCATCACCATCCCCAGCCAAACAAGACATCTCTGTCTCCGGCCATACGGAACATCCCAGTCTCCAGCCATACAAGACATCTCGGTCGCCAGCCATATGAGACATCTCGGTCCCCGGCCATATGAGACATCTCTGGCGGAGACCTGTGTATGGAATACTCCCCCTCTTGTTCTACACCGTAGAGTAAGAAACAAATGAAATGATGAAACAAACTGATTGCCATAGCAGCCTCCTTGAAACCGTGCAAAAGTGAGCAGGGAAAGAGTACTACCGTAGCCTGAGGATGGCCATCCATAAAGAAATCGAGGTGCCCAACAGACAAGTGAAACAACCTACAATCCAACCTTAAATTGACCTCTATTACCATAGCCCCATCGCCATTGTGAATTACTCGTGCTTATCCATCTTCAATACCTTGGTTAGTATATCTGCCACAGTCTCGTTCATATGCAAATACCAGTAGTTAACTATCTTGCAGGCATGGAGATCTCGACTATTGTGATAGCAAACATCCAGATGCTTCATGCAAGCTTCGATGATTCCAGTTGTGATGTGACTAAGTGTGCCCTGATTGTCGCAATTCATCGGGAGCGGTGATGTGTGTTTGCCATTTATATCACTGTGGGGCAGGAACAGCCATTTCGCTTCACAGGAGCACTCGGAGGAGGGGATGGATTCAGCTTCAGGAGTTGACATGGCGATGAAATCTTGCTTCCGTGACTGCCATGAGACAGCTCTGTTGCTGAGAAACAAGACATGACCACCTTGGGATCTGGGGTCGGCACTATCATTGGCCCAATCGGAGTCTGTGTAGTGAGTGAGTCGATCATTTCTGTCAGCGCTGCTGCTGCTGCTAAAATACAGTTGAAAGTTGGCTGTAGATTGTAGATGCTAGAGAACTCATTTGGCAGCAGTGAGATGGCTGGTGAAGGGGCAGGAATTGTATTGCCAAAGTGCAGCGACTGTGAATGAGATATCGGGCTGAGTTGCAAGTGCCATGTACATCAATGAGCTGATGATTGCCTGGTAGCCTTTGATATCTTGTAGTTCTTTCTCCCCCCAATTCTCGGCTGGATCTAGCTTCACATTACCATCCAATGGAGTTGATACATTGGGAGCATTCTGCATTTTGAATCGTTTGAGAATTGAGGTGATAAAGGCCTTCTGGCCAAGACTGATGCCGGTACTGTTTTCCACACAGTGAATTTTGATGCCAAGGAATTGCCCTGCCACGCCAAGATTGGTGATCCCGAACATTTTTCTGAGCCTGGCCATAACTTCAATCGCAGCTTTGGTAGTGTCTTTTGGGTACATCATTGAGATGTCATCGACGTACAAAAGCATCAGAATACCATCGCTGTGGTGATAGAGGTTTGGGTTGGCCTGGGACTGCGTAAATGTGTGAGAGAGCAAGAATGGGTTAATATCGTTGTGCGAAAGTCATGGTGCTTGTTTGAGCCTGTGAAGTGCCTTCTTTAGTCGAAATTGATTGTGGGTGACGTGAGACCTTCTGGCCGCCCTTCGGGCAGGGTCATTTAGATATCATCATCATCGACGTTGGGATTGAGAAATGCTGTGACCATATCCGAATAATTGATGTTTCAGCAATATTTTGCAACCATGGAGATGAGCTACCGAAATGTGGTGAGTTTGCCAACAGGGGCACAAATTTCTCTGAAGTCTGTTTGTTTGTAGCCTTTAATTACTAGGTGTGCTTTGTATCGTATGGTGCCATCAGGGTTGCGTTTCATCCTGTAGAGCCATCTGGAGCCAATTGGCTTGACTCACGATTGCCTTGCTTCCCGGCAGTTGAATGTTGTGAATGTGTCATTGTGCAGGATCGATGTGCATTCCTCTTCGATTGGTTGTTTCCAGTGGTCTCGTTGTGGGCTATCAATGGCCTGCATGGAGGTGATTGGATCGCTGTTGATGGATTTCAATGCGAGAGCCTTTGCCATGATAATCAGTGCATTTGCAGAGATCTTACCCTGACATCTTGTGATGCGATTTGTGCGTGGTGGTTGGAATGATTACTTCGCCATGGCTGCCGTTTGGCTGGGTTTGTCATGTTACCGGCAGAGATGTTGATTGTGGACGACGGTTTCCCTGGGCACCTGTGGGGCATCCTCCTCGTCAAGAGGACATGATCTCACACCTCTACCTGAAGGGAAACTTTGACGGTTGTCAGAGTCCGGCAGATTGTGGTCTGTATCATCATCAGTAATGTCATGAACACCACTTCCATGGCCTTCACCTGTTCGATTGGTTCCTGCGTGGTCATAGAGAAGTTCATCTCCACCCGTTTCAATTTCCTCAACATATTCCTCCTAATCTTGTAGCTCAAATTGGCTGTGTGGTCTCCGTGTAGGCATGATGCGTGGGCATTCCTCTCCTCGTCGAAGATGACATCTGACTCTAATTATTCTACTCAGAATGCTGGGTCCCATATCCTCCAGAGTGTAGTCGAATCGTGCACAAAACTGACCATCATACATGGCTCGGATCTTAGGTGGACTTTCCCTGTCGTTGCGGCTCAGGGATATGTCGACTGGTGTAGCAGCCAAATCGCGGAAGGTGGTGGAGAGGAGCTTTGTACGACATTTCATTGCTATCATCATTGTGGGAGGGCTTGGCATATTCACGCAGCATCCCACAAGAAGTTACATCAGCAAAATGTATACTGGTCCGGAAGCCACATGCAAACCTCCCAGACACTCTGGTAGCCCTCACCAGTGCTTCTAAGTACTTCCAGATGCTCCCAGGCCCCCCTGGAGCTTTGCAATGCGCTCTCAGACTCTGCAAGAGCATTCTCAGGTGCTCCTTAAAGCACCTGCAGTTATGGAGATGCATTCAAGATGCTACAAGATTGACTATTAGAATAGTCAAATTTTGGAGCTGCTGAGACCTCAGCGCAGGTCTGTGCGAGACTTTGTGAGCAGCTGAGACCTCTGCCCAAGCTCTGCGGGAGACTTGGTGCCATATTCCCACAGCAGTGGTTCCGGGTGGCGATGGCAGCTGCGGGGTCTATATCCGTTCTTTTCTTCTTCCATTTCCGTTCTATCTATCTTTAAACTTGGATTGATCAGCGGGGATGAAGGGTAGTGGGGGGGGAGCTCCGCCATCTAGCCGGCATGCCCGGAGGCGGAGGGGGTATTTAGGTCCTGTCATACTTTAGTAAGAGTGAACACAGTATGAATGAACAACAACAGCAGAGGTTGTTAGGGTTCCACAACCACAAGGAATTTCGTTTATCATATTCGTCTTTGTTACAGTCACATGACTCACTTCATCATACTATGGCATATATTATCTAAGTGTCTCTATATATAGACATATGGAGATACAGGGATAACAGAGATGGACACGGCGACAGAGAGTATATGCTTGGGAGACCCGGTGAAGATAATACGAAATACACCATCTGTCTTTCCCAGCTCTTGGACTCACTCACCCTTGCCGAGCTTTCATGGATCCATGTAATTTGTATTGTTCCTCATGCACTCTTGCCAAGCGTTGATAGATCTAGTGTTAGCAACGGTTCCGGACCGTCACTTCGGGTCCGGGTCTGGGTCAGAACCGAACCGTTGCCAAATTGGCGGTCCGGGTTGTCAACACACCCGAACCGTCGATTCGGGTACGGTTCGATGCAAATCTCCCAATCCGTCTGGATTGGGCGGGTTGTCAGCGGGTCGCACAGCGGGTCCATCTGTAGATTTATATAATGTTCTTGTTTTTGCAGTTGCATAATTGAACATCATCAAAATTAGGTATTTGACAGCCAATGAT
>Ga0307515_10010233_pt1 | contig 18008 bp, 19 predicted proteins | sample 17_EM_MG_FD_194513 | JGI IMG/M metagenome (GOLD analysis project Ga0307515, IMG submission 194513) | Populus trichocarpa ectomycorrhiza microbial communities from riparian zone in the Pacific Northwest, United States - 17_EM | ecosystem: Host-associated > Plants > Roots > Unclassified | place... | reverse complement strand
AATTACATATTAAATAATAAATTGAAAAAAATTCAATCATATAACTTTGTTTTAAAAAAATAACAATTTAAAAAACGAGGATCAAAATCATTATTACTACTAATATTAATAAGTAATATCATTACTATTAACATTATCATTATTAACACTATTATTATTTCTATCATTATTAAAATCACTATAATTGTTATTATTATTACTGTCATCATTACTGTTGCTACTACTATTACTATTATTTTTGTTGTTTTTTTTTATTTCTAGCATTATCATTATTATTAATAATAGTAGCAGTTTTATTAGTATTATTACTATCTTAACAATAATTATCATTGTCATCATCACTGTAGTTGTTATTGTTATTATTATTATTATTATTATTCTTGATGTTACTGCTACTACTATTATTACTACTGTTATTACTATTGTTATTATCATTGTTATCATCATCATTATTATTAGTGTTCTTATTATCAATACTATTCTTATTTTTCTTCTCCCTCACGTACAATTATTGTTATTATTATCATTCTCATCTTCATCATTGTTAATATTATTATTACTGCTAATAGCATAACCATCATTTTTATTATTATTACCATTATCATTACAATTATTACTACAACCACAACCGTTATTATCGTAGTAAATTATTATTACTACTATTGTCATCACCACCACAATTACTACTACTTTTATTACCATAATTATTACTATCATCAATATTATTATCACGACTTTTAATATCATCATCATTATTATTACTGTTATTATTATTAGTAACATTACTACTATTGTTACCATTATCACCAAAACTATTACTATTATCAATATTATTATCATAGCTACTAATATCATTATTATTTTTATCACTATTATTATTTCCATTACTATCATTATTAGCAGTAACGGTAGTATAATTGTCAATGTCACTACCATTATAACTACTATTATTCTTATTATCATCACTAATTTTTTTTATTATCTTTGTTACTATTATTAATAATATTATTACCACCACCACCACCATCATTATAATTATTAATTTAATTGTTGTTGTTTTTGTCCTTACAATCAATAATATTAATATTTTCATTACTATTTGTATTATTATTATTATTATTATTATTATTGTATCTAACATTACTATTACTATTATTTATTAGCATCATTATCATTATTATTAATATTATCATCACTATCATTACTATTCTTCTTCTTTTTCTTATTATTATTATTATTAAAAAATAAAAGCCATAAACTTGATTTGAATGATAGAATTTAATAATTTTTTTGACAAAAGGACCATGAAAACCATAAAAGTCAATGGAAAAGGGACAGAATTGAAATCATTATCATTATTGAAAAAAACAAAAACTATAAAGGATAAAATTGAAATTCATAACAACTTTGACAAAATGATAAAAAAAAATTAAAGTAGAAAAACCGAATCGAAAAACATTATATATACAAGTTAAAAAGCAAGGGTTAAGTTGAAAAAGAAATTTATTAAAAGGGGAAATGAAAAAATTACAGAAATAAAAACTAAGATGATCGAATCTAAAATACCAATAACAATGAGAACCAAAATATATTTATCGGGTTAGGAGAGAGAAATGAACGGGAGGAAACAAAGGGTCACCGACGACATCTGGACACCGCACGCCACTCACTTTATAAAGTTGTTTTTAGAATAATTATGTGTTTTTTTTTATGTTTTTAAGGTAATGATGCTAAGTTTTTTTAAAAAAATAAATAAATTGAAAAGGAATTACATAGTGATTGCATGAAATTAGCAGCTAAAAACAAAATTCTAATGCCTATATGTAAAGAAAAAAAAATTATATCAATAAAGGTGATTATAATTTTTTTTAATAGCTATATTTTTAATTTTATTAATATCACAAATTAATTCATATTTTCTTATAAAATTCGTTAAAGGAAAGTAAATAAGGACTACATTAATGGGAACTCGAAGCTGCTCGAGTACAGTAATTGAACCAGGTCCTCCCACGGTCACGTTTGTTTTTAAGATAGAAATTGTATTTTAATTATTTTTTTTTTTTAATTATTTTAATGTGATAAAATAAAAAAAAAAATTCTAAAAAAAAATATTTTAAAAAGCAGGGATAATGTAACATATATCAGAGAGACAGGACATTGGAAAAGAGCATTCAATTCACGGGATAGGCACGTGCTGGTACATGCTCGGTATGTCACGAGGCCTTTTTTGACTGGCTGTTTTAGTTTATCCTTCTCATCTGGGCAACATTAGTCAATGCGTTGTTGTTTGTGATTTCTATTTAGCCTAGTTTTTATTTATTTAATTTTTGTCTTTTCCTGGTACAAAATTAAGGTATGATGTTGGGGTCCTTGCTAGGAAAGGAGGAAGCAATGAATAATCAATGGCTTTGGAAAAATTTGGCTGACTCTCCTCGTGGGAGCCGTTGAAAATAAAATATTTAAGAGATAGGTGACTAAAGTTTTATTCATTTTTTTACTATGGTTTGGAGGTGTAAATAAGTATTTTAGATATTATTTAGAATTTCATCTATCTAGTGAAAGAGTTTGGATTACTGGTTAATCATTTTTGAAAATAAAAACTAAGATAATATTATTTTAATTTTTTATTTCTTTTATGTATTTTACAATCATTTAATCAGGATTAGACAAGTCAAAATCAATCAAATCAGTGGGGTTTTAATATAATCAATCTACTTTTAGCAGGTTAACTAATTATTTAATTTTAAATTTGGTTCAGGTCATAACTTGAGTTTCTTGATTCCCGAGTCAATTTTTCAATTTTTCAGGTAGAATTATATTTGAATTTAAGACCTATTTTCATAATCAAAATTTAAGTGATTTTTTATACAATTTTAATATTTAAAATTGTTTAAAAATATTTTGTTTTTCGAATAAATTATACTATTGATCTCATAAAAACGAGTGAAAAATATTTGGAAATTATTTTGGTATATCAATATTTATACTCTCCTATTTTACATAAACAGAGTACCTGTATTAAATAATCAAAAGTAGTCATAGACTCTATTTCTGTGTATTGAAATACAAGATTACTAGTTGGTTAACCTTGCTATGCTATCAATAGGATTTCTATTTAATTTTCAATGTAAAAGAATAACGAGTAGGCGTTGTGAACTTTTTTTTACATCTTGAGAGTTTTTAATTAATAATAGAAACGTTAATATATATTTTTTAATAAGATGAATTGAAAATTATATTAGACTAGTCAAACATAAAAAAATTGTTAATACTAATTAAATATTAAAGTAAAAATATATTATTTTTTAAAAAATAAAAGACAAATGTATATATATATATAATTTATGTCGGTGTCATGAGGTGGTGCGATTTGACTTTTTATTTAACTATATAGAAATAAAAATGAGTTTTCCTAAAAAAAAAACAACAATCTAAAACCTGGAATATATATATATATATATAATTTCTTAGTCTAAATTCTTCTCTGATGATTAATGTAATTTTTTAATGAAAAAACATACATTGTTTTTATCCATGTGATTTATTGCATAAAAATTGAAAGTTATTAAAAAATATATGAGAAATACATTTAATGATATAAAATAAAGAGAAAAAAATATATTTTTTAATAAAACGTCTTTCCTTATTTTTTATTATAATCTCAAAAACAAGTTTTAATAAAAAAAATTGTATTGAAAGATGGTGCCCAAGTTTCCTCGTCGGAGTACATCTGACCTCCGGCGATCGAAATAAAACCGTCGAAGTTGGAAGTCACGCGTTACATTTTAGGTCAACCAAATGGAACTCTTCTTTGGATACATGTGTAGTAGGTACATCGGAATCCATTAAAGACATAATGAAGGTTGCTCTCTAAAAGAATCTTTGAATTTTCAGAGGTATGAATTGATTGGAGAACAAAAAGCTCAACACTAGTCGAAACTTGAGAAAAAAACAACGAAAATACTCACTGAAAATATTTCATCATCAAAATTTTCTTGTCCATAATTATTGACAGAAACGGCAATGAAACAAAAATAGTAATAAAACAAAATTGCCGGCCATTCCATTGGTATTTTAACATGTCAAATTTGTGATGGATTATTTATAATTTTTATAAATCTTTATTTCGTTAGAAATGTAACTGGCAACAAAGTTGCCGACGGAAAATAAATGGTGAAATCTGATTTTTTAGCGTGAGAGTTTTGTTGAAGATTCTGATTTCTGACGGGATAAAAAAACTCGACAGGATATTTTTCAACGATGATTTTCCGTCAACAATTCCATCAATAATATCAACGATGATTTCCGTCTACAGTTCCATCAATAATACCGATACATATGAAGTTTTACAAGATCACCGACATAATATTCCTTTGGTATATTTCAATCTTCTACAGTAAAGAATCAGTATATATAATGCTCGAGAGAGGGTGCAAACAGAAAGATGTGGACCCTAATTTTGGTAGTTTATTAGGAGGTAGTGGCGCACTCGCAACAACTCTGATTAAAAGACTCAGTCGAGACATAGTAACGTCGGACCTACATCTTGCTCATCATGCAAGGTTCCTTTCTACTCGGCCCTAACACCACTTTATACTTTGTTGCCAAAATTGATTCCTGACCAAAATTATCGTCACCAAATTAGAAAATGATAAAAAGTCACACCGAGCCAGCACAAAAAATATGATTTGCCGAAGCAATTACTGGCCCTATATGTCTCAAAATGGAACATATCTCTTTGATGATTAATAGAAAGCAACACTGTTCAAGATGTTGATTGCTACCATCTTCGCGTTCTTGGGCTCCATTTTTCCCAGCTGGGAATCTTAGCACGTCAGCTACAGTACTCCCTTGAGTGCCGACTTGCAAATTAGCAAAATCCCATTGCTATATATAAATTACAAACCACCTAGAGCCTTATCATTGACTATCATATCATTCATCCAAAACTAATATTATAATATATATTATCAAAAAGACGGGCTTTCGGTGTCCATGGATATTCTAATTATAGTTAAATTCAATCCCACCTCTAATTAAGAATAATTAAAATTCTTGAAAATTAAAATTTTTAGTTTTTAATGAACAGGTGATTTTTTAGAATGAATCCTTAAAATATAAGTTCATTTCTTTTTCTTTTTCTTTTTTAAATCTTGTAGACTATATAATATTCTAAATAATATAAAATAATCTATTTAAATCCCTTATAAACTATGTGGTGCTATTGGTATTTTATTTCGACCATCAAAGCTCTAAAAAGGCTTATAAAAAAGCCAATAAAAATATAAAGTATTAGAATATGAAAATAATTAAATTAAATCAAAATCTATCAAATCATTAAATTTAATAATTTAATATCTATTTGATCAAAGTCGTGACTTACTTTTTTGGATGAAGACTTTTTTTATTATTATTTATGTATGCATTGTTAGTTTTTATCCATGTCACGTATAAGTTAAAAAAAAAAAGTATTTAAAATAAAAATGGTTCATAATGGGTGTGTTGGAAACAACACACTAAAAAACACAAAATAGTAAAATAATTAAATTAAATAAAATTCATTTTGAATCCTTAAATAATTTCTTGTGGGCTATTTTTAGTTATTGCCTTACATTATATTTACCCTTAGAAAAACACTAACAATATTAAAAAGGGCATGCTTTATTATAAATCGATTTATAAAACTTTAATTCATGTAAATATTTTTAACTTATATTCACGTCACATATAATTAGAATGCATTGACTAAATTAAAAATGTTCCATAATAATAGAATGTTAGATAAAAAAATAGTAATTAATATTTTTAAAATTTATATATATCCTAACTATTAATTATTAAATTTGAAAAATACTTGTCCTAACTATGAATCATTTTCCATTGGGAATTATTGACATATGGACAAAAATAATACAAGAATCGTCCTCCACTTGAAAGCGACGCCCACCTAAACAGCATAAGTGGTTTCGTAGCCAAATTTCATCTCAGAACGTTTTTGGGACATTGAGTTGTAATAATAACTTGAACCAACATTTCTTTGTGCTTGTTAGGAGAAAGAATGCTCTAGTGCGCAGCTTTAAGCATGGAATTTCAGGGTTTGCAGCACGTTTAACAGCACCAGAGGCACAATCAATTGCTAAAAAACCTGGAGTTGTATCAGTTTTTCCTGATCCTGTCTATCACCTCCACACAACTCGTTCATGGGATTTCTTGAAGTATGGAACCGGTCTGGAGATTATTTCGAGTCCTAATTCTGACTCGAACTTGTTCTCTCAAGGATCCGACACCTCCGTTGGATTTTTAGATTCAGGTGAACGCATACTCACTACCTAAAATCAATGGTAAACACAGAATCATTCCTTTTTTCAACAACTGACATGTCTGCTGGGAGTTCTTTGTAACACAGGTATTTGGCCCGAGTCTGAAAGTTTCAACGACAAGGATTTGAGTCCCAATACCATCGCACTGGAAAGGTGCCTGTATATTAGCTGCATTCAGCGATGCCATTGAAGATGGTGTTGATATACTATCATCATCACTAGGTTCAAAAGCCATTGGAGCTTTCCATGCCGTAGAGAATGGGATCACTGTGGTCTGCTCTGCAGGAAATGAAGGGCCAACCAAAGAAACATTTACCAATGTTGCACCCTGGATTTGGACCGTTGCTGCTACAGCAATTGACAGGAAGTTTGTGTCTGATGTTGTGTTGGGTGGAAACAAGGTGATCGAGGTAATGATGTTTCTTAGTAGAAATTGAGTCCCATTCATTACCTTTAATTTTTACTTTTGTATATAAAGAAATGATCGATCCTATATAAAATTGAGTCAATTGAACATGAAGGGAGTTCACATTTCAATTCAAGGCGAAGCCATGAATTTTGCCAATATTGGAAAATCTCCACTGCATCCATTGATGTCTGCAATGTCAGCTAAGAACACTTATGCGGGTGAAAATGAGGCTATGTATGCAATTTTTGTGATATACCCCTTATTTAGCCCACGAAGTTGACAAACGATCACCAACACAGCTTAAAGATGTATCATTAAAAAAATCTACAAATAGCTCACATGGATCCTAAAATATTGGCACCAATATTTATGCTATGTAACATGTATTGCTTCAGAAACCGCAACCCAGATTCTATGGTTGGTGACATGATCAAAGGAAAGATTGTCATCTGTGAGAATGACGACGATACACGATCGCAGTATGTCAAGAAAGAGGGAGTGCAGAGCTTGGGAGGGGTTGGTATTGTTTAGGTTGATGACAAGACAAGGGGATTTGCAGACAATTTCATGGAATTTCAGATGACTGTGATCAGTTCAAAGGGTGCTGCAGAGGTTCTTGCCTACATAGACTCAAATAAGTAAGATACACACTATTATCTCGATACCTATATCAATTACAAATATATGGCAATGTATGTGCTGACACATTTGGAAACTTCATAGAAATCCAGTCGCAACAACCTGCCTACCAGAAACCAGCACCTTTCGTGGCATATTTTTCATCAAGAGGGCCTTCCTCAATCTCAAGAAATATCCTCAAGGAAAAGCCTGTCTTTCTCCTAGACACATTATTTGATTGGATTCATGAATAATATCTCCCACGAATCAAAGAAGAATCACCTGAGTTTATATGTAATCAAATTGTTCTCTTGTTTTCTAGCTTTGCAGCCCCAGAAGCAGACAATGTGGCAGCTTGGAAGGTCAATGATACAGAAGTGAATCTAAGAGGTACAGAATCCCCACAATTCAACGTGATTTCAGGAACTTCCATGTCATGTCCACATGTTTCTGCAATGATTGCTGTGGTCAAACCCCAGTATCCTTCATGGAGTCCCTCTGCAATAAAATCTGCCATAACGACAACAGGTAAAAAGATTTACAACAAGCAACATTGAATACAATTATTTCCATTATTCCACACTAATGTTTGAGTCATTTTTCTTCCTTTTTTCCGGCCTACAGCATCTCAAATAAACAATACGAAGGATCCAATAACAAAAGAATTAGGTGCTATAGCCACAGCTTATGATTATGGGGCAGGGGAAATAAGCACTACTGGACCATTACAACCGGGACTTGTTTATGAAACCACCACCATTGACTACTGACACGTCCACAATTAAAGTTATTTCCAAGGATGTTCCGGGTGTTTTCTCTTGTCCGAAAGACTCGAGCGTCGATCTTATGTCCAACATCAACTATCCGTCCATATCAGCTTCCAACCTCACTGGATTTCAGAGCCGGACCATTAACAGAACTCTTACAAATGTTGCTGGAGATGGTTACTTCAACAGACTCTCTAACCATTGAAGCACCGAGCGGTCTAATAATCGCAGTGAGTCCAACTAGCCTGCGATTTACGAAGTATGCACAGAGACTGAGTTATCAAGTGATTTTCACTCCAACCATCTCTTCATCACAGGCATTTTACAAGTAATAAAAATACGTATACCTGTGCCAAATTGCAAATATAAAAAATTATGGTCCAAAATATGTGGGTCATAACTTTAAATTGCAAATCACAATCTATGATCGACAGACAAAAAATCAAAATTGACCGAAGAAGGGTTTTATAACAAGAATATGAGGGTCATAATCTTGGTGGGGGCAGGGAAAGATTTTGATTTGATGAGTGTTATCCTAATTTTGGTGCGTTTTCCTTATCGTGAGAGATTCCTCTCCAAAGTCTAACACCATTGTATATACATATGGTTGCCAAAATTGATTCCCCATTAACTATGAAAATGGTGAAAGTCATACTCAGCGTGCACCAAAAATATGATTGGAAGAAGTAATTACTGTCCCCTTTATGTCTCAAAAAGTACTAAACGTGCTTGGTCCTAAATGGAAAACACATTCGAGATTGATTATCAGCCTCTTTGTATTTTATTAGAAAGAACAACTGACCGCACTTGTACAGAGCTTTAGAAATATAGTTATTAAACTCGGCATCACTCGATTTTATAGGTCAATTCAATGACTCGACAATTAGAGTTTTATTTTATTCATCCACTTTGAAACAATTTTGAATATTAACTCGTTTCAAATTAAATGACTTGAAGAGTTAATTCACAATTCATCGACTCATTATTCAATTAAATTGCCCAAGCTAGGATAAATAATAATTTTTTTTAAAAAAAAAATAACATCATTTTAAATAAAATAATTAACTCAAGTTGATTCTATAATCTACGAATCAACTCAACAACTCAGTAGCCTCAGCTCTAAACCTAGTCATGTTCTAAATCATATATTACAATTATATTTCGAAAACTTATTGAGAAAAACATGTTAAAAATGACAATAGATCAAATGTTTGTACAAGTTAATCCGATAAATACTTGTTAAATGTGACATAATTTAAGTGAATGAATTGGTATGGTTTGTAATAATATGGAACTTTATGGTAATTTATGTATTTGTATGTTCTTGTAATGTTGGTGGGGTTTTTATTTTTATTTTTATTTTTGGCATGTATCATAACTCACATTTTCCCCAATGATCAATGCTTCTTTAAATTCATTATTTTGATGGCTATTAGTACTGATGCCCAAAGTATAAACATTCTAGATTTTAATGTATTAAATAATATACATTAATAGTAATGCAATTATATAGATATATAGCACAATATATTAGTACATAAAATAAAATTTATAAAACCATTAAAAAATACGCTAAATATATAACATATCATGTTATATAATATCCATACATATTAGGTCATATAGTATGGATAATACAAAAAATAATTTTACTTTCAATATCCACAACAAACTTTTCAATTTATTTTTCCTGGGACATTCAAATACCATAAAAAACTTATTTTCTCAATATTCATTTACCAAAAAGAAATTGTTTTCCAGCGAACAAACATATCTTTAGTACAAGAGTTGTTCCGTTGCCAAGCTTCTTTGCTCTTTTTATGCTCAAGATGCTGGCACATTTAGTTGGTGCCTTAAGAGCATTTACTAAAAAAATATCTTGTACCTTCACCTATACCACCACTTCCACTTCCATGCACCATCACCACCCCACCAGCACCACCACCACCACCATATCCAGATTTCTAAGTGCAAAAGCTGAGCAATAGCGCACTTCGGGTGGATATGACATTGGATCTGCGGTTGCCAACCATCACACACAAGCACCATCCTACCATTATAAGAAGCAGTGGATGACTGTCTAGCTAATAGCTTCCTCACTTACATCCAGCCTGATTCACTAAACTAGAGAGGTCTGGCGATCAGCTAAAATGAAAGGTTATGCCATATGCTATGTATTGTTTCCTATCCTCTTTGTTGCATTTCTGGTAGAATCAGCAGGAGCAGCTGAGGGAGAGAAGGATGGTGTTTATATTGTTTACATGGGAGCTGCGACTGGTTCTTCAAAGAATGATCATGCCCAGCTTCTGAGCTCTGTCTTGAAACGGTGAATACATTAGGAATATCACTCTCTTTTTTTGGTTAAGTTGTGTCAGTACTAATATTCTAGCTTTTAATTAAGAACTTTGCCTGTGTCGAGCTTTTGCTATTATTTTTAAGCTAGCTTAGACCAAGTGACGATAACTCTATAGAATAAATGAAGACTTTTTGGTCTAAGCCCACTTGCTATAAAATAAGTTGGCTCTGTGTTTTTTCCTATTAGGGTTTTAGGAGACAATACAATCTAAGGAAAACGATGAGAAGACTGTTTTTACTTGCAGATGGAATTTCATGATAAACTGAACATGTTTGTGCTTGCTAGGAGAAAGAATGCTCTAGTGCAGAGCTATGTACATGGAATTTCAGGGTTTGCAGCTCGTTTATCAGCAACAGAGGCTCAATCAATCGCTAAAACCCCCGGAGTTGTATCTGTTTTTCGTGATCCTGTCTACCAACTCCACACAACTCGTTCATGGGATTTCCTGAAATACGGAACCGATGTAGTGATTGACTCAAGCCCCAATTCTGACTCCAACTCATCTTCTGGAGGATATGATTCGATCATTGGAATCCTAGACACAGGTGAAATCTCTTGTCCTTTGCTATATAAACTCATTCCGAAACATCATTTCTTTCCCAAAAACTGACGTGCAGCTTCGAGTTATATGTAATATAGGTATTTCGCCCGAGTCTGAGAGTTTTAGTGGCAAGGATCTGGGTCCAATACCGTCGCGCTGGAACGGTACCTGTGTCGATGCTCATGATTTTTGTAATGGGTAAAACCTGCTCTGTCAACTAGAATTTGGAAATCTGTCCTCCATTGGTTTGCATATGTTTATCCATGACCTTAAGGTTTTGATCCTCATCAGGAAAATAATCGGAGCAAGAGCTTACAATAGCCCCGACGATGACGATGACGATGACGGACTAGATAATACACCAAGAGATATGATTGGGCATGGCACTCATGTAGCATCCACTGCAGCAGGAACTGTGGTACCTGATGCATCTTACTACGGATTAGCTACTGGGACTGCCAAAGGTGGATCCCCTGGGTCAAGGATTGCTATGTACAGAGTGTGTACACGATATGGATGTCATGGGTCCAGTATATTAGCTGCATTCAGTGATGCCATTAAAGATGGTGTTGATATAATATCATTATCACTAGGGTCACCAGCATCATTCATGCTCGATTACAAGGAAGATCCAATAGCCATTGGAGCTTTCCATGCTGTTGAAAATGGGATCACTGTGGTCTGCTCTGCGGGGAATGATGGTCCATCCGAGGAAACAGTTACAAATGTTGCACCCTGGATTCTGACAGTTGCTGCTACAACCATAGACCGTAAATTTGAGTCAAACGTTGTGCTCGATGGGGGAAAGGTGATCAAGGTGATGGAATTTTTTAGCAGCAACTAAATTTCTTGTCCTTTATAATTTTCACCTTTTCTATTAGCAATCTTTCAACCAATAAGATCATATCAATTGAAACATAATGAGTGTTCTTCTTTCAATTCAGGGTGAAGCCATAAATTTTGCCAATATTGGAACATCTCCAATACATCCATTGGTTTATGGAAAGTCAGCTAAGAAGACTGATGCATCCGAAAGTGAGGCTAGGTGTGGTATATTTATGTGATAGCCTTTTATTTTTCTATCGAAGATGACAAAACAATATAGTTCACATGGATCTTAGGCATTGGCACCAATACTTACGTCACAAGACATGTTTTGTTTCAGAAACTGCAACCCAGATTCTATGGATGGGGAAATGATCAAAGGAAAAATTGTCCTCTGTGACAATGATGACGATTCATACTCCTTTTATGACAAGGAGTACGAAGTGCAGAGTTTGGGAGGAATTGGTCTTGTTTTGGTTGATGACAAGATGAGCGGAGTTGCATCTAATTACAATGAATTCCCTTTGACTGTGATTAGTTCGAAGGATGCGCCCGGGATCCTTTCGTACCTTAACTCGACCAAGTAAGACATGCTATTATCTTGGTGCAGTCTTTACCTGTAACTGTATGAGTAACAAATTCATTACATTGATTATGGCAACTTGTTTTCTGATAAATTTTATATTTTCCCAGAAATCCAGTTGCAACGATCCTACCTAGCACAGTGGTGTCACAATATAAGCCAGCACCTACTATCGCATACTTCTCATCCAGAGGGCCTTCCTCCCTCTCAAGGAATATCCTCAAGGCAAAGCCAGTTCTTCTAGACAAATTATTTCATTGGATTCATGAATAGCATCTCCCACAAGTCACAGAAGCCTCACCTGAGTATATGTGTGAATAAATTGTTCTCTTGTCTTCTTGCTTTGCAGCCTGATATTGCGGCTCCAGGAGTAGACATACTTGCAGCTTGGATGGCGAATGATACAGAAGTGACTCTTAAAGGTAAAGAATCCCCAAAATTCAACATTATCTCGGGAACTTCCATGTCATGTCCGCATGTTTCTGGAATGGCTGCTGTGGTCAAATCCCAGTACCCCTCTTGGAGCCCCTCTGCAATCAAATCTGCCATTATGTCAACAGGTAAAGATCTATGACAAGCACAGGAAAACTAATTAGTTAATATTTCATTATTTCATATTAATTTTAGAATTCCTCTTCCGTTTTCTTTCCCTTGCTTACAGCATCTCAGATAAACAATATGAAGGCCCCAATAACAACAGAATTAGGTGCTATAGCCACGGCTTATGATTATGGGGCAGGAGAAATAAGCACAAGTGGAGCACTGCAACCAGGGCTGGTTTATGAAACAACCACCACTGACTACTTAAACTTCCTATGCTATCACGGGTACAACACATCCACAATTGAAGTTATTTCCAAAGACGTTCCAGATGGTTTTACTTGTCCTAAGGAATCAAGCGTCGACTTGATATCCAACATCAACTACCCGTCAATAGCAGTTTTCAACCTCACTGGAAAGCAGAGCAAGAATATTACCAGAACCCTAACAAATGTTGCTGGAGATGGTAACTCAACATACTCTCTAACCATTGAAGCACCTAGCGGTCTAACCATCACCGTGAGCCCAACTAGCCTGCAATTTACGAAGAACAGCCAGAGATTGAGTTATCAAGTAATTTTCACTACAACTGTCCCTTCATTACTCAAAGACGTGTTTGGGTCAATTATATGGACTAACAAAAAACTTAAAGTCCGCACTCCATTTGTTGCAAGCAGTAGGTAATTCACAAAACAGTTGCATCAGAAAGATGTATTTCACAAGTTATAAATTTAAGAATGCTTGAGTTAATAAAAGCTCAAACTATATATCTCAAGCTCAATGTATATATAAGAATGCTTGTTGCGCAAGACAACACAGCTTCCTGAGTCTTGCATTTATATTTCTCATTGAGATCTCTCAACCTAGAGAATAGAAAAAGACTGCAAGGGACCTGAATTTCACTATAATCACATGAATCTTAAGAATGATCAGTTTTATTCCTAACATCAACATGAATTCAAACAGTTCATCGCATCCTTCTCGCGTAAAACCAATTTCCAAGTTCTGAATTTGTGGGTGCCAAAGAATTGATAGTAAAGCATCAGTATGGTAAGACAAGATGGCATAATTAGGCAATCTAAAACACAAAGATATCATAAAGGAACAACAAATACCATATCAACACATTGAAACTGTTACAGAATGACACAAGACAAGGAAACAAAATGACAATTGTTTGCAAAACATTAAAACCTTAACATCAATCCACGTCCAACAGAAAAAGGCAATTATAGAAATAGATTAAACCCCTTTCCTTCTACTCAAAAGCCCACTGGTTCTCTCTCCTAACCTCCTCCTCCTCCTCTGGTGTAAAGTCATTCTTAATGTTGAATGTCTTACGGATCTCTTCTGGAGTCTTGCCCTTGATCATATCAGCCACTGTCTGACAAGTTAGGTCCAGCAAGTTCTTGATGTTCAAGTAATTGGCAGCCTAAACAAATCCAAGCAGATTAGAATATTAAGATCTTTTCCCAAACCTTCCACAGCAAGCGCAAACACATACAATGACCACAGCCCTTAGACTCCATTAATTCAACATTCACCCAACTTCTAGTATCAGCTAAAAATAAATTCAAACCCTAGCCCTAGCAATTAAATAAGGTTCTAACAATAAAATAAAGCTATGACATTCAACCCTAGAAATTAAGTAAAACAATTAAATCAAACCCTAGCAATTAATTAAACTAATTAAAAACCATAAAAAAAATTAAGTACAAACCAGGATGAGATCAAAGAGAGTGGCCTGATCAACTTTGACGAACTCAGCATCCCAAGATTTAAGATCATCATCAGCGGAAGAAGGGCGATCGTCCGATTTAGGAGTCTCAACGTGCTTTTTGCAGTACTCGATCACCTTAGAAAGAATCTTGCTTGTGACGTTAGGCAAAGGAATAGCGTTATCAGCGCAATCTTCTTCGATCATGTGTTTTATAGTCTGCGATTCAAGCGCTACAGCTTCGTCTACCTCAAAAGCCTCTCCGTCTGAGCTTTTCAGAGTAAATTTCCTGCTCGACGACATTTCTTTGATCGAGAGACTAAAGAGAAGCTCCAACGATATCTCCGGATCAATGAATAGCCTGAGCTGAGTAGCAGCAGATTGTTTTATCGTGTTTTCGGGTTATGTGGAACCGATGTTAATCTACGGTCAAAAACGGTGGCAGAGAGTTCGTTGTTGTTTATGATTTCGCCTAGTGGGTGATATATTTCTCCTTTCCAAAAAGGGAGAAATTACATTAAACGGCCCAAGCCCAAATTACTGTTTTAGTAGTCATTGGGCCTAGTTATGACAAGGGAAAGTAATAACAACCCAGTAAAAACCTAGATCAAACAAATGTGTTTCCTTTATCTTTTCTTATAAAATTAGTTTAAATTATTTTTTCTTATAAAATTCCTTTTATTTTTTTAATGAAGGTCATATTTTATTCTTTGTTGATTCTAGGTCCATTTGGGAGGGTCTTTTAAGAGAGAAAAAACAAGGGAAAATAACTTTATAATATTTAATAACACAATTAAATATTAACTTGATAATAAAAAATAATTTTACGATGCTTAATGATATCTGAATTACTTTTTGAAGCTCACTTAAAAAAAATAAAAAAAAAATAAAACTAGAATAAAAAAATCTTAGATAGAGATATTAGTATCGGGTTAAGAATTTTATATTCTATCTTTTTTTTATGTTTATATTTTTCTTTAAAATGAACACCGAAGAGTAACTAATAAAATGATGCTAATTACTCTTTGGATATCATAATTTTTTTGTTTTTTTTTTTGACAATAGACACCGTTGAATTGAAAAAAAAAAAGAGTAATTTCTAGAGCATGGAATCTTGAGAAATCTTCTCTTATTAAAGCAAGGAGAGTATATGAAAGGTATCCGTTAATCCAAGAAAATCAGTTGATATTATCCAGAGAAGCTGCTTGCATATTCTTGGAGGAGCTGAGAAGCAATCATTCTTTTTTTAGTTTAACGTGGGTGTCCGGGCCAGCTTGCGCATACCTCAACTAATTCCACGGGCCTTGAAGTTAACGACCATGTAAGCCCTCCAGTGACCATCATATAAGCAACCATAAAACTTGAACCTGAGAACACAGACGGAGCAATTATTCTTTTTGCTCTTTAAGATGGATAGGCAGCGTCCCGAAACACATATTGGGATGCGTGTAGGAGTGCCTTGGTACATTGAGCTATCCCCACCTCATAGGTTCCCGTGCCACAACACCCTCTTGCAGCTTGTTGAAATCCTGATATTATCAGTAGTTAATTTGATGTTTTTAATAATATAATTATAACAATCATGCCATGGCTGAGGTAAAGAAACGAGAAATTGTTGTATAGAATATTTTACCTGATGCATGCTTCAGGATGTTGGACGACAGCAAGCAGGGTACTATTGTCGACATCGTTCAAGATAGAAAATCTTAGAGTCAAAATTCTGTTTGTTTTTGTATTTTTAAAATGTTTTAAAAAAATTTAAATTTTTTTTATTTTTTTTCTTTAAATTAATTTTTTTTAGTATTTTCAGATCATCTTGATGCGCTGATATCAAAAATAAATTTTAAAAAATAAAAATATATATTATTTTGATGTATTTTCAAGTGAAAAGCACTTTGAAAAGCAATCGCAACCACACTCCCAAACAGCCCATCGAGTCGGCAAGGCTACAGTTAAGACGACTAATTAGTTCAGATGATAACTTGGTATTGTACATTTGTGTTCCATTGTATTTTTTTAACGTGGATGTCCGGGTCAGCTTGTGCGTACCTCGACTAATCCCACGGGCCCTGAAGTTAACGATCATGTAAGCCTTTAATAGCCCTAAAGTTTATGAGACTCGAACTGGTAACTTTTAGGGAGCAAACCGAGCAAACCTAGAGTCTTCAATGGCTCCATTGTTGATATCATCAAAGCATTCTCCAGTTAACCCTCCTACGACAACTCTAGCTGGTGGCAGACATCCCAACGATAACTTACTCAAAAACCCAATTTTTCGAGATCCCAGATTATGTAAATTCTTCAACATTGCACCAACAAAAAGCAATAAGTTGTCAGCAGTTCTTAATCAATAGCAATTAAATTAGAATGTGACTATAATTACAAATTACAAAAATTAAAGATTTCTCCTATTCTTATTCATCAACTGTAACTATATTTTTTCTTTCTTGATATCATTGTTTCCTAATGAAGTGAATAGTAAGTAATGGCAATATCATTGTTTCCTAATGAAGCAAGAAATAAGCCTCTTGATCTGATGGGATTTGCTCTCTCTTCTCCAACGACTTGTTGAAGCTTTGATACGTAATTTTTGAAGAGATTCAATTGGTATTCCATTGATAAAACTGACTTATATCCATCCCAACAAATAAAGGAAAATAAGGTTAAGAGGAATTCATGAGATGGGTGCAATATTGAGAAATGAGAAATTACGAACGTTCACGCTATTTCTTAAGGAGAAAAAATCAATTTCTTGAAGGACCATATTGGAAATATACCATTTGTAACCTATTCTTAATATTAAGAAGAAATATTTCTGAAAAAATAATGATAACTAGAAAAGTTGGCATCATGCAAACAGTTAAGAGCATTAAAACTAAAGAAAGTAATCATGCAAGCTCAGCCTGCTAAAGCTAACTTCCCAATCAAGTCGGACTATATTTTTCCATCACTAAATCTTCCAGTTGCTTTCTCTCCAGGGAAATCCCTTTCATACGGAGGGGCATTGCTCTTTTAACAAAGTAGGGATTTTGATTATTATTTCATGTGTCAAGGATTGATCAATCTCCAAAAGAAAAATAGACGGAACTATTCCATTGGCAGCTTTCGAGCAGCATAATGAAAGAAAAACACGCGATTGAAGCAAAGCAAACTTCATTTTGGCAAAGAGAAAATCAACAAGAATCTGTGGTGATTTTCAGAGATGGACTAGGCAAGCAGCCTTCCATATATATATATATATATATATATATATATATATATATATATATATATATATTTGTGTGTGTGTAATGAATTTATTAATATTAATTTTATATTATTTTTGTAAAAAA
>Ga0307515_10010232_pt1 | contig 18009 bp, 16 predicted proteins | sample 17_EM_MG_FD_194513 | JGI IMG/M metagenome (GOLD analysis project Ga0307515, IMG submission 194513) | Populus trichocarpa ectomycorrhiza microbial communities from riparian zone in the Pacific Northwest, United States - 17_EM | ecosystem: Host-associated > Plants > Roots > Unclassified | place... | reverse complement strand
TTTCTGTGCAAATGCAATTGTGATATGGTCACTGCACCTGTCTGAAAATGAGCGTCAACAGAGCGTCAACGATTTTGTGTGTTGCATCTTGTATAGTCCAAGGGCTGTGCTATGGCATTTATCCATAATCGAAGTATTGGCAGCCTTTATAGGCAATATCATGTTTGTCGATACCGTTACACCTCAAAATGAGCGTCAACAGAGCGTCAACACACCATCATCAGAGCATCAACAGAGCATGAACACAGTGTCAACTGAGTGTCAACAGAGTATCAACGCTTTTTGGTGTTGCATCATGTATAATCCGAGGGCACTGCTACAGCATATGTCTATAATGAACGTATTGGCAGCCGTTCCGTGCAAATGTGATTGTGACATGCTCACTGCACCAGTCTGAAAATGAGCGTCAACAGAGCGTCAACGATTCCGTGTGTTGCATCTTGTACAATCCAAGGGCTGTGCTACTGCATTTATCCAAAATCGAAGTATTGGCAGCCTTTATAGGCAATATCTGTAACGGGCAGGGTCGGGCGTAGGTGATATTGGTAACACGAATGTGATATCAGGAAACAAACAAGGCGCTCGAATATTCCTTTCGAGGAAATCAAGACAAGACAAGAGTCGAAGCTGTTTCAAAGTCGTAACTTGCTTTGCTATACAAGAGAACGAGTAAAGAGAGAAGAAAAGGAAATCCTCCAACGCCATCAACACTCTCTTGATATACAATTCATCTGCTACCCTCGAATCATTCCTCATGCTCCGATGTACCATCCGAATTTCATCCTATGATCTTACACACCACTCTGTTATTCTTTTATCGTAACAACCACGCCACCTCTCCTGACGTCGCAACACCTTAGACCACTTCTTTATCTTACTGAATTATACCGCCACCATCTCATCATTTCCTCCGCGTCTTTTAACGTCTCCGCCTTTCCGTAACACAATTCCTTCCACACCCTCCGTATCTTTTACTCTATTATTCCCAATTACCTTTGTACCTTCTTGCGCCGTGACAGTATCCCCCCCTTAGGTTCGAGGTCCTCCGAGAACATTCTCCAAGGGTCCGGGTTTCCCTGGGTACCGTCCATGGAACTCATCCACAGCCTGTAACTCATCAACAAACTTCGCTGGTTCCCAAGTAAGGGAATCATAACCCGTCCATCGAATAAGATACTGAAATTGATTTCGATACACTCGGCTGTCCTCAACACTAGATACTTGATATTCCTCCTCACCGTCAACTTCGACCGAAGGTGGGGGGGGTACTACTTGTCCCTCCAACGGATCCTTAACAACGGGGTCCAAAAGGGAGACAGGTTGTACCCGATGAATCCGAATTGCCGCTGGCAATTCCAATTCATAAGCATAAGGGGATATTTGTTTCTGTACTCGAAAAGGTCCCAATCATTTCCAATCCAGCTTGCGAGTTGGGCGAGTTGTTCGTACATGTCGTGCATCCAACCATACCTTGGACCCAACCTGAATATTAGGTCCCGGAATACGTCCCTTATTTGCACCTTCCTCTTGTATCGCTTGGCTCCGCCTCATCTCCACTCTCAGATGCTCATGAATCTGTTCCATTGCGCCTGTACCTGATCTGCCTCCCATCGTCGTTGATCCCTTTCTTGAGTCTGTTCTCCGGCAAATGACATTCGTGGATCCACGCCTTGGACTGCAAAGAAGGGGGTGCACTTAGTTGATTCTGATAATCCATTATTCGCAGCACACTCAGCGAGAGGTAGCCATTGCACCCAATCATCCTGCTGATGATTAATGAATATCCGGAGATATTGTTCCATTCCTGCATTCATTCGTTCGGTCTGGCCGTCTGTCTGTGGATGGAACGCTGTAGACATCCGTCGGTCAATTCCTAACCGGCTGCATATCTGCCCCCAAAAGGTCGAGGCAAACTGAGGTCCTCGATCCGAAACGATCGACCTTGGCAACCCATGAAGGCGTACGACCTCTCGAAGGAACATCTTAGCTAATCCCATAGCGTCTATTGTTGTATGGCAGGGGATAAAATGACGCATTTTTGAAAGTCTATCTACTACCACCCAAACTGCATCAAATCCTTCGCACTCCGGAAGTCCAACCACAAAATGCATTGAAATATCTTCCCATGGTTTCTCTGGTACAGATAAAGGTCGAAGCACTCTGAACGTTGCATGCCTCGTAGTCCTAGACCGTTGGCAGCTATGGCAATTTCGTACGTACTGATCCACCTGTTTCCTCATTTCCTCCCAGTAATATTGTCTAGATAGGAGGTCGAAAGATTTTGCTCGTCCTGGATGTCCAGCTAACGCAGTATCGTGATGTTCCTGTATTAACCGTAACCGTAGCTGATCTCCTTCAGGAACATACCGCTTCCCTCTATACCATATCTGTCCTTCCCTTTCCGTACATTCTGCTACTGTAATCTCCCTCAGGCTACCTCCATGTCTAATGGCTTCCAATATTTTCTTATGTAGCGGATTATCCATATATGCTTGGGTAAAAAGATCGATTATTGAAGGGGCGTCTTGTTCGGGCATCTCGTTGGCTGATATCCTTAATTGTTCCGGAAGATTATATGGTTTTAAAACAACCTGTTCCATATTTTTTAATCGTTCATCCCCCCTCTCAGGGAGGTCTCCCGGCCTCCTAGTTAACGCATCTGCCTTCCCATTCGATTGTCCTGGATGATAAACAATCTCATAATCAAACCGTGTCAAAAACTCGGACCACCGTGCTTGCCTCCTGTTCAAGAGCTTTTTTGTCATGAAATATTCAAGATTCTTATGGTCAGTTATCAATTTCAAGGGATATCAGGCACCCTCACACTCAGGTCTCCATTCCTCGAGTGCTTTAATAATCGCCATTAGCTCCTTATCATATATATCATAATTGCATTCTGCCGGTGAGTGTTTCTTGGAAAAATAAGCCACTGGATGCAATACTCCTTCATCATCGTACTGAGACAACACTCCTGCGGATACATAATCCGACGCGTCTGTTTCAATAATCACTTACCTCTCATGGTCGAAATGTCGAAGTGTTGGAGCTGTAGTAAACGCTTTAACCATTTCTTCGAAGGCGAATTGTTGTTCTGATCCCCTCACAAATGGTTCGTCCTTCTTTGTAAGTCTGGTCAGTGGCTCTGCCTTCTCAGAGTACTTAGAAATAAACCGTCGATAATAATTGCAAAACCCCAGAACTTGTTGTACTTCGAAAAGATTATTTAACCGTCCGTTTTCCGTCTTCTTTTCGTTACTCCAATTTCGTACGGTTTCAACCTTATCCTCATCCATCGAGATTCCTTTTGTCGATATAATCAATCCCAAATACCTTACTATTTCTTTATGGAATTCGCATTTCTCTGGTTTAAGGTACAGTCCTGCCTCCAACAATCGTTGCATAACCCACTTAACGTGGTCGACATGTTCTTCCTCGGAATTGCTATAAAATAAAATATCATCCAAGTATGCTGAGGCGAAATCATCCAGGGCCTCTCTAATGGTATTATTAATATAGCTCTGAAAATCCGCTGGTGCATTTGTTGTGCCAAACTGCATAACCGTAGGTTCATACAATCCATATCTTGTCCGGAACGCTAACTTATGTTCGTCTCCTTCCTTTACCCGAAGTAGGTTATATGCTCCTCTGACGTCTAACTTTGTATATATTCTGGCTTTCGCTAAAAGATCTAGCGTTTCTTTAATTAGCGGAAGGGGGTATCTGTTTATGGTTTTACTATTGATATCCTGATAGTCGATACAAAATCCTAGCCCTCCTCCAGGTTGCTTTGCAAACAATACTGGGGCCGCAAAAGGCGAAGACGATTGTCGAATAAACCCCTTTGTCATATTTTCTTCCAGCCATTCCTTCAAAACAACTAGCTCGGCCCTGGACATTGAATATAATGGTCCCCACGTTGGTGTCTCCCCATCCTTTAGGCGAACTTCATGATCAATTCCGGGTCGATGTGGTGGTAACCGATCTGCTAATACCTTGCTGAATAGCAGAAGAAATTCATGATACTGCTCGGGAATAACTTCTTCGAGGGGGCGTTCTTTCGAATCTTTTGCCTCAATGGCTTTTTTACTGTCATACATGGAAGCCTTAAACAACGTAAGTTTTCCTTTCTTGACAGTCCTAGAAAACAAGGCTCCACTAAGCATGGCAATATCCCCTCGGAATGGTCTCAAGGGTCGAATTTTTTGTTCGAATATATCTTTTACTTCATACACGGGTTCGGGTGGTTCTTCTGTAACTCCTTGTACCGTTACTGACGAATCATGGCAGTGCATATTGCAATATTGTGAACCGAACGTGACGGTATTGGATGCAAAACGTACAGCTACATCATGTAGTCGTAGCCAGGGGATTCCTAGGACAATTGGGTAGTGTCCCAACTTCGTAATGAACATGGGTAACTGTTCTTTATGTTCTCGTATTTTCATTCCGACTTTAGCGATGTGCGTAATGTCTCCGGATTCAATAGGTCTTCCGTCGATGACCTCCACTTGTTTCTTTTCCTTCAGTTCTTGAAGTGGTATCTGATGATGGCGAGCAAACTCTTGATCCATAAATGCAATGCCCGTAGCTCCGCAATCAATCAGCGCATGCGTAGGTATCTCTTGGTCATTCACGGTCAATGAACAGGTTATAACTAAATGTTTGCCTTCCATTGATCCTTCCAATACCTCCACCTTGCTAACTGATAATCGCGAAATTCCAAAACATTTCAAAGCATTTAAAAGAAATTTTTTTTCGTCAACCAAAGCGCCATCCTGCTTAGGTTGACCTAATCTTTTCCCGATTCCTCGGAACCCTCTTAGGTTCCTACTTCCTTAATCTCCGCTCCAGCCGCCTTAAACGTCTGAGCCTTCTTTCTCGCCGCACATTCTGCTGCCCTGTGGTTAAACCCACCACAGTATAAACATCTCCCAGCTGCAAACCGTTTCGCCCTTTCCTCTGCCGAAATCCTTCTCTTGCCTGCACTGTGGTCCATTGGCGCTGGTCCAGTATATCCGGCGACCATTCCAGCAGGAGCTGCTTCCGGAGCTTTCGGAGCCGGAGGGGGCCTGGAGGAGGTGAAACCTATCCCGCTCCCTTTATTTTGTGCCGCCTTTTCCGCACGTCGTTGTCGTATCTGGTTGTCCCATTTCTGGCAAACCGTCACAAACGCGGGAAGTTCCTCAGGCATATCGCTATAGGTAAAGGAGTCCTTCATTGCTTCAGACAGCCCCATCCTCAAAGCGTTTCGAAGGGCCGAGGGATTCCAATCCAGGTTGGCTGCAATAACTTGAAACTCAGCATAATATTGAGAGAACTCACGGTTGTTTTGTTTATCTCCCTCATCTTTCGTTCAGCTGTGGCTACCCGGTCTGGGTCCCCAAAAGCCGCTTCCAGGAGTTGTATTAAAGCTGGTAGGTTTTCCAGCCCGATCGTCCCGTCCTCCCGAACGTGTGGCAGGATTTGTCCCAAGGCGACTCCCCTCAGGCGGTTGAATGCGTACCGCATCTTCGACTGTTTGTCGGGAAAGCTGGCGGCCTTGTGTCGTATGATCATGCGGAGTTGAGCAATCCAGCCTCTCAGCTGAGTTCGATCTGACCCTGAAAAGTCCGGGGAGTCGGGAAATTTCTGTCCTCTGACCTCCGAGGTATGGGGGGCGGCTGGGGCTGCCCTGGCTGCTAACATGAGCGCATTGGCTAACTGCGTCCTCAAACTGCGGACTTCCTCTCCAGATTGCCGTGCGTCTCGGGTCATATCGTCCAGCTCCTGCTGTAGATCCTCGTTGGTTCCAGGGGCCGGTGGTCTCCTCAGGGCTTCGTCCCGTTCGATCCTCAGGGTCTGTATTTGTTGTTCCAGCCCGGTATGGTCGCACTGCGGGGGCAGGAACTGCCTCGCCTGCAGGTCTGTGACCTGCCATTGTAGGTCGATTATCTGTTCTGGGTGCTCGCAGACCCTCTGTACTTCTCGGATTGGTTGGGAGTGTTGTGCCACCCGCATCAATACTTCCTGTGTCTGTACGAACGCCTGCGTCAACTGTTGGTACCCAATGTTGTCTTTGTCTATGTCGATGAGGGCCATGATGGTGCCCTGGTCTTCGATGGACACCAGGGCCGCTCGGGGTTCTGTTGAGCTTGACATCGCGACTAATCAAGCACATCTACCAGTGCCAATTATACGCGTCAATTTCAGAAGGAATCGGAGTTGGGGGTACAATAACACTCAGCGGGATCCCAAGAGATTTTGCTGTTGTTGCTGCTGCTGCTGTGCGTCCAATTGTCGAATGTGTTCCGGCGCAGTTATGACCTTCGCAATCGCACGGTTGTTCGGGGTCGCAAGGAAACCAGGACTGTGCTCCTGTATACCGAGTCCAATGTGGTCCAAACACGGGGTCGTTAATATCGAGTCCGCCGCCTTCCCTAGCTGCGTCTGTCCAATAAGTATTCCACGGAGAGGGGACAGATGACTGTTCCCAAAATTAAGCTTCGAGGGGTTCTTCCTCGAAGGAGGCTGTAAGTATCGCTTCGATACTTTCAAAAGCGTTCAAATGTTCGGATTCGAAAACAAGGCAAGGAGTTCCAGCAAGATCAAACCAGTTCGTTCGACAAGTGCAGTTACTGTCGTACTGGCGCATTCGAATATGGTGATTGGTGAGGGTATTGGTGGATATCAAATCCGGTACGTCGTGGTAACTCGTCGACGCAATCGTCGCAAACGTGTATCCAACGGTGATTCGGAGCTAAATCAACCCAAAAGGAAACAGAGCAAGGTTCGGAAGAATACTTACACCCTGTTGAGGGATGCAGGCACATTCAATATCAGGTACGATGTTGTAAGACTCGTTCTAGTGTAACGGGCGGGGTCGGGCGTAGGTGATATTGGTAACACGAATGTGATATCAGGAAACAAACAAGGCGCTCGAATATTAGTTTCGAGGAAATCAATACAAGATAAGAGTCGAAGCTGTTTCAAAGTCGTACCTTGCTTTGCTATACAAGAGAACGAGTAAAGAGAGAAGAAAAGGAAATCCTCCAAAGCCATCAACACTCTCTTTTTATACAATTCGTCTGCCACCCTCGAATCATCCCTCATCCTCCGATGTACCATCAAAATCTCATCCTATGATCTTACACACCACAACGTTATTCGTTTATCGTAACAACCACGCCACCTCTCCTGACATCGCAACACCTCAGACCACTTCTTTATCTTACTAAATTATACCGCCACCATCTCATCATTTCCTGCGCGTCTTTTAACGTCTCCGCCTTTCCGTAACACAATTCCTTCCACACCCTCCGTATCTTTTACTCTATTATTCCTAATTACCTTTGAACCTTCTTGCGCCGTGACAATATCGTGTTTGTTGATACCATTACACCTCAAAATGAGCGTCAACAGAGTGTCAACACAGCATCAACAGAGCATCATCAGAGCATCAACCCAGTATCAACTGAGTGTCAACAGAGTGTCAACGCTTTTGGGTGTTGCATCATAAATCTTCCAAGGGCTCTGCTACAGAATATGTCCATAATCAACGTATTGGCAGCTGTTCTGTGCAAATGCGATCATGACGTGTTCACAGCACCTGTCTGAAAATGAGCGTCAACAGAGCGTCAACGATTCCGTGTGTTGCATCGTGTATAATCCTAGGGCTGTGCTACGGCATTTATCCATAATCGAAGTATTGGCAGCCTTTATAAGCAATATCGTTCGTGTCAATGCCACTACACCTCAGGCATCAATGGAGCCTCCACAATGTTTGGTCTTGTAAATAAGGTAATTGGTACGTTATTTGCTCGCTGCTATCCATAACCAATGTATTGCCATCCACTATGTGCAAAAGAGCAAGTGACACGGTCACGGCGCCATTCTGGGAAGATCTCTCAACTCAGCATCATCCGAGGGTCATCAGTTGCTGGTTATGCAGATCGGGTAATGAAGTCATCGAATGGATATTTGAGCTTCTAATTGACCTATTGACCTCCTCCCTGGTCAAAAATACATAACATTAAAAGAAAAACATGAATTAAAATATTTTAGATCTCGCAATATGCAAAACATGTAAAATGTGATTACTGGATGTCAAATGATCGATTTTGATTGAGTACCATGATCGAATAGCAAAAGCAAGCATGGTATATGAATTTACAGACGGACCCGGTGTACAACCCGCTGGGAACCCGCCCAATTCAGACACGTAGGGAGATGTCGATGGAACGGTACCCGAATCGACAGTTCGGGTTGATTGACGACCGGGACCGCCCATCTGGCTCCGGTTCAGTTCCAACCCATACCCGGACCCGAAGTGACGGTCCCGACCCGTTGCTAACACTAGTTCCTACCAGCGTTAAACTGAGCCTTTCAAGTAGCAAGCTCTCAGGTTCTGCTAGGTAGATTGCAATTCTCTGGCCAGAAAGTTGAAACTTTCCGAAGAAGAATTGCATTCCCTGATTGGAAGTTGAGGATTTATCCCAGCCAGGTACTAATCAATCTTCTGAGTGGAAGATGAGGGTGTCTAACAGTGTAAAACACAGTCCTACGACTAGAAAGGTTTGGGCTTCTGCTACACAGATCTCAATTCTCGGGCTGGAAGTTGGAACATTCCAATTGGCAAAACATCCTCCGACCAGAAGTTGTCACTCCATCTAGGGCAAGAATCATTCCCCTGGCCGGATCTTGAAACTTTCCCACCAAGAAATGCATTATCCGCTTGGATGTTGAGATTTTCTGCCAGGTAGATCATATTCAATCCTCCACCCGGAGGATAATCGTTTCTATCAGTATTGGACACCGTCTTCCGACTAGAAAGTTTCGAGCTTCTGCTAGATTGATTTCAATTCTCCTGCCAAAAGTTGAAACTTCCATAGGAAGAAGTGCATTCTCCGACTGGAAGTTCAGAATTTCTCCCTGCCAGGCAACATTTAAACACCTGGCCGGCAGATGATAGTTGCTACCAGAGTTGAACTCAGTCTTCCGAACAGAAAGTTTCGAGCTGAGGTTAGGTTCATCTCAATTCTCTGGGCGGAAGCTGGAACTTCTGACAACAGAATTGGATGTTCTGAAAAGAAGTTCAGAATTTCTCCGAGGCAAATAATATTTGATCTTCTGGCTGGAACATGAAAGTTTCTAGCAGTGTTGAACTCAGTTCTCTGCTTAGAAAGTTTCGAAGCGGCTGCTACGCAGATCTCAATTCGCCGGTCGGAAGTTGGATATTTTCAAATCCGAACAACATCCCCCAGACCAGAAGGTGGGATTGTATCGCGGCCTAAAACTAATCGTCCGGCCATCTTTCCCACGAGGAATGGCATCCTCAGACCGGAAGTTGAGACTTTCTCACAGGCAGTTAGTATTGAATCTCCCGGCCTGAAGATGATACCTTTACCACCATGGAACTTAGTCTTCCAAGTAGAAAGTTCCGAGCTTCTGCCAGGTAGATCTCAATACTCCGGATAGAAGTTGAATCTTCCTGAAGAAGAATGTCATTCTCTGACCGGAACATGAAAATATCTCTTAGGCAAATAGTATTGAAATTTCCAGGCGAAAGGTGATAGTATCTGCCACCTTCGAACTCAGTCCTTCAACTAGAAAGTTCCAGTCTTCTGCTAGGTGGAACTCAATTGTCCCGCTGGAGGATGAAACTTTCCCAAGAAGAATTGCATATTCTCTGACTGGGAGTTGCGAATTTCTCCCAGGCAGGTAATATTTACTCTTCTGGCCAGAAGATGATTGTTTCTACCAGCTTTACGCAGAGTTTGCCAACTGGAATGTACTGAGCTTCTGCTAGGTGGAGCTCAATCTGCTGGCCGGAAGTCAAAATTTACGCAAGCAGAATGGCATTCTCATACCAGAAGATGAGAATATCTCTTCAGCAAACAATACTGAATCCTCTGGCCGGGAGGTGTTAGTATCTGTCAACTTCGAACTCAGTCGTTTGACTAGCAAGTTCTGAACCCGTGTAACGTTGAGCCCAATCTTCCAGTCAGATGTTGAAACATTCCCAAGATAAATCGCATTCCCCGACCGGAAGTTCAAAATTTCACTGACCCAAGTGGCAACTAATCTTCTCGCCGGAAGATGCCAGTTTCTGTCAGCATTCAACTCAGTACTCAAAATCGAATGTTCAGAAATTCTGCTAGGTAGAGCTCAATCATCAGGGTGGAAGTTGACTCCTGGTACCTCGTCAACCATGAGGGACCAACATGATGTTGCTGATGACATGGTCCAGATACAGTTGACTGTGTGAAAATATCTTAATCCTCCTCCCACAAACTTGAGCATTTCACTCATGGAGAAATAAATCCACTGGCCGGAAGTACAGATTTGCCACCTGGCGAGCCAGCGATGTTAACCATGAAGTTGCATATAGAAATTTCTAGTTGTGGACGACTATGTGTAACTTGCTCAATCCTCCGACTGAAAAGTTAATAACTATTCATGGCCAGATGGCAGTGAATTATCCAACCGAAAGATGTGAGTGTTTACCAACGTTGAACTCTGCTCTCCGGATAGAGAGTTGATAATTTCTCCCTTCCAGAACTCTCACTCCCAGCCAGAAGTTGGCACTTGGTACCTGGTCTACCAACAGAGACCACCTTAATATTACGTGTGGCATGGTCTAGTTATGGGCAACAATGTGAGTCTGTCTAAATCCTCTGCCCAGAAGGTGAGAGTTTGGCACCTGGCATAACATCGGGACTGCCATGAAGTTGCGGACGGCATGGTCTAGATGTGGACCATGATGTGTGGCTCTCTCAAACTTCCCACAGACAAGATGAGAATTTTTCGCTGCTAAGGTAGTAGTCTATATTGCGGCCGGACGTTGGGAGTTTCTACCATCCTCGAACTCAGTTCTTGGACCTGAAATTCGATAAGTTCTCCGAGCCAGAACTCTCTCCTCCAGCCAGAAGTTGGCACATGGCACCTGGTCTACCACAGAAGACCACAAGAAAATAACATCTGGGATGGGCTAGTCGTGGGCGACCTCGGCAGAATTTGGAAATCCTGCGCCTGGAAGTTGAGAGTTTGGCACCTGGTGTAGCATGACAACTACCATGATGACGCATATCGCAAGGCCAAGTTACGGATGACCATGTGTGACTTGCTTAACCCTCTGACCGAGAAGATGCGAATTCTTCCTAGCCAGGCGGTAGTAAATCTTCCGACAAGGAGTGGTGAGTTTTTACCAGCCTTGAACTCAGGTCTCTGAACAGAAAGGTGATAATTTTTCCCAGCCAGAACTCTTTCTTCCAGCCGGAAGTTGGGAGAAGGTACTCAGTCTAGCGATGGAAACAACTCAAAAATCACGTTTGGCATTGTCCAGGTTTGGGCGACCATGTGAGATTTTCTACATCCTCCAACTGGAAAGTTGAGATTTTCTCCAAGGGAGGTATCGTTCCCAATGCACTGGCCGGAAGTGGGAGCTTGGAACTTTGGTCTATCAGGAGGATCACCATAAATTCACATATAGCGCAGTCCGGTGATGGGTGACTATGTGGGACTGTTCATATGCTCTGTCTGGTGTTTTGAGCCTTCCTCCTATGTAAGCTGAACACTATTTCTTGCCAAGAAGATTGCTACCCAACGAAATAACCTTGGTAGGCCTGAATCTTCTACCAAGACGTTGCAGCCTCACAACCTAGCCCTTGGCTGAACCGGATTCTGTACCCAGAAGTGAGACTATGAATCTATGTAACTGCCATTGATGTTCTCGGTTCCAATTCAGGTTCAGGTCAGTTACTCCCATTCAGGACTTGGTAGTGAGAAACTATATATTGGGGAATCCTCTGGCCGGAAGTTGGGATTTACAATTGACTCTGGAAGTTTTCCATTGAGGTCCTGAGTGGGTCCTGTTTGGGTGCTGATTGGGTGCTGATTGGGTCCTGTTCAGGTACTGATCAGGTCCTGTTTGGGGCCTGTCTGGATCCTGTTTGGGTCCTGTGCGGGGCCTGTTCCGGTCCTGTCCAGGTACTGTCTGGGTGCTGTCTGTGTGATGTCCAGGTCCTGCCTGGGTCCTGTTCGGGTCCTGTTCAGGTCATGTTCAGATCGTGGTCGGGTCCTGTTCAAATTCCATTCAAGTTCTTAGGTGTATCTTTCATGGATTTATAAAACACTTTGCTATAATTTGTGTTCAAGTTCTGTTCGGGGGTAATCTAGAATTATCCTCGATCCGTGTATAGTTCGTATATAGGTGACAGCAAATGTTCTCCATCTCCATCGAACCCCAACATATTGTACTTTCTAATCATACAGGCCCGCCACCATTACTCCCTGGTTCACACATAAAGATACATTTCTATAATGATAGCCTGTGTTCTTTGGAACATCAGCAACAACTCTAATTTCCATCAAAAACACATGGGTGTTCTGAATGGCTCGGATGGCTCTGACGGAATCTCGTACCCTGTGACGCTGAATTACACGCCTCCGTTCGCCCAACCGATGGGTCGCGTTGGATAGCATCAGCAAACTGTATTGTGGTCACTGGAAGCCTGCATGAGTGTCTGAGAGGATGTGGAGTGTAAACTGAGATGCTTCAATTTTAGGAGAGTATCAGACCCTAGGAGGGCATTCCTGCCGGCCTGGAGAGTAACTGGGAGCGCTGACGACAACCCTGGGAGCACATGGGAGCATGCGCCTTGAAATCATAGCTACTACTAATCGTTCAACTATTTTTAAAACACATGTATTCAGTTTGTATTGTCATCTATGTATCAATGTATCTATATAGCTACCCATCTATACACGGTATATCTGGACTGCATGCAGGAGGTGTTTGAGAGGAATTCGATGTGCACTTGAAGATGACGATTGGGGGAACTCAGAAATACACTCCGAGGCCATGATCGAGTGAGTTTCGAGATGCAATCGGGGATTCAGATTGAGTGAACAGCACGTGATCGAGCGAGTTTGGAGAGGCACTTGGCATCAGTAAAATGTATTGTGGCCACTGGGAGCATCTGGGAGTGTCTGAGAGTTGTCGGACCAGAATCCCAGGGCGGTCAAATCCCAGAGATTTCTGGACACATGCAGTGGCCTTCAGGTGCACCTGGGAGCACCTGGGAGCGCCGATGACAAGCCTGGGAGCGCCGACGACAAGCTTGCAAGCACGTCCAATTATAGCCAGATTTTCAGTCGCTGGGTTGCGGTTAAGGCTACACTTCCGACTGCAAAGTTGGAACTTGTGAAATGGGAATTACATTCTCCGCCAGAAGTTGGGTGTCTATGAATCATCTGGCGGGAAGTTTGAAATTTCTCACAAAAAATTGCCTTATTCTCTGACTGGAAGTTGATAATTGCTCCCAGGCAGATTGTATGTAATCTTCCGGCCAGGAGGTAGTAGTTTCTCTCAGTGTTGAAATGAGTGTTTCGAGTAGAAACCTCCTACATTCTGCTCAGTTGATCGCAATTCTCTGTGTGGAAAGCTGAAACTTTCCAAGGAGAAATTGCATACTCCGACTGGAAATGGAGAATTGGTTCCAGGCAAGGTAGCATTGAATCTTCTGGCCGGACGATGATAGTTTCTACCAGCGTTGAACTAAGCCATTTGAGTAGAAAGCTCTGAGGTTCTGCTATGTAGATATCAATTCTCCGGCCGGAAAGTTGAAACTTTCCCAAGAAGAATTGCATTCTCCGAACAGAAGTTGAGAATTTCTCCCCGCCAGTAAGTTTTGAATCTTCCGGCCGGTAGATGATTGTCTCTACCTGCGTTGAACTCAGTCCTCCGCCTAGAAAGGTTCGAGCTTCTTCAAGGTAGATCTCAATTCTCTGGCTGGAAGTTGGAACTTTCAACTGAGCACAACATTGTACAACCACAAGTTGTAAATCTATCTACGCCCAAAAATAATCCTCCGGCCGGATGTTGACACATTCCCACAAAGCATTGCATTCTCCGGCCAGATGGTATGAATTTCTCCCAGGCAGGTCGTATTTAATCTTCTGGCCGGATGATGATAGTTTCTAGCAGCGATGAAGTCAGTCTTCCGAGTAGAAAGTTGAAGGCTTCTGCTAGATAGATTTCAATTCTCCGGCCGGAAGTTGAAACTTTCCCAAGAAGAATTGCAGTCTCTGACTGGAAGTTCAGAAATTTCTCCCAGGCCGGTAATATATAATCATCCGGCCGGAAGTTGATGGTGGCCACCATCGTTGAACTTAGTCTTCCTACTAGAAAGTTTCGAGCTGAGGCTATATACATTACAATTCCCCGGCTGGAAGCAGAAACATTCCCAAACAGAATTGTATGACCTGACCGGAAGTTCAGAAATTCTCCCATGCGTATAATATATAATCTTCTGGCCGGAAGATGATAGTTTCTACCAGGGTTGAACCCAGTCCTCCGACTAGAAACTTTCGAAGTTTCTGCTATGCAGATCTCAATTCCCCAGCCGGAAGTTGGAACTTTTCAACTGATTACTATATCCCCTGACCAGAAGGTGGGATTTGATCCAAGCCTAAAACAAATCCTCCGGCCGGAAGCTGAAACTTTCCCACAAAGAATGAAATCCTCAGACCGGAAGTTGAGACTTTCTCCCAGGCGGATTGTATTGCGTCTTCCAGCCGGAGGATGATACTTTCTACCACTGTTGGTCTGCGTCTTCCGACTAGAAAGTTCCGAGCAATGGCTAGGTAGATCTCACTTCTCCGGCAAGAAATGGAATATTTCCCAAGAAGAATTGCACTCTTCGATCAGTTGTTGAGAATTTCTCTCAGGCAAATAGTATTGAATCTTCCGGCCGGGAGGTGACTGTATCTGCTAGCTTTGAAATCAGTCTTTTGACTAGAAAGATCCAATCTTCTGCTAGGAGGAACTCAATTTTCCTGCAGGAAGTGGAAACTTTCCCAACAAGAATTGTTCATTCTCAGACCGGAAGTGGCGAATTTCTCCCATGCAGAAATTTACTCTCACGGCTGGAAGAAGATAGTATCTATCTGCTTATTACTGAGTCTGCCGACTCGAATGTACTGAGCTTCTGCTAGGTAGAGCTTAATTCTCCGGCCACAAGTTGAAATTTACTCAAGCAGAATGGCATTCTCCTACAGGAAGCTGAGAATATCTCTTATGCAAATAGTATTGAATCCTCCGGCCGGAAACAGATAATATCTGCCAACTTCGAACTCAATCTTTCGACTAGAAAGTTCCGAGCTTGGGCTAGGTAGAGCTCAATCCTACTGTCAGAAGTTGGAACTTTCCCAAGAAGAATGGCATTCTCCGACTGGAAGTTGAAAATTTCTCCTGTGCACGTACCTTTTAATCTTCCGGCCGGAAGAAGCAAGTTTCTGCTAGCTTTGAACATAGTCTTTCAAATAGAAAGTTCTGACTTTCTGCTAGGTCAAGCTCAATGCTCTGGCCGGTAGTCAAATGTTGGTACCTCGTCAACCATTGGGGACCACCATGAAGTCGTAAATGAAATGGTCCGGTTACAGTTGCCCATGCATGACATTCTAAATCCTCCGACCGGAAGGTTGAGCATTTCACTCAGGGAAAACTTAATCCTCTGGTAGGAAGTTCAGATTTGGCAACGGGCGCAGCAACGTGGTTATCCATGATGTTGCATACGGCATGGTCAAGTTGTGGACGACTATCTGTGACCTGCTAAATTCTCCGACCAACACGATTCGAATTATTCACAGCCATGTGGTAGTCGATCTTCCGACCGGAAGATGTGAGTCGCTACAATCCTTGAACTCAGTTCTCCGAACAGAGAGTTGATAAATTCTCCCTGTCAGAACGCTCTCTTCCGGCTGCAAGTTGGCACTTGGTACCTGGTCTACAAAGGGAGACCACCATGAAATCACGTGTGGAATGGTCTAGTTATGGGTGACCATGTGAGACTTTCGAAATCCTCAGCCTGGAAGTTGAGAGTTTGGCACCTGGCATAACATGAGGACTGCCATGAAGTCATGTATGGCATAGTCTAGATGTGGACAACTATGTGTGACTTGCTCAATCCTCCGACCGACAAGCTGAGAATCTTTCCCTGCGATGGTGGTAGTCAATCTTTCAGCTGAAAGTAGTGAGTTTCTTGCCTCCTTGAACTCAGTTCTCCGACCTGAAATTTGATAAGCTCTCCCAGCCAGAACTCTATCTTCCGGCCGGAAGTTGGCACTTGGTAACTGGTCCACCATGGGAGACTACAATACAATACCGTGTGGCATGGTCTAGTCATAGGCGACCACGCGAGAATTTCCAAATCCTCCACCCGGAAGTCGAGACTTTGGCACCTGGCTTAGCAAGAGGACTACAATGTTGTCGCGTATGGCCAGGTATAGTTATGGACGACTATATGTGAGTTGCTCGGTCATCTGACCGAAAAGGTAAGAATTGTTCCAAGCCACACGGTTGTGAATCTTCCGAGCGGAAGTTGTCACCTTCTAGCAGCCTTGATGTCAGTTCACTGACCAGAAAGTTGTTAATCATCAGCAAAAAACATTTCCGTCAGGGCGGAATGGCTCCGTCAGAGTGGACACACTCCAGCAGAGCCGTCAGAGACACCCCGGTGGCGGTTGACTCCGTGCCCGGCATCACCACCACGAGTCGCATTGCATATCGCCCTCCGATCGCTGTTTCGCCGTTTCTTCTCGCTCTGTCGGTTTATACGAAATACACACTCTATCTTTACCATGTTTTGATCTCACTCGCTCTTTCTATGATTTCGTGGATCTACTCAATTGCGTGGATCGTCGCGGCCGGGTAGTATCATATCTTCTCACCCTCATCCTACGCTCCTCGAGCCAGGTTGACTCTTGATCATGGCATGGAGAGATAGAGAGGGATGACTGAACTTCGTGTTCTTAGGTGATGGTAGAGGAGATGGGACACATCATGATGAGAAACTGGTACTTGAGAGAATTTCGTGTGCCAGTCAATTTACCATCCCTGATACGGCAGGTACAAGTCCCAATCCGGCAGGTAATACCACCGATACAAGGTATTCCCAACCCAATCAGGCGAGTTGTACCCCTGATTTCTCATATCCGCTCGTATCCTCCACATTGTTCTCATCTTCATCCCCCATATCTCTCTTTCTCATCCACATCTCAACCATCATCGCAGAACACAAAGTTAAGTCATCCCTCTCTATCTCTCCATGGCATGATCATGAGTTGACACCGAGTACAGCATACACCGAGTACAGCATACACTGAGTACTGCACTCAAACATTGTTTGTCTTCCCTTCATTCTCATGATTACGAGTTGACCCCTGATGGTAGCTTCAGCTTCCGGCGTGCCTCCATACACGATCGACCGCCATCAGCCAGCTCTCAATGAGAGCTCAAAGGTAAATTGTCACATTCGCACGGTTGCGAGTTGACTAACTGATGAAATACACTCTCAGCACCGGGCGCGCCGTCCATTGACCACCTCCAAGTACTCGTCCTATCCCGCTTGTTCACGGCCTCCAAGTGTATATCCAAACTTGCTCAATTACGGCCTTCAAGTGCATCTCCAAACTCGCTCAATCACAGCCTCCAAGTGTATCTCCAAACTGGCTCGATTACGGACTCCAAGCTCGCACGATCACGGCCTTCAAGTGCATCTCCAATCTCGCTTGATTACGGCCTCCAAGTGCATCTCGAAACTCGGTCACTCACAGGCTCCAAGTGTCTCTCCAAACTTGGTTGATTACAGCCTCCAAGTTCACACGATCACGGCCTCCAACTGCATCTCTGAGTTCTCTCGGTCTCGTCCTTGAAGTGCATCACTCAACTCGCTCGATCACGGCAGCCAAGTACATCGTTGATGAGCGACGGCGGGTGTACAGAGATACATGGGGAACGGAGGTGGACGTTCACTCGATTATAGCCAGATTTTCAGTGGCTGGGTTGAGGTTAAGGCTACACTTCCGACCGGAAAGTTGGAACTTTTGACACTAGAACTACATCCTCCGACCAGAAGATGGGAGTCTGTGAATCCTCCGGCCGGAAGTTGAAAATTTCTCCCAAAAAATTGCATCGTTCTCCGACCGGAAGATGAGAATTTCTTCTAGGCAGAGAGTATTTAATTTTCCGGC
>Ga0307515_10010231_pt1 | contig 18009 bp, 5 predicted proteins | sample 17_EM_MG_FD_194513 | JGI IMG/M metagenome (GOLD analysis project Ga0307515, IMG submission 194513) | Populus trichocarpa ectomycorrhiza microbial communities from riparian zone in the Pacific Northwest, United States - 17_EM | ecosystem: Host-associated > Plants > Roots > Unclassified | place... | reverse complement strand
TTATATATATATATATATATATATATATATATATATATATATATAGAGATAGAGAGAGAGAGAGAGAGAGAGAGAGAGAGATTCAAATTTGTTACTTCTTAAGAAAAAAAAAAAAGATTTTTACAAATTAAGTTAAGGAACTTCACCCATTACCGTAGAGTTTCAAATTAGCCTGGAATGAGAGGTCTAGCCTCTATTCCATGCCTTATAAATAACCAAGGCCATTGACTTGTGTCCAAATATACCCGTTAATTATTATTATTAACAAAAAGTAAAACAGCTAGTGATTTAACCGTGAATCACCATACAAAGCATTTTTTATTATAATAATGTTTTGTTTTTTCTTTTCTTTGGTATTTTTAATCTATATTTTTTTTAATTTAATCTTTTAATATTTTATTTATTGAAAATTATGTTTTATAATTTTGTTTGGTTTTTTTATGTAGTTATCATAGTATCATGATATAAATTGCTGGTTTGATGAGTTATCCCAATTGACTCAAGGTTTTTTATTTTTTTAATTGGCTTTTTTCTCTTAATTTTATCCTTTAACATTAGGTTAATTGAGAATTAAATTTCATGATTTGTTTTAATTTACTTTCTATTAAATTATTTCGATTTCATGACTCGAGTCATGAATTTTACAAGTTAACCTGGGTTGACCTAGACTATTTTATTATGTTTTTTTTTAAATTGATTTTTTTTAATTTCATCATTTAACAATGAGTTGATTGAAAATTGAACTTTGTAATTTATTTTGATTTGCTTAATATGAAGTTGTAAAAATCAAATATTAAGCCTCGTGATAAATAACGTAAATCCCCAACTGAGAAATAATAAACATTTTGTGGATAATAGTGAAAGTCCTTGGTTATATACCAAAAAACCCAGATGGAATGTAGTATAAATTTGTGCGTGAAAATACCGATTATCAGTGTAAACCTTGTGTTGAATTTCTAACCGAATATGGTGAAATTCTTGAGGAGATTTTGTTATGACTAGTGGTGAAAAAATTAATTAAGCTATACTAAACCCATATGAAATAATAATAGGTTCCGTGAAAGAATTATCAATGAACAACGATTTTTACTGAATTTCATCTAATAAGTTATGGTGAGATTTTGATAAATAAAATAAGAAAATCTTGAGGAGATTTTGTTATGACTAGTGGTGAAAAAAATTAATTAAGCTATACTAAACCCATATGAAATAATAATAGGTTTCGTGAAAGAATTATCAATGAACAAAGGTTTTTACTGAATTTCATCTAATAAGTAATGGTGAGATTTTGATAAATAAATTGAAAGGTCGCCCCCACCTCTCCATTTAAGCATACATGTCGGCCATGAAAGAGGGAGAACACCAAAGTTTCTTTTCTTTTTTTCTCAATTCTCTTATAGTTCTCTCAAAATCTAAGTGGGGGATAGTGATTTCAAGTGATTTAAATAAGAAAGACAACTAAATTAGACACACACAGAAAAAGATAGAGAGAAAGAAGAGTTGGAAGCTTGGAAAGTTAGAGAGAAAAGGTGTGAAAAGGTGAATAGGAAGGGGGAAACCTTGGAATTTTTGTAATAAACACATTCCATTTTGTTGCTTTGATTGTGTTAGGGGTTCTAATAAATTAATTTCATGTGTAAGTGGATTTTAATGTTTTGATCAAAATTTCCTCAATTCTTGAAATTAGGGTTCATTATAATTTTGTTTTGGAATGTTTGGGTTATGAGAACGCATATAAATGGTTTGAATTGGGTCAATGGTGTGAAGAATTGGAAAACCCCCAAATCTTGAATTTTAGTGTTTATGTGATTTGTTTTGAGAATAATAAATTTATGTTAATTGTTTATGAATAGAGATGAGAATTACATGATTACGCATTAAATTAATGAGATTGAAGGCCAATCATACAAAAATTAAAAGGGTAGTGGGTGACCATAATTAGGAAAACTAGGGGAAATTGGATATGTGATTATATTTTGTTTATTCTTGGTATCTAAATGATGTTGGATAGGTTAAGATTTGGTTATAAATGATGCCATTGTGATTTCATAAGAAATTACTTGTTAAGGTGATCCATGAGAATGTCAGAAATGTGAGAAAATTGTAATTGGGGTAGGGTTTTGGTTGGAAGCATGATTTGCATGCTTTAGTCTATGTTTTAGAAAGAATAAGAATTGGATGTTTGGAACCTTAATGTGAAGATGTTAATTGAACGAATTGGAAATAAGGATTAACTTGTGTTTGTAATAAGGAATTAACGTAATGGAGCGAAATTGAAGCAAAAACATGAGTTCTTTGTTTGTCTAGTGGCCGGCCTAAGATAAAAAAAAATGTGAGAGAATTGGATTCGATAACTTTTATGTTAATTTATGATGTGTGAGTTTAATTTATTATAATTTGGATGAAATTTAATATTATTGCATGATTGGAAACTTGTGGGCATGTTTTTGGAAAATATAGGAATGTGAAATCCTAGGTTTGTTGTGGTTAAGATGTTTGTTGCCTAAAGATTAGATTAATTAATGTTTGGAAATTGATGAATTGAGAAACAATCGAAGAGATTTGATCACCCAAAAAGCTTTATTTAGAAGTGGTTGAAATGTTTGTTTTGAAAATGTTAGAGAATTCTGAATAATTGATCTTGATTCTTGGTTAATTTATGTCCTTGTGAAGTTTTCATGTTTGATTTTGAATGTGAATGAGATATGATTGATTATTATATGTGTGGCTATGAGAAATGAGAAATTGAATTTTGTATATGTGAGAAATTTTCATATTGAATGTAATTGGTTATTTAGGCTAAATCTTTAAATTATTGGTGTTGAAATTTTCCTAACAAGGAAGTAAGTCGGAGAAAATTTAAGTCAAGTTGTTATGTGTTCGTCAATATGAAAGTAATGAATTGTGTATTTAGGCATTGATCGAAGTTGTGGAAGTGTGAAACCCCATGTTGAAACCCTAAATTGATTTAAATAATTTAATTTTAGAGAATTCTGAATAATTGATATTGATTCTTAGTTAATTTATGTCATTGTGAATTTTTGCATGTTTGATTTTAAATGTGATTGTAATAGGGTGTATTATTATATGTGTGGCTACAAGAAATGGGAAATTGAATTTCACAAGTGTGGGAAATTTGTATATTGAATATAATTGGTTGTTTGGACTACATTTTTAAATTATGGGTGTTGAAATTTGACTAAGCAAGAAGTGAATTTGAGAAAATTTGGGTCAAGTTGTTATATGCTTGTTAATTTAAAAGTAAGGAATTATGAATTTAGATATTTTATCGAAATTATAGAAGTTTGAAATTCCCATGTTAAAATCCTAAATTGATAAAATGAATATTAATTATTGGTTTGTGATGTGTTGGGCATTAAATTGAAATTTGAAAGGGTAAAACTCCCAAGTGAGGATTTAATATGATGTTATGAATATTGATTTATGGATTGATCTATAAATTGATATTTGTAATGTGTTTGGATATTACTTGAAATTTTAGATATATAGAGATTTCTATGGTTGAACTTTAATTGGTGGTATGAACATTAATTAATTGTTGTTATGTGAGTGGAAATTTATGGTATCATAGAAATATGGAAACTCCTAGGTTTGAAACTTTAATTGGAAATATGAACATTTATAAATGAGTTGCGATATATTTGGACTCGAATTAGTAATATAGAGATGCTGAATTGAATTGTGTATTTGAATGTGAAATTGGTAATATAAAATTTCTAAATTAGGTGTTTAAATGTGAAATTATAATTGCTAAATTGTGTATTGAATGCAAAATAGTGTTATGGTAAAATTTAAAATTGAAAAAATAGATTCATTATGTACATGTTACTAATGCTCAAAATAGGCTAAGATTAGACAAATGCATGTGGTGACTTGTGTATTTATGTGTTTTGGCTGAATTGGTTGTTAAATGAATAATTGGGTGTGCATTTGGCTAAAATAATGTTAAATGTTATTGTTGGGAGTTGTAGGAGAAATGTTTAAAGTGAGACCATACTTTTTAGGAGCATGTAAAACAGAAGTTTTAGAGGGGAATGTCCATGGTAGAACCTGACTTGTCAAGAGTGCACTTCACATGAGCACAAGGTAGGTGTCCATCACCTCACATTTTTATTTTAAAAAAATCATGTTCTTGTTAAAAATTATTTGCGTATGTGAAACAAGTTTTGGAAGTAGATTACTGTAAACCCTCGGTTAGAATTTTTCGAGTCAATAAATATTAAAATTCAACCCAGAGATAAAATAAGTTAGATTAAAGTTAAAAATTAAGTTAGGTGAAAAGGGTGTGGATGAAGGAAATGAAAGACTAATATAGCATTGATGTAAACCTCAACTGAAGACTTTTAGAAATATAAATTTAATCCGGGCGTAAAACAAATTATTTGGAAAATAAAATGAGAAAAATGCAATAATGTTAAAATAAGATTTTAAAGACCTAAAAATGTATAGGGCCAATATATAAATAAAGAAAATATAGCCTATATAAATAACTATTTAGCTTCCTATGGAAGCCAAGATTGTCTAATGCTAGAAGAAAATAGGGGAGAAAATTTCTTAAATTTCCACCAAAGTTTTATAAAAAAAACTCCTTTTAGCTTGGATTAAGAGTTTTAAAAGGGTTTATAAAGGATTACGCAATGTAATTCAAGCAATTGAGGGAGAAAACAAGGTTTGGAAGTGAGGGTTTTAGAGAAATTGAAAGTGGAAGTGAAAGTGAAGAGTGAAGAGAACTAAGTTTTCTCTTTTGAAATTCTCTTGAATCTTCTTTCAATAAAGGTAAGAAACTCCTCCAAGATGATTAATTAAGCAAATTTTGTATAGTATAAAAGAATAAAAATGTTAGTATAGGTGTGAACTTGAATTGTGATGTTAGGTTGCTTAGGTTGATGATTTTGTAGTCGAATGATGTTTAAGAACATGAAAAATAAATATGCAGTGGTTTAATTGGAAGAATTGAAGAGAAAAACTAGCCACCATTGACAAGGTTGCAGTCAAGACTTAAAGAATTAGGGGTAGGATTAATTGATTAAATTGTTATGTAATTTGTATAGAATTATGTTAGTACGAGTAATTAACATATAGGTAATGCATGAATTGAGATAATTGAAAGAAGAATTAATCCTCCTATTATCAAGGGAATCCGACCAAATACTAAGTTTAAGGAGATAGAGTTTGTTACTTCTTTGATGGGTGGATTATTTTTAAATGTGTTAATATAAATATATAAGGAATGAGTAAAGTATCAATTGATGAAATTTGAAGAAAATGCATGCCTTTCTTTTGTTGCATGTGGTTCGACCTAAATAAAATAGAGAAGAATTGGAGTTTTTGAGTTGAAATAATTTAAAAATTATATTAACCGATGACAATGGAAGTAAATGAAATGTAGGCAAAGGATTAATATGTTTAGAAATCAAAGGGAAAGGAAGGGCTTGGTTAAATTTTTTGGAAATAGAGATGAATTAAATAGGTGAAGTTGTCATGATAATCTAGTTAAATCACGTTTAAATAAGTGTATGTAAATGGATTTGATGAATTATATATGTTAAAATTGAAGGAAACCCTTGATTCCTATGATTCAGCCAAGTTGACCCTAAAAGGGGATGGGTAAAATAATATAATCATGCATATAAACGTAATGAAAATGTATTTTTGAAAATGTAATTGTGTTGTATTGTTGATCATTGATCATGAAGAAATAAGAGGCTAATCATGGATAATATTGAGGGTCATTCATCCAAGATTGATAATGAAAAAAATTAAATGATTTCAATTGATCTGTCATGAGATATTAATACAAAAGATAAAATTATGTCATCTTTGGATCTATGTATGGATCTAAAATTAATGTAATGATGGTAATGTGATAATCTTGTTTTGATAAGGAATATTGTTTGTGGTCAGACCCTAGTGTATTGGGCGTACAAGTTTAGCAATTTAGCACACCAGGCAGGTAAGTATCCCACTCCTATGCTTAGTGACATATAACAATATTAAAGTTGTTGCATTTAAATTCTTTAAGCTCTATAAATGTACAAAAAGTACTAGAAGGTTAAGAAAAGAGAAAAAAAATAATGTTTGACTTGATTAGTCATCTACTGTACAAAGGCTAATGATATCAACTAGCCTAATATTGACATTTTCTTGAGAAGTAACGCGCATAAGATTTTATTATTCATTTCGGCTTATGGTGGCTAATGATATCAATGAGATTTCATTGTCATCAACATTTAATCCAAATGATGAAAAGAAAATTAATAAATGGAATTTGATTAGTCTTTTCGGATCATAAAGACTAATGATATCAATAAAATCACATTGATATTGACATTAACATGAACTTAATTAGTTGTTCGAAGTTATGTAGGCTAATAACACCGGTGGGGTTACACTGGTGTTGATGTGGTAAAAAAATTGATTAGCTATCGAAGAATTGAAAACTAATGATACTGGGATAATTGGTATCAACGTACCCTTAATTAGTCATCTTTGTGTTGATGACTAATGATATTGATTTGGGATTGATATCGACATTGAATGGTTAACCTAGATTATAGATGGTAAAAGATATAAGGGTGTTTAATATTAGCAATTAAGCTTATTCGTGAGGATTTGATGAGAAAAAAACATTGTCGAACTAGTTTAATAAGAAGAAATAATTTGCACCTCTTATTATTATGATTTACATATATAATCTTGATATATGAATTTTATTATGTATGTTTGTTTACAGGAGTTGTTCTTTAGTTGACATTGCGCTCTTTTTGTTATAAAATAGGTAGAATTTTATTTAAATTGAAAAAATAATGTATATATTAACTATTTTCTCTATTGAACTTTTTAGGATATGCATGTAAACATATATGTGGGCGTGTTTATTTTGTATTACTCTATATCTTGGTTAGAAACATCTTAGTTAGATTTCACTATGGATTCTTTTATATTTGCTCTATAAAAATATTAATAATTATAAATTATTTTGTTGCATGAATATTTTTGTTTGACTTCTAAATTTTTGAAAAAAATATATATATTGTAGAAAAAACACATTAATATGCTTGAGAAGTTATGATTATAGTGTGATGGTTAATGTGATTGTGATGCAGAATGATTGCATCAAATAATTGAAAAGATTTTTAAAAGTGTAACACAATGAGTTAATAACTTGGGATGTCTTAAATATAAGAGAAATTCTAGTAAAATTCTAGTCGGATATTTTAAAAAAATAATTACCCTGTTTTTTCATGATCCTTTTATATAATGATATATTAAACTGGATTTTATTACCCTGTTTTATATAATGGAAAGACAGTAAGCAAGACGTGTTAACTTAGGCTATGATATAATATATGTTGGCCCTGTAGGTGGGGATTATATTATGAAAAAACTAGTCGGCCATGCACGTCGGCAGGGACTATGCTTTGGAAATTAATCAATTGGCACGGAGTATGGTAAAAAATAAGTTGGTCAAAATGAAGAGGGCTAAAGTGTGACTTAAGGCACAATTTATGCGTATAAAAAACGAATGAAATGATAGTAATTGAGATAAAGGTTGGGTTTTGATTGTTGAAGGAAATTGAGGGCTATGATCTTGGCCTTGAAAGATTTTGGTCGCAAGTCGGGTATGGAGGTTAATGCTACTAAATCTGAGGGCTTTACTACTTCATCTACTAATCACGTTCATAAAGGGTCAGTTGAGATCTCTGATATCAAATTTATTTGGGATGTGGGTAGCTACTTGCATGTTCCTCTTTACTCTGGTAGAGTCATGATTCATGAAGAGGCTTCCTCTGCTAATATCTCGATGAGAGTAAGAAAAGGCTTTCTAGGTGGAAGGCTCGAGCCGCTTTTACTCGTAATACAATTACTAACATTCCTACTTCTGTCATGCAAACTTGTTGGCTCCTTTTGATGGTGTGTTGGTAAGCTTGCTTGGAGTGTTGGGGATGGATAGCCTTCTTCCTCTTGGTTTGATTTTTGGTGTGTAGCGACTGCCATCCCTAGTCATCCTAATGATATGAAGGATAAAAGACAAGTAATTGAACAAATCACAAGAGAACTCCAGTTTATTCTCAGCATAAAATGTCACAAAGCCACAAATGGACAGTAAGTAAGCAAAACCAGCTATAAAAGAGCTCAAATGCATGATTGATTACTGAGACGAGGCTTTTTCTTTCTTTTTATTCCAGTTTCTGCATCTGCGTTTGCTGGGGATTGGGATGGAGAGGACCAGTAAGAAGTTTCCTTGGAGAGCCGCCGCCTTCAAATTAATGCAGGTCTCCCGGTGCCTACCATAGACGTTCTTCTTGAACCATTCGGTGCAAGCAACATTCGAAGAGCCCAGTTGAGAATTCCAGGTGCAAACATCCTGTAAAGGAGGAATATGTCATACCAGCTTGGGTACTTGACATATTGATGTCCTCGGCAAGCTCCCGACACAATCATCTTTGCATAGTCCTCTACTGGACCACCAGTCCCGTTTACCTAAAACCAAAGGGAAATGTATCAGGGAAAAACATTACAGAGTCACCTTCTCGTGTAAATAACATTCAAACTTCAACAGTTATTCTAGAGAAAAACAAGTGTTCTATATCCTGTCTTCGATTGTCACTGTTGTTAATAAGAAAAACCATGCTGATATATACAAGTGACTGCCTCACAATCTGTCAATGTGCCCTGAATCTTTTAAAGCCATTGATGGATAGAAGAATATTCCTAGTATGCATATGAATTTTACTTGTTGGAGAATTTCAATTAAAAAATAGTTTTGTAAACTAGAATTACCAGTAACAGATGGTAGCAGAATCATTAGAAAATAGTATCCCGAGAAAAGTTTGCTAGCAAAATCTTACTTCTCTCTCTTCTTTCCATTGCATCTCTGCTCCATCCTCTAGCATGAACTTGCCTCTACTCATTTCGCTCCCAATCCAACCATGAGATGCAATTGTTATTCCAACTTCACCATTCACTTCAAATCTCAGTGACTCGTAGAAGCTCACCAGGGCAGCCTTTGCAGCCTAGCAAAAATTGTAACAAATTTAAGAGAATATAATGGAGTATTTAATGTGGAGTTTGGTGAAATATTCAAGAGAAAGACGAGGATGAAACAGGGACATGAATACACACACACACACACACACACACACACACACACTCCTATTATTTGTGCTTGTGCAGCTGCTAAGTACCAGTCAAGTATAGTAGACTGGATAATAAAGTCTAACGACATGAATTTACATCACACGAACAGACAAGAAAAATGATGTCCATAAAGTTGAACCTCACTAGCCCGCCATTGTTCCTATCATTTAGGTTTTTGTGAAGGATAATTAGTGTAATCTAGCACTAATCGTAGCAATAATGAATTGTTGCAGACAATGTGTTTTGTATAGCTAAATGCAGCTCAACCAAAGGTATGTTGTGGGACAATCAATAAAGGTAACCAATATTAAAATCGTAACTGTAACCATTCTACTATACAGATTTTGATCAAAGTAATGGTATGCATGTCAAAAAATACCAATTTTTTAGTTTTTTTACGTCTAAGATGCATTGAAAACAAAAGTTCCCTTGATTTGTATATACTCACAGCATATAAGCTCATTCTCGGCAGAGGTAACCAGCTCTCAACTGCTGCATTAACAACAACTCGTCCATTGCTCTGACGTAGGTATGGAAGAGCCACATAAGTTGGATAGACATTTCCCCAAAAGTTTATGTCCTGACAATGAACAATCAAATCCCACAATGTTTTAGGAAAATTTCTTCTCAACAAGACCATTTCTGTCAATAATCTACAGGGACTACACTACAAACTATCTACTCATTCATGTAGGCTACATGCCCTTACCAAGAAATGGGGAAACACAGAGGTGTCTCCTACTTCTTCAAAGTAAAATGTATGCCCCAAACTTGCTGTATTGACAAGATGATCCACTGCATAAGAAGGGAAGAAAGACAGAATGAAGTATAGAGAGGGAGGCAGAACAACAGGGTTTTCTGTTAGGCTCCAATTGGAATCTAAATTTGCTTCTAAGGAATCTCCTAAAGCACCGATTCCATTGGCTATAATATCCAGTTGAATTCATTAATTAACGATGATACAAGGCATACCCCGACCAAAGTAATTTATGGTCTCATTGACAAATCTCCTACAATCATCCTCCTTGACAACATCTGCAGCCATAATCAGGACACGCTTTGCACCAATATACCTAGCTTTCTCACTGACCCCTCTAAGCCGGTGCTCTCTACGTGCAATCAGAACAAGAATTGCTTTCCTCTTTGCATATTCATATGCAATTTGCTGCAATTACAACCAGCAAGTTCATTAAATGATCAATACACTGCAATGGCTTGTAGATGCAACTGCAGCAGCTATTATAAAATATCGACCTCGCTTATGGGAAGAAAATAAAACTGGGAATGGGGGGAGTTGGTAAAGAAGTAAGGTTTGGCCTCCACGCATGGCAACAAATAAGCTTTTGTTCAAGTACAAAAAATTGCAAGAGTTTATGATTCTATCACCAGTATAATTTCCAGTCTTTCGGTTTCTATTTGATACATAATTTGACCACATCATTTCCAAGTGGTTTCATAAATGCCTCTGCTATGAGTTTGCAGAATGTGTCCAGTGAAGGCTTGATAAAATCACTGTGTTTTTCAGGTTATGATTGAGAACTCTGCATATAATTTATATAGAGTTCGTAACAATTTGCAGCAACCCAAGCTGCCTTCATGCACTTCTTTACAATTTCAAGAACTCTTGGTTGAAATTAGCTCAACCAAAAACTCTCTGTTTGCCATGCATGTACTTTTATTCTATCTTTGCGGCTTTGTCTAAGCATTCAATATACACTTAATCACTTCAATTAAATCCCTTAATTTTGTTTACGTAGGCAAGTCAATTTGCTTGATACCCTTTTCCTTCAATGCGGCATTGGCGTTCTAATTTAAATCTCCAGATACTGATAATGCATAATCTGGAAGTCTAGTTAATTTGATTACAACAAGGACATAACCCGTCTCCATCCTATAAAAACCCTTGACTATGCTTCAATGGAATTTAAAGATCATACTTCAAAGTTAGAATTTTTGAAGTCTGATCCTTAAATTCAGTTGGCCATCTAATAAGGAATAGAGACAAGCTTGCATTATAATTAATTACTCAAAATTTCTAATGAGATAAATCACAGCATTAAACACTCAAATCTGCAAATAGAGCACCGAAAATAAGTAAAAACGAGAGATCTCTCCTATGCTTTGAGAAGGAAGGGGGTTGCTTACTTCTCCTATGCCAGAAGAAGCTCCAGTGATGATAACAACTTTATCCTCCATATCCTCACTAAAGAAAGATCTGTAGAGCCACTCACATGTATTGATAAAGCATAAGGCTGGCCATGAACATGCTAGCATCACCAAGCTAGCAGGAGGCACCACCCAATCCAACACAGAGTTTATAAAACTCATGGCAGAAAGATTAATGAAGAGTATGATTTGCAAGAGATGATCAGAAAAAGAACATAGAATAAAAGATTAAGTGATAAGAAGGATGAGTTTTGGTTGTTGACATGTAGTGCTAAGTGATCAACAACAAAATTCCATGCAACAAAGAGTGTTAACACACGTGTTGTTAGCATAGTTAGCAATGCGACGAATGCAGTACTTACTTTTGGATGTTCTTGTATGGTACCTGCCATGCATGCATCACCACTTGTTCTTTTCTAGAGTGCAGCACCATCTTGATTTTCAAATTTTGAACAAATGTGATTCCGTTGATGACAAGATTTTTGTCCATGGAGCTAGCTAACATCAAAAAGGTTGAAAAATACGAGACAAAAATTCTTTAACTTTTATTTTCTTTTGAATTAATCAATTTCAAAATTAGCTTGATTGAGTTTGGTGTCTTCTGCAAGGACGGACAAATTCCAAAGCCATTGACAAGGATATAAGTGAAAAATTAGAATAAAAGAAGAGGGCAAAAGAAAAAATATAATATATTAAAGGGCTATTACCGTCACATTTTTAAGCAAAGTGTTGTTGTCGGAAAGACAAACACATGAAGACAGCAAGAAAAACAAGTTTATTGTCAAGTAGGTTGTACACACAAAAACCCTAATTCGTAGATTTAATTCTAAAATATAATTATGATGTAGTTTATCTTTTTAAAAAATTTACAACTCTTTAAATAGGTCAAAAATCGAACTTTACAGGGTAAAAAAATAAGAATCCTAAAACCAAAAAGAAAAATAACATAAAATCAAAAATTAACATATAAAACTGATGAAAATTAAGAGAAAACAACAAAATTAACTCGAACAGCATCTTCAAAAATTTGAGAGTCCTCAAAACTTGAGTAGCTATAGTTAGCAGGGCCTTCTATAGAACTAGACCTATATAATCATTTGACAGAATTTGAGCCTGGTTAAATGGTTGGATAGAAAGTTTAGCCCTTTTTTGTCAAGCTATTAGTTTGGCGAGACCATGTCTCTTCTTAAGCTTAACTCTATCTCATTGGTCTATAAATAAGTCTATTAGGCTTTTTGCATGATCCATTGGCGATAAATCCCCATCTGGCTATTTAGAACCTTTAGATTATTTTGACCTACCTCCATCAATCTTTTAAGTTAGAGAGAACTCATCCTTGAGTTATGATCATCCACCAAGTCTGGTGATAAATGTTGCATATTAAAAACATAAGAAGTCTTCAAGTGACTTGGAATGCGGAGTCGATAGGGTTGTCATTGATCTTTTATAACAATTCACAAATTCATATCTTCTTATTCGTTACTCCCCCACTAAAAACCTATCATAAGTAAGAATTTCCCAAACAAAGTAACTACCTCAAATATGACCTTCTTGCAATGAGTATCAATTTAGGCTTTAAACTTAGCATTATTATCTATAATATATTGTTTGATCTGCTCATGCACTTCTCGCATATATTTTTTTATAGCTTCAGCTTGAATGCTCAATTGTCTTATATGAGGAATTAGTGCTAACTCAATCACACTAGAAGGACTTTATTCTCATACAATCTTGAATAGGCTCAGTTGGGAAGTCCAATTTCTAGACTTATTATAGGTAAACTATACTTATTACTAAGTTACATCTCGTTGCTTAGGCTTGTCTCCTGCCAAACAATGTAGTAGATTCCTTATGCTTAGATTGACCATTTTTTTATGTTCATTTGTTTAAGGGTGATAAGCATTGTTAATATTTATTAAGTACCAAGATTTCTCCACAAACTTCTTTAGAATTTACTCATAAACTTCATGTCCTAGTCCAAGGAGATGGACACGGGGACTTCATGCAAGTGAACCATCTCTTTAAAGTAAAGGTGGGCTATTTGAGAAGCATTTATGGTCTTTTGGCAAGCAATAAAGTTAGCCATCTTTAAAAACCCATTAGCCACTATGAAGATCGAACCCATAGCTTGTTGGGTTTATGGTAAGCTCAACCAAAAATCCATATTGATATCCAACCAATGAGCATCTTGAACTGACAATGAGGTATACTAACCAGCATTTGTTAAGACACCTTTAGATCATTAACAATGGCATGCCTCTTCGTAAAGCTTGATGCCATGACCTAGTAGTTTAGGTTAAGGGTAATCTAATGACACTAAGGCCAAGGTCCTGTCATGCCCAAAGTGTCTCTCGTAGAGCATCTTATGGATGATATGTACCGATATAAAATAATCAGGGATACATGATTGCACACCATGGAATAAGTAACCATTCATAAGTATGAAATCACCTTACTTACCTACTTCTGCCAACTCGACATAAATTTTCCCAAAAGAGAGGTCTTTTAGGTACAGCTCCTGAAAGGTATCAAATCTTGTCATTTGCGCATGTGTAATGCTAAGTAGGGCAATCTGCCTACTGAATTCCTCTAAAATTCCTATGAAATTAGGAAGTTTTACTCAAAACCCAAAATCTTTATGATACTCTTCTTGATTGAGAGGCTGTATAACCCTCTGTAAGATAGACAAATACATAAATCTAGATAGAAATTAGGATTCGTTCATAAAACATACAAAAGAGAATCTACATAACATTTTAGATCTTTACTAAAAAAGATTGAGAAAATAAATTCTAGTTTTACAAAATAAAATAAGCTAAAGAAAAAAGAAAGAAAGGGTGGAGAAGGTGTTTACACCAAAAATAAACAAGTATGTGTCATCCAAATAAGAGCAATGATTGTTCATAACAAATAGAAAGAGAGCTTAAATCGATCATAAATCAAAAGAATCAACAAAGTTGTAAGAGGTCTTGAATGACTAGGAGAGTTGAAGGAATGTATGGTTGACTAAGCAACCAAAAGTCACAATCAACTAAGAAGAAGTGATTGATCAACAAAGTCTGAACACGCACGAATAACTACAAGATATAGTTATATTCAAAGTAGGAGTCCTCAATACAATAATTAATCTAAGTCATAAATTATCTTAGGATTCATGTTGTATTTAGTAAAGGAGGAATTTAGTTTGTATTAGAATTCAATAAACCTTTTTATGTGTATGTATGTGTAAGATTAGGATTACATATTTAAATAGGACTCAAACTTTGTGTTAATATAAAAAGAGTCATCTAGTCACTGTGAACAATGGTTAACCCTACGTATTCAATTCATGCAATTTTGTTTATCTTTTTCTCAAAAGGTTTTGTTACTTTTTTATTGCTTTTATTTATTTTTTCTAGTATATTTAAATTTTTACATTTTTTTTCTTTAAACTCTTGTCCTTTTCTACTCGATGAAGCTTCTTAGAATAGACATTCTTTTTTAAAGAGTTTGAGATCTAGAAATTCCAGTTCTCATTTTATAGAAGTAGTAGTTGTTTTATCAAAGGTTAAGTCCTAATTAAAGCTTAATTTGCAACAAAGAAGAAAGAAAAAAAGAGTAAGAAAAAAAGGAGAAAAAATAAATGGAGTTAGGGCTAACTATTGGCAAAATTTGGTTAGAGTCAACATCTAAAGAAGTTAGGGTGTTTAGTGTTATTTTGTTCCAAAAAAAATTTTTTGGTATGGCTAGTCCAAGTTGATGTTAAAATTTGGATACACAAAAGACTAGTAAAAAACAATCATATCTTATCAAACTTTGTCGGTTGTATCAATTGATCAAGTATTAACTCAATTTTATTTTTAAAAGAAAAGGAAAAAAGAAAGAAAGAAAAGTATAAGATATGGTTTATGAAGCTAGAATTTAGTAACTTTATTTTTTTTAATTTTACACTTACTATTTTATCATTTATGTAGAATAATATTGTGAATGATCCAATAGTCTTACCATTTATTTAGATGCTATTTGATATCGTGGTAACTTTTAATTTTTATATAACCATAGAGAAAATATATTTGGCTAACCAAATAGCTTTTGTTTTTTACATTGTGCATCATACATAATTGTATTTCAAACTTTAATTTTATAGAAGCTAAAATAAATTGTTTTTCATTCATGAAGACTTATTTTTTATTTATTTTGTATGCAAAAATCCATCTCATTATAGTTTTAATCAAATACGTATTTTTAAAAATCTATATTTTAGAAACCGCAACTAAAAATATTTCTTAAAAACTTATTTATTAAAACCACAATCATAAAATCTACTAGAATACCAAACACACAACTTGATAAAGTAACTATTTGAGTAATCCTAAGATTTAATAACATTATTTATTGATAAAGACTTGACTTTTATGGTAAGTTGGTTACTTTCAATTTCATTTGTAAATGACTTGTCTTAAATCCAACCAAAAGATAGTTTTAATATATAGAAAATAAACAAAAAATATTTTATTATTAGAACAAAAAATATCAAACAACCATAAATATACTTTATTATATATTTTTTTTTTCATATGGACATGTAGTTACACAGATCTCAAAAATACATAGTTTAGCACATACAAGATTGAAAAAAAAACCTAGCAATTCCATATATTACTAACAAATTATATGGGGCTTATGTTAGGTTTATTAACACTAAAGGTTTATATGTAGTATTGATTTTTTATAAGATATCTCTATAGTTTTAATTTAGGTAATTGGATACCTATAATTTGATTTGTTAGATAACAAAAGTCTTTTCATTCATGATTAATCTAAGTTTTTAATAATTTTAGATTTTTTTTTTAGAGAAGGACATGTATGATCATATTATGAGATACTATTTCATAAAAAAGTGATTAAAATAAAAATAATTAAAATTTTATAAAATAAATTATTAAACAATTCTTCAAATTATTTTTATTTATTTGATGCTGGAAATTTTATTTTTTTGAATTTTTTATTCACTCGGGCTAAGATTTTTTTTTATCTTATTTCAAAGATTCAATAAGAAAGAAAAAAATAAAATTTTTTACCAATTTTTTACTTATTTTTGTTTGACAAACTAATTAGCTAATACCATGGAAATTTTTATGGGCATTTTAATTATATTGCCTTCAAGTTACAAACTATCAGATATTTTCATTTACTAATAATATTATTCAATTACAAATAAAAGGTGCATGATTATCTTTGAAAAGAAAAATAAGTATTATTCATGGCGTAAGAGTTATTTGATGATTTTGTTAATTATTCTTAAGAGGGACTAGGTGGAAGGGTGGCTTTAAGTAATCCTAAGGGCAAATTGATGGCGTAAATTATTGGTAAGGAGTAACGTTGTGAACAGGGCAATAGCTAGACTTGGGGTTTTTTTATTATTTGTTTTTTATTTTAATTTATAAACCCTAATCTTTAACATATTTGAGTGATGGAAGTTAATTGGGTTTTGCTGGGCATGCTGTCACGGTTGTTCGTTCCTGGCAAAAAATCCTTATTATTTTCGCTCATCTCTCTCTTATACAAATAAAATTATTCTTTCATGATCACCTCCGACGTGCTACTGCTTGTTTGGAGGAAAAGAGAAAGTTGTTTCTTGAATGGAAGAGTTGACTTGAAGAAGCACACGTCACTCGTTAAACTCACGTACTGCCATGCACGTTTGTGCTTTCAGGCAGCCCACTCTTTTCCTTGATTGTCTCTCAAGGCCGACTTTTCAAGATTTCACCAACCCTAGCTATCAACCCTTTGTTTCTTTCTTTATTCTCTTTGTTTTTTTTTAGTTAGGGTTAGGGATGAGAAATGCAATGGCAATGGCGCAAGAAAACTGAAAAGGCCACCACACAGCCTGTCAAATCCCAAAATTCTTTGGCCTCTCGCTTTTTTAGGGACTATCCAGATTCACGCACCTTCTTCTTTCCAGATTTTCTTATCTTTTTTTATTTTTCATTAATGTCTGTCCACCCTTTTGTCTCTAATCTCTACTCTCTAAGCTAACCAAATTAAACTCACCCAAAGGAAAAGAGAATTAGAAATTAACCCAGAACGGCCTGCCAGAATTCCTGCATTATAGAACAATATTGTGGATGCTGTTTTTCTTTTTCTCTTTTCTCTTATCAAACATTTCTTGTTGGGAAAGGAAAAAAGTATAGCAATATTTCTTGATCTGTTCTGTGCAGGGATTCCTGGTCTGTTTAGATTTATTTCCCTTGTCCAAAATTCTCTTACAATAAAAGATTCATATATTGATTCTTTTGGATTTTATTTCCTTAGTAGTCTTTTTCATTCGAATCTTCTCTTCTTCGATATCCTTGCCTAGCTTTCTTGACGTCAACAACATTCCCATTTGGAAATTCTGTGCTAGCTCTTGCGCTTTTCAAAAAGCCTTGCAAGCTTGGATAGAGTGATTGTGTTTCCTAAAAGGGGCACAACGATCTTGGTTTTAAGAGCAACCACAATATTGAGATATTTGTCAATGCTCCATTGATTTGGGAGATTGACAAAAATGGTAAACTTGGGTTCCCAGCATAAATCCAAGGGAACCAATTTAAATATTCATTGCAGCAGAACGGCAAAGGGTGGTGGTGGTGGTTTTGGCATATTTTAAAGTGGTTCTGTTGGGATAGAGGTGAGATCATGGGCTGCATTTGCTCAAAAGGA
>Ga0307515_10010229_pt1 | contig 18012 bp, 10 predicted proteins | sample 17_EM_MG_FD_194513 | JGI IMG/M metagenome (GOLD analysis project Ga0307515, IMG submission 194513) | Populus trichocarpa ectomycorrhiza microbial communities from riparian zone in the Pacific Northwest, United States - 17_EM | ecosystem: Host-associated > Plants > Roots > Unclassified | place... | reverse complement strand
AGCTCAAAGCCTCAAACCCTACCTGAACTGTGGGAAGAGAGGATCCATCAAATGAGTAACTGACTAACGGTTAGGATATTTAGATTTTTTTTTTCTAAGGTGATTTGATATGCTGTTAATTCAAACATTTTTCTTTTTGATCTTCAAACCTTAGCATGTGTAGCAATCTGATCCACGAGTATGCTGTGTTGTGCTGTCCCAATTGGAAAAAAAAAGGAGAAAATTGATGTGAAAAAGATTTTTATAAAGTGAGTCATGATTACAGTTTTGCTATAATTATATAATGATAAAATACTTTATTTTATTGGTATATGGTCTGTTAGGAAGAAAAAGGTGGGTGTTAAGTGATGATTACAACTTTTAAAATGTTTGCAATGTTCTTCTTTACTTCTTTTTTCTAAATGATTAGAATATTATCGAATTGGTTTTCTTAAGTTAAAATTAATTTATTATTTTTTGGGAATCCATGACGGATTTGCAATGCATAGTTATATATATTACTATAATGGGTTTATAATTATTTTTTTGTTATAGCATTTAGATAATGATTGGATTTGTGGGTTGTGCTATTTGCAACTTAGATTTTTTTAATGTAAAAAAAAAAAAAAACCCTTAGGCAAGGCTAGTATATTTGAAAAAATAAAAATAAAATGAAATTTTGGCCACTAACTCGACTAGAATCAATAAATTAATTTAATAATATAATTAGAAAAAGATAATGATGGTAGATTTTGAACAAAACAAAAAAATTAACAATGATTAACTATAAAAAAAAATAAACACTTGACAATATAATGAAAATATATATTCTCAATGTTCTTAGAAAGTCTTCATTGTCTTATTCAATAACGAAGCAAAAATTAAATGAGAAGGAGATAACTTCATGAAAAGAAAAATAAAAAACAAAATCTAAAGCTTAATTCCCAGTAAATCAAATGATGAAGTTGAAATAAAAAATTTACAAAAAGACAAAAAAACAACCCACCCGAGTCAACCAAGTAGATCCACAACCTGGTCAAAAAATTGTAATAACTCCATATAAAGCAAATAAAATAAATATATAGATTTTGATTCTAAAACCAACCAAATGTTAAAGGACAAAACTGAAAAAAAAAATTAAAAAAAAAACTTGAGTCAACCTGACTTAACTTGCCAAAGAAACTAAAAAAAGACCAAAGTTAACTCGAGCTACTCTTCCATATCTTTAATCGAATCATGAGGTCGGGATTACCTCATAGAAGACAAATCCAAAAAACAAATTACGATAAAAAATTTCCAATCAATAAAATGACGAGGGAAGAAATTGAAAAAAAATCAATCAAAAAAGAATCCAAAATAAAACAAATAACAATTTAAAGAATGAGAACCAAATTTGACATACAAAATGAAAATCAAATGTTGAGGGCTAAAATTAAAAAAAAAAATCAATTAAGAAAAGGATCCAAAACAAAACAAAAAAAGCAACCAAGAGAATGATGATCAAGTCTAATATAAAAATTAAATAAAACTAAATGTTGTTAGAGCCTTGTTGTTGATCTGTCATCGACACACACTAGACTATCAAAAGAGAACTCATGTGCACCACTTTGAATTCAATCGCGGGCAGCAGTGTTACGCTATCAGATGAAGTCGCATGTGCCACTAAACTGTGATGACTTCAATGTACGCACCAATACAATTGTCTTGCCCGTCCTTTCTAGTCTCTGGAATTATTTTTATATCAATAATATTTATTTTATTTTACAAAATTAATTATCAAACACATGCAAAAAAATTCCCATCATATCATGGGTTTCCCATATATAGCCAACAAAAAAAAAACTATCTAGTATAATAATAAAAGAAAAAAACTCAATGTGAAAGGATGAAATTGAAAAATAAAAAATAAAAAAACAAAAAAAAGGGTTGAATCCCCCTTTACTCATATATACAATTCAGTACTTGATGTTTGCAAGAAAAAAGAGCTCAATACTTGTTCAATGTTCAAATTCAGTCCCCATTGCTTTAATTATTTTAATTCAATTCAATTTTTTTTTTTAAATGGAGCATCAATTGAGAGTCGATTTTCTTTCTTGAAACCACGAGTAGCCAATACGAAGCTAAATGAAACAAATAACCAAGTTTAATCCTAAACTAATCTAATAAAAAAGCATTAAACTAAAAAATAATAATTAAGTAACAAAAAAAAAGAACTAAAATGAAAGAGAAAATATTGTCTGAACACAACACAACACAATGACATACTAAGCAAGTTTAGTTTTTTTCTTAATACATACAACTAAAAAAGGTATTTAAAAAAACAAGCATATATGATTTGAGATTTTTTTTTTTTGACATTGCGAAGATATTTGTAGAAAAAGAGAGGAAGCTCTTTTTCTTTTTTGGTTGACCTCTAGGCTTGAGTTAATAAGGAATGAACTTCTTTTTGGCCAATGCTTGGCGTGCAAGCTTGTCGATGGAGACAAATGGTACCTATTCCCTCCCTTTAACCAGAAACCTTTTTAAAAATAGAAAAAAAAAAAAGAGAACAATATTTTGCTTTATGTTCTTGGCCATTTAGGAAACTTTTGGGAACGCTGCTGTGGTTACGTTTCTAAAAAATTTAATTTAATTTTTTTTTACTAAAATTTAATATAATTTGTACGTTTTGGATCGTTTTGATGTGCTGATATCAAAAATGATTTTTAAAAAATAAAAAAACATCATTGACATGCATTTTGACACGAAAAGTTATTTGAAAAACACCCGCAACCACACTGCCAAACACGCTTTAAGTTTGTACCTTAAAAAGCAGTTTGATGCTTTTAAACGAACCACACAAAACGTAATAGTTACATGAAACTCTAGTCCCTAAATATTGTCCTCATCGTTTTATGTTTTTCTAGCTTAGAATACCAAAACTTTATTTCTTTTTCCTTTATAATTTCCTGCACATGATATAGTTGATCCTCTTCGCCAGCTTGTTAGAGATGTCTGGCTACCGGCAAGAGAATTTGGAAATTCCCTGCACTAGATATAGACAATAACATTTTTATTTTGATTTAATTTAATTTAACTCTTTTAAGTTTTGACAGGTTCTACGAGCAATGAGGACTTTTTATATGCTCTAGACTGTTTGGCATTGCGTTTGTAACTGCGTTTCATCAAATTCTGAAATTTTTTTTTTTGCTAAAATTGAGTACGGTTTGTACTTTTTGGATCGTTTTGATGTGCTGATGTCAAAAATAATTTTTTAAAAATAAAAAAACATCATTGGCATGTATTTCGGCACGAAAAGCTATTTGAAAAGCAACTGCTACCACACTGCCAAACACACTCTACAGTTCAACTTCTGTTTTCGAACTTTCTGGTTAAACAACGACGACTCCAGTATTCCTGTATAGAGGGCCACCTTGTAAGCAACGACTCCGTTAGCAATGGCAGTGGTGCTTTCATAACATTATTAGATTTGTTGCAAGCGCGTGCGACGTCAAGAAATCCCTTGATTTAGGGTTATTAGGAGATTTAGATAGACTAATTTTATTTAAAATTTGAGGATAAATAAATGGTAGTGGACTAGGAAAGATATTAACATTTTTAGAGTATTTTATTTGAGGTAAGTTGCATTGTATGGTTTAGATGTGGTTTAAAAATATTGATAAATTTTTAATTGATGATTTGTCTATGGTTCCAAAAAACAAACTAAAACTAAAACCAAAATCAAAATCCTAAACAAGATCAAACTTAAAAAAAAATACAAAAACTCAATTTTTTTAAATCAAAACCTAGAAAAACAAAGAACATGAAGAACACCAAAAAACATTCAACATGCATGAACCCAACAACATAGATTTCAAATCAGACTAGATATGAACGAACCAAGGATATAGACATGGAAGAAATAATGCGATGATCAATAATCTAGCATTCATTTCATACGCTTCGATTATCACTCATAAACCACGATTTTATTATAATAGGTTTCGGTTCGAAACCAAAATTCTAGGATGAAAACCTACTGAAAACAAGTTATTGATGCAAATAAACCCTAGATTATTGACTAATAAAGTCACACGAAGGATTCTGTGCAAAGAATTAAACTAAAATTGATTCAAATTATAAGGTTAAGACAATGTTGTTTCTAGGAACACGAAAAACACACTTTAGAACCCAAAAAATACATCGATATAGAACTAGCCATTATCAAATCTAGAACTAATATTTTTCGCTTTTAAAATATATTTTCTTAATTTCAACAAATCATATTACAATAACCAAGCATGTTTATTTCAAAATTCCTAATTGGCACTGTCAACTCCTAATTTCTCACCATGAATACATGGCACCATACACCACATCCAATTTATTTCAAAATTCCTTCTATGTTTTCAAAGTACAAGTTTCCACTTTAGTGCATACACTTTCAACATCTCAACCCAACTATACAATTTCATTTTCATTTTCATTTTCTTTTCTCTAAGCACACAAGGTAAATAATTCACATAAATAAATCCTAAAATCTTTTTTAAGCACATTATTTACATTTATTTAGTAGGTAAACACACATTTCAAAAAATTTAACCTAAAATTATCACCCCCTCCTTTTTGCTCGTTATTGGCCGAAACCAAGGAGACTAGTTTTCTCCCTGGTTTGTTTTAATTTTTTGTCATGTTTTTACACTAGTCATCACTTAGACCATATCTCCTACATAAATCCTTAAAATGCATCCATTTTCCTCAATTTGAGTGTGAATCCTAGAATAAGAAATTTGGGGTTCTTTGTAATTGTTCATAATAAACTTTCAAAACAAAGAAAAGAGTGAAAGAAACACTTTACTAGCCAAGTTTTGAATTCAATTCAAAATGTTCTTACGGGATTCAGAAATTATATTTTCCTTTTACTGATGATTTTTTTTTTGTGATTCGTTTGTAAGTTCAAGTAGTTTTGCCTTGTGGTCTTGGCTGGGGCTCCAACGCCTAAAAGAACTGAGTTCAAAGTTTTCATTTATAGGAAGAAAAACTTAATTCTACTAATTCACTAGGAAGCCTTTTTTTTTCTCATCAAAGAGTGAAGATCTCTCTCAAATTTCATCTTAATGACAGATTGATTCCTTAAACAAGGAGCACAGTACCTTTTAAAGACAGAGCGCAAGTGACCAGCAGGCATTCACTACTGGTGTTTAGCTCAAGGTTGAAACCTTAAATTGTTTCAAATTAAAAAAAAAAAAATTCCTCGGGTGGTCCGTTGGCATATTACAGCACTTTGAGACTGCAGTTCAATTCTAATTTTCAAAATTTTTATTTTTTCATGTTTAAATTAATATTTTTTTAGTAATTTTTATTATTTGGTGTGATAATATAATAAAAAAAATTATTTTAATATATTTTCAATATAAAAAAAACTTTAAAAAACAACAAACTTTACATCGTCTCTGTAGCTGGATATTCGTGTTTGGTCGGTGCCGAGAATTCGAGAGTTTTCCAAGCTTGGAATCTTTGCGCTTCAAAATGTTGACATTTATGAAACAAGGACCATTTACCATTCTCAAAATGCAAGAATAGCAACTTCATGTTAGTAGAGGTTAAATATAACTCTGACAGGAACAGTTGGTACAAACATTAGCTAGTATTCGATTAAATTGTCAATTGTTCTGTACACGAACACAACGAATGAGTTAGTGATTTCATAATCCAGTCTAAAGTTCATGAATCTAAAGCGTAACAGTATATTTTTCCAATGTACAGAGCTTACTGTTAAAAACAAGCATATTTTACACATCCCTGGAGCCATTCGGAACTTTTGTCTCAGAACCCGACTTGATGTCAGTCTCTAACACCTTCAGCCATGAATCCACCTGAGGAAGGAGGGGAGGACATGAAACATAAACTTAAAATATATTGATACTTGTGGAAATAACAAGAGAGCTCTCTTAATATGGAAAACTCTGGCGTCAAAATGGAAAAGAATGGTTTTCTAATAGATGGTTTTCAAAAACATTAACCGGTGCTGTGTTTATCATCTGAATCTATTTGGTGTCATCTCTAAATAAATTGTTTGCAAGCGAAATTTCAAAGCACTTTCAAGTGAGCAATATTTTCAATGATAACTATGAGCACATGAAGGCACACAACAGGATGCAACAAAACACAAGCAGGAAGCTCAGTTGTAGGCCATTCTTATTTTATCATGCCTCCCTAAAATTGTTTATCACTTAATTATCAAACAAATTAGAAATTACATGGCATCAAATGAAACACTAACGTGCTTGTATTGATAGAAGGTTCTTATGCAGACAAAGATTCAAGTTCACCTTAATCACCCCCTATCAATCAAGGGAAAAAACATAGGGCCATACCAAGAAATTGTACAAAAGGAAAGTCACCGTATCCTTGGAAAGGATGCAGTAGATCAAGCAACGATAACATATTTATGTGGGTGTGGATGCGTGTGCATATTTATGCCCTCATTTGCATATGTTTACAGAAGTTTTCGTTTAATTTGATTAGAAAATAGAATACATTGGCACCTATCAACTGCATTGAATACTGTGAAGCGTATGAACAATAATGGAATTACCTGTACTTCAGAAATGCTTGAGCATTCATATCGCAGCCCTTGACGAGTTAAGATATAAAAGGAATGCCATGTCTGATCAGATTCTCGTGTAAGGCTTGGGAGAGAACCTACTTCAACAATATCTGATAATAGAGTGGAATCTTGAGGACTCAAATCTGCATAAATTTCTTTTCAATCAGCAAGAAATTTGAATGCAGATTCAAATAACAAAATCAGATTGCAACTTAAGTGATATTTGAAACCCAAAGAAAAAAAAAAGTAGCAGTAGCATCACCAACACAAGTGGAGCAGGTAAAAGCTGAGAACTTCAAATTTTCTGTTGAACATATTTTTCCTGGATATAGGAGGTCTCCCATGCTAATGCATCACCATGTATTGGCAGAAAAAGAAAACACAACAAGATGGAAAAAGTACAACATACTATAAGCTATAGGGAAGGGAAGAGAAAGGTGGATATGGAGGATGAGTACTATTGTGATGGTTGTCCCTCCTGATCATACTCGCTGATTTTGAGACATAAATCATCACAGGTGCTCTAAAAACCCACAGATGGCTAAAAGCATGGGTGACATTAGGGAGGGAAAAAGGAAACCAGTTACCTGTGGACAACAAATAGAAAAAGATGCACGGTCCATTAAGGACAACAAAGCGAGGAAGCCAATCATCTACATCAGTATCATCAAGTGGTGGAGGCTCCCCAGGTAGAGCTGTCCATCTCTGTAAAGGAGGGAGAAAAGAGGTGGAAAAAAGAACTGTTAACTGCTAGGTCCATAAAAAATTGCAGTAAAATCTGAAAAGAGAGTGGCGTAAGCAAGTAGGAGAAATTCATTACAGTTCGGATGTACAAATAACCAGAGAACCGAGCAGAGCGCAGAATTTCATCAACATGTTGCAACCTGTACAGAAAAGAATTTGCTGTTGATTTGCATTAACCAAGAGCATTATTCCAACTTATCAGAAACCAAGCATGCTGAATTTCATGTTTTGTCACGTTGAGATATTCAAGAGTTGAATATGAATTATTGTAAATAAACATTATAAATACGCAACCAATTTTGAAAGGAAGGTCTAAGTTCATTTTATTACTAATTCTTGAAACTAAAACTTTCATACAAAATGGAAGATTGAGAACAATCTCTTGACAATATTCAGGTCCAAAATTAAATTTTAATCATAGTTTTCCCTAACTGCATCATTTGTTTGTGTTCACTTCTGCTGATCATTGCCAATTATCTAATCAATAGATTTATTATCTGCTGTGCTAAATCGACCACTACAGTTTTCCAGCCTAGGATAAAGTAGTCCTTACTGAGCTTTCAAGTGAGCTTCCCTCTCTTCTAAGTAAGCAAGTTCTGATCGAAGTGATTCTAACTCTACCACACTTAACTCAACCTGCAAATCAAAATACAATTTCCTGATTATACACCATAACTTTAAAATAATCCATAAGCATGTCTTAAAGGGTTGTTTGACAAACCTTTTCCTGACCATTGGTGCTAGAACCCCATGACAGCCTTCGCAGGCTAAACAAATTCAGCATGAATGCAGCACTTAGTAGTTTTCTCCCAGACCAGAAATGGCTACTTGACCTATTCTAAATCAGAGGAGGAAACAAAATCGATACAAAGCTCGCGGATCACTCTCTCCTTCGTTTCCTTTTCTTCAAGGAAAAAATAAGTACCTGGATGAATTATCAATTTTTGGCTGTTGAGTAGATGAAGTTATGGTTTGAGGAGTGTCATCACCAGAGGTTGAGACTTGAAAGTGATCGGGGATAATATTTAACCTCCCAGGACTATCATCCATGAAGCTACGTGTTTACTTGAAGAAGTTGATACAAAACCTATGGCAAGAAAAGAAAAACAGATCAGAATGAGAGATATGCACTAGATAATTCAACTTGAACAAACGATTAACTTTATAAAGTTCAGCACATAAAAATCAATCCCTCCAATCAATGCATGCTTGAATATGCTTTAAAGGCTTGGAATATATTGCCTAGGGGCAGTACATATATATAATCACACGGGAAACAAAAAACCACCAAAAAACTCAAGAGGACTCGATCAAACTAAATTTCCAGCAAATCATAAAAATTAATCGGAGCATTCTTGCAATGGATGCATTCCGATGGAAATCTAAAATAAAAGCTACCAAAATAAACAAACACGTAAATCGCCAACCCCATAAGTTCTTCTCCATTAAGCCCTTAGAAAGAAGCCTCATCAACCTCAAATCACCTATAAAAGAAGTGCTTGAGATTTCCCAGATAGCACAAAGCTCCACCAAAATCACACCAATTTCTACACTAAAATCAACAACTACACGACACCAGAGGATAAAAAAGAAAAGGCAACCGACCCATCAAGTCATACTCAAAGAATCTAATCAAATCTCATAACAACAAAAATCTTTTGAAACAAAAAGCGAACTTAATTACATAGCCTTGCTGCAGCTCACATAAAAAGAAAAAAGAATTTCCTTGATCATCAAACAGATAAGATAATAATTTAAGAATATATGATTAAAGACAAAGTGGACTGCTTTACTTACCGTATGTATGCCTTTTGTCTATCGTAGAAAGAGACTTTTTTTGGTTTTCTTTATTACACAGAAAGAAAGATTAATGGATATCGTTATGTTGTGTTTTGCTTCTTCTTGTTGAGCACACGGAAAGTGGTTTGACCCACCATCGAAGTATATATACAACATCGTGACTGTTAGGTATAGTAGTTTTTTTGGTTGTTTGAACTTCATTTTTGCTCTTATATATTCATCAATCCTCTACTTCTGTCCATATATTTCAAAACTCATCAATATTATCTTTCTACTTTTCAAAAAAGTATAATGTAAGGCAAAAATCATTAAATAGCCCTTTTCAATTACTTTTTTTTAAAAAATTTATGAGATATTATAACATGCGAGAGAGAAAAAATGATAGAAAAATAAAATAAGAATATGAACAAAAGTGCGCTTTTTATTGGTTATTTAGTAGTAAAGGGTAAAATTTCATAATTATCCTTTTGGGCCTTTCGTTTCGTTGGCTCTTCTTGCTATGGCCACTGGCATTATTGGCCATGGTTCCTATGGCATAGGAATTTGGCAGGTTCCCGTGTCCTCCCTTTTTTTTAAAAAAAAACGCCCTCCTATTTTCTGTCCTTGTTATACAAGAATTTCAAATCAGATAGCCCCATGGATAATACATGATTCAAACAGCTACAATAATATAAATATAAAGGTTTCCTATTTAGTTTAATAGTCTTTGTTTTTTTTACAGCAGAGGAAGTGATCGAGAGAACGAACAGGTACTAATTGATTAGAAACTGTTCAGTTTGCTTTCAGAGTCTTGTGCACTAGCTTAGATCTAAAACCTAAAATATTGTTATCAATGTTGTTGTCTACTCCATTCAAGAAGTATCCAACTGGGATTTTTTTTTTTTTTTTTTGAGTTCTTTTAGGTCTTTTGATTTTATATCCACTTGGAGAGGTGTAAGTTGATTAAAGAACTCGGGAGGACGACTTTGGCAGTGTTAAACAGTGAATTAATAGAGTCTGGTGAAGCTGTTGCCAAAGCTGATGAAGAAAAAGTATGACTCTGGGAAGAATGTCTGAATTTAAGAGAAGTGAAATCCTTACAGAAGAAGTTAAATCATTCAAACATCGTGATGCTTACAGAACTTATTCGCGAAAACAGCATTTTGTATTTCGTTTTCGAGTACATGGAACAGAACCTTTATCAAGTCCCTGGACACAGGAAAACCATGTTCTCAGAAGCTGAAGTTAGGAACTTGAGCTGTCAGGTGTTTCAGGGTCTTGCTTATATGCATCAAAAAGTATATTTTCATCGCGACATGAAGCCAGAGAATTTGTTAGTTACTAATGACATCGTAAGATTGCTGATTTGGGTCTTGCAAGAGAAATCAATTCGTTGCCACCATATACACAATATGTCTCCACACGCTGGTATCGGGCGCCTGAGGTGATGCTACAATCAGATTTTTATAGTTCTAAGGTTCATGTGGGCTATGGGTGCTATCATGGTCGAGTTATTCACTCTCCGTCCGCTTTTTCCTGGTACTACTGAAGCAAACCAGGTGTATAAAATATGAAGTGTACTAGGCAGTCCGACAACGGGTTCCTGGGTTGATGGAATTCATCTTGCAAGGACTAATAGCTACCAATTTCCAAAGTTTGATGGTGTCCAGCTTTCTGCGTTTATACCATCTGCTAGTGAGGATGCAATCAACTTGATCAGGAAGCTTTGTTCTTGGAATCCTTCAATAGGTCCTCTGCTGAGGAGGCCTTGGAACATCCTTTCTTCAGAAGTTGCTTTTATACTCCGTCTTCTCTTCCTTCAATGCCGCTGGTACGGGAGCAATTCTATCTGCTGGAAGAAGGGAAGAATTAGAGCATAAACGTGATAAGAGACATCATGGAGCTTTGTCTAATTCAACGCCCAATTACTATTTTCCTCCCACCAATTATAAGTGGCATGATGTTGAGTACAGTGGTGCATCGTAACTTTGATGGACCAGCCAGGATGTTCCGAGTTGTGCTAAACAATTGGGATTTGAACCGCAGTATATTAACTCGGGCAGAACTAAATATTGATTTTTTTTTAAACGCAGTTATGTTGACTAAATATTAATTTTTTTCTCTCATTCGACCCGTAGAGCATGAGTTATATAGCTATTATCAATTGGGTCCATAATGTCAATGCATGATGGGTCAGTCAGATAACACAATAGTGACAGAAATATATTAGTGGCAAACATTAAGTGATAGGACTATCCATCAAAATAGCATCTGTGGCCAAGATTAGAAGTGAAGGCTCTCTCCTTTCTTTCTGCAGGGCTGGCGGCTTATGGAACACCAAACTATGGCTTCTTCTATCACCCTTCAAAGTACTCTACTTAGGTCCAACTTTCTTGGTCAAAACAACTGCTTCAATCATCCTCATAAACCATACTCTTTGATCCCCAAAGATCATAGGCTGAAACTTAAAACATGTGCCAAACTTGACCTTTTCGAGATCCTGGGAGGCAGAGGACTCTGTAATGGAGAAAAAGGTGTGCAACAAGAACTAAAGAGAAACATTGAAGAACAAGCATCATCAACTGCTGGTAGAGAAGAAAATTCAGGTAGCTTGGAAAAATCAAGTGTGCCGGATGATGCTTTTGAAAAAGAGCTGATGGGATTAACAGGGGGTTTTCCAGGTGGAGAGAAGGGATTGAAAAGATTCATTGAGGAAAACCCATCTGCAAAGAAACAATCAGTTCCGAAGCTTACAATCACAAGCAGGCCAAAACCACCAGAACTGCCACTGCTGTTGCCTGGTATGATTGCCATTGTGAAGAACCCGAATAACCCATTTTACATGTACACTGGCATTGTTCAACGAATCACTGACGGAAAGGCTGGAGTTATCTTTGAAGGAGGAAACTGGGATAAGCTAGTTACTTTCCGCCTGGAAGAGCTGGAACGTAGGGAGAAGGGCCCTCCAGGAAAAAATCCCAGGTCCGCAATAATTGAAGCATTCTATGAAGCTGAATCACAATCATCTTCCTAATTACATTTTCCTGTTGCAAATAGTGTTTGCTCAAATCCTTTGAATATGTATCAATTCCAGTTTAGACAGAGCAATAAACTCCATTTTGTAACAATCTCACACCATCAAAGTATCAATAATCAACAAACCAGGAAAACCTCAATTATTTGTAAAAATCTCACACCATCAAAGTATCAATAATCAACAAACCATGTGTGAGCCAAGAAAACCTCAATTACATTGAAAATTCAATTAGTGATTGTGTTTCAGTGAACTCCATACAAAGCAATGGTATTGGTTGAAATGAACTCTTGTATTTGAAAACTAAAAGAAGAGTAAAAACGAATGTTGCAGCTCCCTTTTCAGAGCTTCGAGAGAAGCTCAGATACATCCACCCAACTGCCAAAGGATTGCATAAAGAGGTAAATTAGTAGCCAGCAACTGAAAGAATGAGAAGCAAGAAAAATATATCATGCTTGTGAAGTGAATTGTGCGTGTCTTGTTCAATGCATGCTATGCATGACTTACTAGCTGTTGGATTACCTAACAATTCATTTGTTTAACAACCCAGAAGAGACACACAAAACAATCTGTTTTATTGCGTCAAATGCAAGGAGAAAACATGAAATCAGAATACAAACAAACTCTAACGTTACCCTTGCAATATATTAGGCTTCATAACCAAGCTTAGAAGATTAAAAAAAAAATCAAAATCAAAATGCTCGAGATATCAGAAGCAAAATCTATGACAATTTGTTTACAACTTGACGCATAACAACAAATTTCAATTTCAATGCCTCTTCTTGCACTTGCACCAAACTAGCAACCTATTTACCACCAAGGCTAAATAATTAGCACCCAGCAGTAGCATAATTCAGTGTTTCATTAGTAATCAGATGACCATATTGAGAATGCAGGTGAGCTTATTACGTAAACAACACGTAAAAAAATATTTTAACATACCAAGATCGCCTCAATCTCCTCATTCGAAACCGGAGTTCGCTTGGGCTGAAGAGAAGCCTTTCCTCCAACAGCAGTTGAAGCCTTCAAGCTAGAAAAAAAAGCTTGATAAGCACTCCCAGATGTCAATGCTTCTTCCGGCTGCGACCCATTACCTAACAATCAATTTCCTCAACACTCAGTATGTAGCAGCCTTCGGAGACAGTTCAGTTCATATTTCCTAAAGCATATATTATAAGTTAACGAAAATTGCATATTTTATACTTCATGATCGCAAATAAACATGCAGCAATGGATCTCGACTAATACTAATTATAGCGAAAACAATCACAATCATTTGATTTATGGGACCTACAGTTCAATGGATGGTGTAATGGTATGTGTTGCTACTTCCAAAACAATTTTTAACAACAGATCACATCAAGCAATAAAAAAAGAAGCAATAAGGTGAAATCAAAGATTAATAAAAGACGTGTGAACCAGAGGATTTGGTGGAGTGTCTTTGAGGGAATTTGATGCGAGGGATTCTCTTCAAAGCTTGTGCTCCTCCCATCTCTCTCTTCTTTTTTCTCTGTGTGAATTGAAACGAAGTGAAGGAGAGTCTTCTTCTGGTGCAATTGACGGCGATGTTAGCGATCTTTGTCAAAGAATAGCTTCGCTTACGTGTTTCTTCTTGTACATTTGAATGTTTTCATGTGCAATCTGTGCCGTTGATCTTTCTAATGTTGGTCCCACTTGCTTAGGGATCGGTTAGCTCTTTGGGACCGGGTTTGTGTTCGGGTCTCCCCAACTGGGCTGGTGCGGTCCACTTTTCTGTTTTTTTTTCCCTTAATATTTATAATAATATACTGTAAATATATCTTTTTGGATCTAATATTTATATGCTATTATATAGTGTATATTTAATTGTATAAAAAAATATTATGCATATTTAAAATTTCTATGTTCACAATTGAAAAAAAAAAACTAAGATATTATTTGTTGCATTGTTCAAAGGTGTTTTTTTGCATTTTAATTCTTGTAATTTAAATTTTATTTTTCAATCATAAAACTTTATTTTTATTACATTTTAGTCTTCCGTCAAGAGAAAGAAAAGAGTGAAAGCTTTTGACTAGCCACAATTTAGCTATAAAAAACACTAATAATATTATCATTGGTTCGTCTTAAAGTGATGAGGTGGTTTGAACCTTCAATCAAGTTGATAAAAGTATATCAGAAACCAAAAAATATGTTTTGATTTGACATTAAAAACATTAATTTTAATATCAATGGGTTTGTTTTGAAGAGATGAATTCAATAAAGATGGTTTGTTTTACTTATGTGGTGCATTGCGTTAATAAATGAACTCTTAGTCTCTGACTTAATCACGTTTTAATACATAATTTTAGTATACTTTGTTGTCAAAAATGTTGTGTTATATCATACTATTGAGCAAGAATATTTAGTTTATCATAATAAAAGCATACAAAACATAAAAGATTGTTCAAGGTAAGCTTAGAGTGCATATAATTTTAAATTTATAAACATGCAAGAAAAACAAATTCAAGACAATCAAGTTTTCAACATAAATGTAATTAAAAAAAATTAGCATGCATACTAAATATATATTAAAACTTACAATATATATAAGTTCAAATTCCTAGCATGTATACTAATTGATGGGGACACCGAACCGGAAACATTGGTTACGCACGCGTATGATCATAGACGATGGATGATAGCCCAAACCATTGAGAAATTGGGCTTTAACTTATGTTTTTGGGTTTAATTTATATGAACTTTTAGTTAAGATTTATTAATTTGGTTTTATTTGTTGGGTTTGATTTAATTATTGTTAGGTATTTTATTTAGTGGGCCATAAGCCCAAACGCTTATTCTAGTTAGGGTTTTAGTATTTATATCCTATTTTTCTAAATGTTAGACAGTTTTGATGATTAATGAAAATTTGCAGATTTTGCATATCTCCAATCCCCTTTCTTCTCTTTCTTTATTTTCTCTTCTTCAGCTGCTTCTCTAAAAAGCTTCTTTCTGTTCTTGTTTTAATTTTATTATTTATTGTTCCGCATCACTAATAATATAAATAACAATGCTTAAATTAAAACAAAGAATGACCCTTACTTATTAAAGCACTTTAAATGAATAAAACTCTTGTTATAGTAAATAATGAATCATTTGTCCTTAAGGCTTTATTGTTCATCACTTATGCATTTAAGATGTTTGCAATATGTTTCACAAGATTCTAACAACATCATCTTAGTTTAGATATACTTTTAAACAAGGTCTTTGAACCAAAATAAAAGAACTCAAATATCTCTCAACAAAGTATGAACCTAAACTCTAGGTTTGGGAGGAAAAAAAATTCAAAGCTTAAAAGATAATGAAAACACTGGAAATGAGGTGGGAAAGAGTATGAAGAAATCTGAAAAACTCAAGTTATAAACTCTTCTTTCTCCCTCGTTTTTATAGTGGATTTTGGAACCTAAAAGTTTGAACAATTAATAAGAATTAATTCCAATCATTATCAACATTTAATTAGCCACCATAAATTAAGAATTAAGTCTAGAAAAACCAAGGGTTATTTGAGTGTGAAAACCAAGGGTTCTTTGAAATTAATTTCTCATTCACCTATAATTTAACTAAATCATGTTAATTAATCAAATTTCCAACAATCTCCCACATGAATGAAAATTGTCTCACCGATTTGAAAACGACTCAAAGATTTGTTCAGAGATACTGACTTAGCAAATTACTATATCAAGATATGTAACTTTTAACTTTGAATATTTTTTAGTGAAATATTATTAGACTTACTCGGCTAAATAGTGAACGTGATGTCTTGAATTATTAAGTCTTTTGTGTAAACTAGGATAATAGTACTCACATAGTTCTTTTGGTTCTTACTATTATGTTCATTTTGGCCTTGAACAACACTTAGATTCATGGATTTTTTAGAAAATTCAACCTTTATCAAAATTCTCAAAGAACGACCATATTTCTCACTTATATAAGTGGTCTTTCATTAAGAGTATTATGTTATACTCCACTTTGTGTACCAAGATATTAAAATCATTAAGGATTCACCTCACCTTTATTATGTTATACTCCACTTTGTGTACCAAGATATGAAAATCATTAAGGATTCACCTCACCTTTTATCACGCTACAGCTAACATTTATTTTATCATAGGAATAAATAAAAAACTGTAATTTCCTGGTGCTACCAAAAATGTTACATGACTTAGTTTTCCATTTGAACCTAGATTTTGAGATCTCCAATCAATTAGGTATGATTACCATCATTACACTATTTCATCTTTTAAAGGCTTTAAGTCCATTACCCTAGATGAATTATACACAAGTTTCTTTAACAAACCTTTGGTTAACGGATCCATAATGTTTTTATTTGACTTTACATAGTTAAAATAAATAATTATATTCGAGAGTAAGTTCTTAATGGTATTATATCTATGATGTATATGTCTAGACCTACCATTATACATACTACTTTGTACCCTTTCAATTGCTGACTGATTGTCGCAATGAACACAAATAGCTGGCATTGGTTTTGGCCAATATAAAATATCCTTTGAGAAATTTCAAAGTCATTTAGCTTCTTCTTTAGCTTTATTAAGAGCAATAAACTCTGATTCAATCATGAATCTTACGATAAATGTTTGTTTAGATAATTTTCATGACACAACTACTCCATCAAGTGTGAAGACATATCCACCAGTGGATTTTAAATCCTTAATGTTAGATATTTAATTGACATCATTACACCCTTCAAGTACAACCGAGTAACCAGTATAGTGTAACTCATGGTCTAAGGTGTACCTTTAATATCTGAGTACCCTTCGCATTGTTTTTCATTGATCTATACGTGAATTACCTGTAAATCTACTCAGTTTGTTAACTAAGTAAGCAATATCAAGTCTTGTATAATTTATAACATATATCAAGCTCCTAATTTTCGAAGAATAGTCTAATTTGTCTATTCCTTTGCTTTTATTTTTGAACAAATAGACACTTATGTCCTTTGGTGTTTTCACAATGCTATTTTCTTCTTTAGAAAATTTATTAAGAACTTTCTCAACATAATAAGATTGGGATAATACCAATCCGTTAGATGTCCTAAAAGTTTTTATTCATAGTATAACATCTATAACATCCAAGTTTTTCTTGTTAAACTTGTTTAGTTAACATTTTCATAATAGACTTGATCATGTGATCATTATTGTCCAAAATAAGCATACCATCCACATAAAGACATACAATGACATAAATTTTATCTATATTTTTTTCACATAAATACATTTATCAATTTTGTTGATTTTGAACTCATTTAACAACGTAATCTTGTCAAAATTTTCATATCATTATTTAGGTACTTGTTTTAAATCATAAAGTGATTTGATAAGCTTGCAATTCTTTTCTTATCCATGGATAATAAACCCCTTTGGATGTTCCATGTAAACCTCATAGGTCACCATTTAAAAAAGTTATTTTATATTTATTTGATGTATTTCAAGCTTGATAATAAATGCAATGACTATTTCAAGCATTTTTAGTTTATGTAGCATAAAGATTCTTTTACGTTGTTACTACCAAAACTTGAACACCGAAGAGAAAAGTAAAATCTTTTTAAAAAAGAAATGAGCAAAAAATACATGAAGTTGGCTAGTACACTTTTAAAAGTATAGAAGTTAAGAAAGATCCATTTTCATAAGACTCATAGTTTTCATATTGATATGTCCAAACATATCATGAGGACCAAAAAAAAGCCCTAAAGTTGGATGGTATGCCAAAACAAACCTTGTTGGTCCTATCGATGGTGCGAAAACCATAAATTCTGTGGAAATGGTTTTTTTCGTGGCTTTTGTGCTTTGAAAAGCCTGCCGTCTAACTTAAGGCGTATTTTGGGGTTTTATGATATGTTTTCTTTGTGAAA
>Ga0307515_10010228_pt1 | contig 18014 bp, 5 predicted proteins | sample 17_EM_MG_FD_194513 | JGI IMG/M metagenome (GOLD analysis project Ga0307515, IMG submission 194513) | Populus trichocarpa ectomycorrhiza microbial communities from riparian zone in the Pacific Northwest, United States - 17_EM | ecosystem: Host-associated > Plants > Roots > Unclassified | place... | reverse complement strand
CAACACCTTAATAATACAGATATACCAGATGGGTATATGCTAGGCGCACAAACAAGAGGCTACTCAAACGACGATCTCGCGTTTGAATGGATTCAGCACTTTGATAAGCAGAGCGCACGTCGACAAATAGGCGCGCATCGATTGCTATTACTTGACGGCCACGGATCGCACCTTACAATGGAGCTAGCTCAATATTGTGAAGAAAGGAACATTCATCTTTTAGCACTTCCGGCCCATACAAGCCACTTTCTACAACCTCTTGATGTGGTGTTATTCCAGCCGTATAAGCACCACCATCGACGTACTGTTGAGATGGCCGTCCGAACAGGCTGCACGAACTTTAATATTGTTGAGTTCTTGTACGCTCTACACCATATTCGGGTTGCTACATTTAAACCTACGTCTATTAAATCAGCATGGGAGAAAACTGGCCTTATTCCATATAATCCTGAGCTTGTTTTAACCAAATTGCGACGCCAAACTGCTGTTATACGCCCATCTACACCCCCACCTATAACACCAATTATCCAGCCTACGCCCCTCCGGACGCCTATAACACCAAGATCTGTTTCTCAAGCTATTGGCGAGCTTCGCAATCACGTATATAGACAGGACGCAAGGCACCGGGGCCCGTTGTACAAGCTTATGAAGGGTGCTAGTATCAATGCCACGCTTCGCGCGTTAGCTGAGGAAGACCTACATAAGACGCAGGTAGCGGTACAAGCGCGCGCAAAGCGACAAAAAGGCGACCAACGTGTCGTCTCAAAGGGAGGCCTTATATCTGCTAAGGACGGACGACTTAAGGTATCGCAGAGAGTCCGCGCTGAGGCAGAGAAGGCAGCTAGAGCTGCTGCGCGTGCAGTAAAGAAGCGGGCTGCTGAGGACGCCAAGCGGGCTGCTGAGGCCGCAGCGGCGCCAATTTTGGACAGAGAGTAGATAAAGACTATCGCATTAATTACTACACTACAAATATCAATATATCTGTCTTGCACGTGGAGCTATATAGCTTCAAAGTTATAAGGTGCGGGGCATGGCCCGTTGAGCTACGTGGCCCGTTGAGCTACGTAGGACTCTGAGGCGGAGCCGAAGAGTCCGTGGGGCGGATAGTATACGAAGGCGCGCGGCATTGAAATCCGTCCATTTTTATTGGTTACATTGGCGAGGATTTTTGTTAGCGAACCCCGCCAAAAGCTCCTCGTCCCACCAACACAAATTAATCTAAATTTATTACTTTTTAAATATAGGGAAGCACGCTACTAACGTTGATAAAAGCCGTCTTCTTAACCTACTTGCTTTATATTCATTAAGCTAAAGCTGCGCGTAAAGTGGGGCTTATCAAATCAACTGCTACGGATATTAAAAAATGCCTCCGTAGAGGTCTAAATTGGGTACAATAAAGAGGGCCTCCATCCCCCTATGATTTAAAAGCAAGTAGAGCAAATTAAGCTTAAAGAAGGTAGTGGGGCCTCTAAGAAGATTACAGATAAAGAGGCTATTGGGTTGATAAAAGCTTGTACGTTGAATTAAAATACAAAGGAAGAAGCTATGGCATATTGTTGCTAAAGAAGAGGACTTCTTTAATGTCCACCGTAGAACAATTGAGAAGAAGCTACGGGCCCGTAGCCTCCGTCGAGCAAAGTCCATAAAGAAGCTAGTTCTTACGGATACAATTTACTATGGTGGGGTAAGTATTTTTGGTGTTCCTGATTCGCGTGCGCGACCAATAAAAATGGACGGATTTCAATGCCGCGCGCCTTCGTATTCTTGGATCTTAGGATAGCGGAGCATCGTGAGAAACCTAGTTTATTGGGCATGAATGCAACTCTAGGAGCTATCGATATTATGGGAGTAGAGAAGCCAATGAATGCCACCATAGGTTTGTATGTTAGGTGTATCGACTTGGATGAGCTCCGTTTTGATAGTCGGAGCAATATGTCGGCAGCTTATAGCATTCGGAATCGGGATTGAGGGGAACCCTAGAGAATTCGTCATGGGCCGCTTTAAAATACGTCAGAATAATTTCGAATTGGTATTGAATGCATTATTTTCACTCTCTTTAGTTAATGTTGAGGTGAAGACGTTGTGGCTCCAGTGCCAAGAAACCATTCAGCCCTATCGGTATCTCGGTCTTCATCTGAACATAAGAGATCTTGAAGAAACATCTACAACTTACATCTCCTGCACTGACAATGCCTCACCCCAGCCCTATCTATGCGATTCGTACACTCAGGCCCTTCGCCCGCTTCTCGGCACCCATTAAACGCCATGCGCTCCACCAACGCCGCCTCAATTCTTCTAATCTTGCCTCAACACCGAAGGATACAATGCCGATCCCACTAACATCTTCAACACCACCACCTCCCAAGCATCCGCTATCTTTCCGGCCACTGCTCTGGAGCACAATATTTGCTGCTCTCGGTCTGACAGGTGGCTACCTGGTTCGCACAATCGTCTCTCCCAAGCCCTTCCCAGAGCCTGGCACCCCGGCCGACTTTGCGCAGCTTGAGCAACTCGCTCGTGACGTCGATGGGTTGGATATTGTAAAAAGATTGAGAGAGGGTGGATACCGTCTACATTCGGATACACCGCTGAAAGACTCAGGGGAAGGCAAGGTGGGATGGAGAGAGCTGGACGTGAAAACTGTCATCTCGGATATGGGAGTTCAGATGTCTGCAGTTCGATCCGGGGATGCGCCTCTAAAAAATGTAGATGAGGAGGATACGAGCAAGCAAGTGGCGCGGACTTTGACTCAACAAACCATGGCCGGTACCCGTGGTCTCGGGGTCCAGCGTGCCTTCTGGAATGCCGCTACCCGTGAACTGATCGCGGTGATCTGGTTTGGAGGCGCGTTGAGTGGGTGGCCGGGTCTCACGCATGGTGGCGCAATTGCTACAGTATTCGATGAAGGATTCTCAAGAATAGTTGCTGGGCCTGAGACATCTCTGGGTATGCACAATTCTGCATCCCTAGTCCTCTCGAGAGCCAAGGATTATGGTCAATACTAATCACGATCTACGCAGATTCAATCCCTTCTCCCACTTCTCTAAGTCTTACCTACGCCCATCCAACCCAAGCAAACCGCTTTTACGTCTTACGCGCCTCGTTCTCTTCTCCGTCAACTGAAAACAGCCCTTCTCCGCCCCCACCACCCGAGCCAAAATCAGCGAAATCCTGGCTCCCTCCACGGAAAGATTTGACCAGAGAGCCCGCCGCTCCAAGCACTAAATCAGCCATAAAGGTTAGCGGTACAATTGAAGATCTGGAGGGAAAAGTGTGTGTAAGGGCCAAAGCAACGTTTCCCGCTTCGGCCGTGCGCATCACTGCACCTTGAAAGCTAGCGAGAGCCCGAGAGCTTTTACCGATAATTGGTGGCGAGCCAAGAGTATGAAGACCCCGCTCTGGCCATGATAATGCGAACACCGCAGACTTACGGCACTCTGCGGTGCCTATGCTTGATATGAGGTTTTGTAGCCGCAGGCTAATGCTCGACCCCATTTCGGGTCCACCTTGATGAGCTATAAGACCTAAGAATCCATTGCTGCTCATGGTTTGCTTAGTGTAGCACAATCGGCTGTATGTATGTGAAAAGGGGAAGGCGCCCGGGAACATATGTATTGAAGGATGACTGGCTTATGCTGAAACCCTCCAGGATTCCCCATTGTTATTCGCATTCAAGGCCGCTTTGATTGGTGGTGTTCTAAGTCTGCTCCTCCGCCCAGTGTGTCTGAACAGAAATATGACCAAAATATTGTCTCTATTTCGATTTTCTTGGAACAAACTTGATTACAGAAGATTGAACAGCTCTTGTGTTCTTTTGTATGCACTTGTAAAGGCATCAAGATGGAACTGAGATATTGTGAACGTGGTCCTTGGTTTTAGCAGCTCTCCAAGACCGCGGGGGCGGCAATTAGACCAGAAAGGGGATTTGCTGATTTTCCAAGAGATAATTATGCCGCGAATCAGTCAGTTGATTAAACATCTGGAAGTGAACTTTCCCTTCGTCAAATTCTTGTATCACCTCCCCACCCATTAAACCAAGAACAAAGCACATCCCTATCGGCAGTGATCTTGTTGGAGCGGAGTCTATTTGGAGCTCCAGGTGGATTGAGGCTTGATGTGGATTTAGAGTCGAGCTTCTGATTAGTGGATTGGAGTGGATTTAAGGCTGATTTGGCTCTTGGAGTCAAATCTCCTTAATACGATATAGGGTATATAACGATAACCTCTACATTACGATCTATACCCCTTAATTAAGCCTTTTTTGGTGTAATATTACGATAATCTGGCTTTTAAGAATATTATAAAGCACCTACCACCAATATCGGTATAAGTAGTTTTTAATTTGTCGGATTTAACCTTTGCTTACCGTAAGTTTAGCTATTAAATCCATCACACAACAATTAAAATCCATTAAAATTACCCTTAGATCTTACTCTCTCTACTTAATTCTATCTTATTTATTATGCCAAAACATTAAAATCCTATAAGGCAACGCCGTTACGGCTTTACTAATTACGAGCGCTAGAAAATACGCGCATACTGCCAAAAATACCCCAGTCTACTATAATTGGTGGTTACTTGCTAGGTAAGCAACTTCCTCTATTATAATATTAATTAATCCTTAATATTAGAAATACTAAGCGATAAATTCTAATACCTTAATTAAGTTAAATTGTAACGTAGGTAGGCCATAAGAGAGCAAAAGAGAGCTGCTAAATATCCTCTTTTAGAGGAGGCTCTCTTTAAGTGGCACTAACGTCTATAGAACTCTCACATTCCTATTACCGGCGACCTTATATATACTACCGCTACTTAATTATGGCAATAAATACCTATATTAGCAGTAACAATTAAGCTAAAATAGTTGCTTAGCTGGTTAGAAGGCTTTAAATCCCGCAGTAGTATAATAAGGCTGCCTTAGTTAATATAGAGGGAGCAGAGGATCGTATAGTAGAGCTTTAAGAAATTATCGCGCCTTATTTATTAAAGGATATTTATAATATAGATAAGACAGGGCTATTTTAGAAGGCTATACCGGATACTATATTAGCTATTAAGGCTTAATTAGGAATAAAGAAGTAGAAGGCATAAATCTCTCTAAGCAATTGCTCTAATATAGATGGCTTAAATAAGCTTCTTTTCCTTATAATTAGCTTATTACTAAAGCCACGTTACCTTACAGCTAATCGCATTAATATAGCCTTACTAAATATTATATAAAGGCATAATAAGAAGGCCTAGATAACAACGGTGATTATACTTAAATGGCTTACCTAATTTAATAAAAGGATATATAGTAGGAAGATACTACTCTTAATTAACGGCTTTAGCGCCTATAAAGCAGCTATTTAAACACTTCTTAAGAATAGCTCTCTTAAGAATACGCGCGTAGAGTTCCTTCCTCCTAATTACACTTTAGTATATTAGCCTCTTAATTAAGGGATAATTATAAACTTTAAGCTGCTCTACCAGCGATACTGGCTACAATTTATAGTGGAGCTCTTGCTTTAAGGTAAGGACCTAATTAAGCAGATACACGTCTTATAGGCAATTCGATAGTTAATTAAAGCTTAAAAAGAAGTTACACCATAGATAATTAAGAATTGCTTTATTAAATCTATATTACTTAGCTCTTATATAGGCCCACGGCCTCGCCCTTAAGATTATCTAGATCCTCCTATGGTTAATAAAATGTAGTAAATAGCAGAATAGCTGCTTATAGCAGGAAGGATTCGCGCCGTAATAAATATTTGGAATTTTATTAAGCTACTAGGTAAGGAAGTAGAAGATTTATTAGAGGATCTTATTAAGCATATAGCAGAGCTCTATATAGGGCCCAATCGCGATACGGAAATAGATAAGGAAGTTATTAAGCAACCTTAAATTAAGCTTAATAAGGCCCTTGTGGCCTTATAAAAGCTTCGTCTTTATAAGGAGTAGTAAAGCGATTCTAATAGAGACGTAGTTACAACTCTATTAAGGCACAAGCGTTGAATTTAAGGCCGACGACCTTAAAACACCAAGCAGCAGTCGATCGCGATGTATTTTAGTGTAGCCGATCGCTCAATTATAACTTTACGGACGTAGATATATAATATCATTACTTAATTTTGATTTTGGTGCATTTTACATATAAGTATATAATATAACGATACCCTTAGTATTACAATACGCTTGGCCGAAAAAACGGTATTATATTAAAGAGATTTAACTATATACCCAATTTAAAGTAAGGCTGAGGAGGAATAGAGCGCTAAGAAGTTAGTGTATAATATAAAGCCAATCGGCAATTCTAACAGGTCTATTGTTGACTCGTTGTCTAGTAAGTAGTATATTAGCCATAGAATCTAGGGCGCCCGCTTACTCTCCTACTGCTACCATTACTTTTACTATTACTTTTACTATTACTTACCCATATCTATACTTACTATTATAGTGTTATATTTAGCTCCCTTTAAAATAAAACAATATCTATTAGTTTAGCCACCTCTACACTTCAATAAAGTTATTCTTGCCCCTAAATTAATTAATCTAAACACTAATAATATAAAGGAGGTGCTTAAGCTTAAGCTGCAGGGCCAAAATTATATTCGTTATATCGTCTTAATAAAGAAACCAAAGTATATAAAGAAACGTGTCGATCGGTAGTCCGTGCACCGATGAGTAAGTAAAGAATGAGGACTCTGTCTATTCAAACTATGAAGAAAAGAAGCTATTTATACATGAGATAGGTCCAGGCAACTGAGTCAAAATAGGTAATAGAAACGGGTGGTGAGACCTAGGGTACTAGGCATCAAAGACAGTAGTAAGACGGTAGTAAGAAAACCCGATCTGGATCGACACACCCCCCCAGCTTTGAGCCCCCATGGGTCAAAGCTGTATCGCGGGTCTTGGCATGGTGTTGAGTCGAATATACCCCATATCTTCCTCCTTGTTTACCTTTGTCAATTTAGATCCTTTCCTTGATATCAACCAAATTCAATTGATGAACGAATGTCTCGTGCTTCTGCCTTGGCAGAGCTTTCGTTAAGCCGTCTGCTACCATTGCTGCAGTAGGCGTCCAGTTGATCCTAATTCGATCGTCACGTACTTCTTGACGTAACCAGTGGTGATGTATGTCAACGTGTCGGAGCTTCGTGGATAGCTCTGGTCCGTCCTTTGTGAGCAGTTGAATCGTCTGTAGATTATCACAGTTAATCGTTTGCCTGTCATCTAAGGTTAATCCAATTTCTTTAAAGAAGCGGCTCTACTAGATCGATTCCGTGCCTGCATGTGACAGAGCCATAAGCTCAGCCTCCGTGCTTGACTTCGTTACTAACGTCTACTTAGTAGAGCGCCAGTTAATTAGTCCCCCAAATAGGGTAAACAGATATCCTTCCGTACTACATCTGCTTATTAAGTCGTCTCTAAACGCTGCGTTACTTGCTCCCGTAAAGACTTAACTCCCTACATTATACCCTAAATATTTAATTGTGAGTGTCCTTATCTAATATAGGTAGGTAATCGCTTAACGGGCTGCGGTGTTGTGTAGCGGTAAGGGGTTTTATAGGAATTCTGATAACTTACTTAAAGCCTAAGCTATATTAGGTCTCGTAATATAGGTCGCGTAAAGAAGTAATTTAATTATCCTCTGGTAGACGTAGGTGTCTTAATTTAAAGCTTCCTCTAGGTTCGGTAGGAGCCTATTAGTACTTATAAGTGTACTAACTAAGCGTATATTAGTTAAATAAAAGTTATTAGCAATTTTCTTAATATAGGAGTCTTAACAGAGCTATAGCTTCCTCTAACTCCTATCTCTTAAGACTTAAATTTCTAAAAACTAGGATAGTTTACCTAGGTCCTTTATCTCATATTTTTTATATAAGCGTAGTCTTAAAGCTTAAAAGCTCTAACTGGTTCTCCTTAGTACTTACAGCACAGATATCGTCCATATAGAAGAACACGATTAGTTAATTATTATAGTAAAGATACGGCTCTCCGCTAATAGGCTTTAACCCTAATTTAGTTAGTTCCTAACTTAAGTTATTATACTAGAGACGTAGCAATTATTAAAGTCCGTAGAGAGCTCTACGTAGTAGTAGATATTTACCCTTAATAGTAAATCTATCCGGACACTTAATATAGACTATTTCGTTAATTAGACTGTTTGCGAACGCGTTAATAGTATTACCCTACTAAACGTCTAAATTAAATACTGCGATAATTGCTATAATGATGATGATGATAATATTTAATTACGCTGTTGCGGCTCCCGTTAGGGTCCATACAGCGGGTCTATATGGGTCTATATATATATATATATAAGAGGGGAACCGTACCGCTAGGGCTAGATAAAACCTCTTCTTCTCTTATTATACGGCCTATATAGCCTCTCTTTTAATTAGTAACTGCTAAGTATAAGTAGATATCTCTTTAAGGCGCTATAGAAAAGCCATCTTAATACGTACTCCTAGGTCTGTCCGGTGGGGTATATAGCTAAGGCCTAGGTTTTATTCCTAGCTGCTCCGGTTATCTAGGTAGGGCGTAAGCCAATAGCCTATAAAGCTAGTAGTGGTGTAAAAGGTTCTGTCGTTTACATCTACGTTAATATACGCAGCTCTATACCTTGCCAAGTTTTATTAGTTCTATTAGAATGTTAACCTCTACCAAATTCTACTAAGTTACTAAATTCTGTTAAATTCTACTAGGTTGCCAAGATTCTGCCAAATTCTGTTAGGTTATTAAGACTCTACTAAATTCTATTAGGTTACTAAAACTCTACCAAATTCTATTAGGTTACCAAAATTCTACTAAATTCTACTAGGTTAATAAGTTTTGCTAAATTCTACTAGGTTGCTAAAGTTCTGCCAACTTCTACTAGGTTACTATCTATAAAATTCTACTATATTCTGCCATCCCTATAGTATTTATCCTCCGCCTCTTAAAGCACTTCCTAGCCTCCTTTCTTTACCCTAGCCAGCTCTCTAGCAACTAAAAGGTATAGTAAAAGGTTTATCTATATAAACCAGTCCGCAACTACCTTAATAGCCTTTAGCTTAGTTAGGAGCTCTTTATATAAGAATATTCTAGTATAGTAATATATTTCCGCCTGGCTAGCAGCGTGCCTAGGGTAAAATACCACTACGTGCATTATTAATTATTGGCTATAGCCGTATAGGTAGGCCGGAGTTGGGTGCCCTAGTACTTTTTAGTAATAGAGGTATCTATTAAGCCCTATATACTCAGTTCTAAGTAGTGTATTAATTATACTCTCTACCTTTATAAGCCTTGCGTAGCGTTTAAAGACTTTTTTATTTTATGGCTCGGCCTGGGCCGTCGTATAGTAGGTAAGCGTGCTCTAGTACTTTTCCTATTCCCTTTTCCACCGCTCCTTAAACGCCTCTTATACCCTAGCCCTTCTACTTCTCTTATACTGCGCTTTAGATAAGTCCATTAGCTATATATCTATCCTTAAGATAGCGGCCGCTATTCTCTTAAGCTTATCCCGTCTAGTGGGCCGCATTAATAGCTTTATTCTAGGCCGGAGTTAGTAGGCTATTATAGCCCATATAGTATTGCACTCCCTCTTAATATACTCTCTTGCTAGTCCTTTTAGCGTCCTCTCTACGTAGGCTATAGCTAGCTCTTTAAGGTATATTTAAAGCGGCGGAAACCTCGTCTTATACTCTAGTACTATTATTAGCGTTAATTTATACGCCCCCGTAATAGTGCAAAGGTATAGGTTCTATACTACGCCTAGCTAGCGTAGCTTAGTTTTGCTTATCTCTTTAGGCTTTATCTACTCTAGTGGCGAGTACTAAGTACTATATCTGTATAAGATTGCCAGCCAGACTACGGCGGAGTATATTATCTACGCCTTTTAGAATAAGGCGCCCTATATAGAGGCTGTAAGCCGGGTTAGTGCGGCTATTTAGGTAATTACCTTCGTCTTAATAATGTTAATATATAGTCCCTATTTAAGCTTTAAGTTAACCTATACCCCTAATATATATAGGTTACTAACTAGGCCTTCCGTAAAGCCCTATATATTAGCTATAGCCTTTATATTAAACTTCTTATGGCTCCTTATAAAATAGATAAGGTAGTACTTTTTAGGGGCAAATACTACCCTATGCTGGCGTGCCTACGCTATGTATACCTTATACGCCCTTTCTATAGTTTTATAGTTTTCCTCCGTAGTCTTACTATACGTTAGTATATTAGAGTCGTCGACAAATCTAAATACTATAGTGGTTCCCCCTTATAGCTCTAGTAGGAGTATATAGGCAAAAAAGAGGAATAGGATTGGCGACAGCGCTAAGCTTTAGGGTATACCGGTGTTTGTTTATATTATTTATACTATATATCCTCTAATTAAGAGCCTTATTGTTCGATTCTTAAGGAAGGACTTTATAAATTATACTATTTAGTGGGGTATGGCTTGGGCCTTTATATTATAGATTATTTTTTTTATAAAAGACTTGGTTAAAGGCCTTAGAGATATTAAGGCTAAGTAATAAGGCTACTAGGTTTAGGTTACTCCTCTATACCGTATATACCTATTAGGTTAATAGCTCTAGTGCTATCTACGTTAAGCGCCCTAGCCTTGCTCCTATTTAACTGGCTAGTAGTATACCTATCTCCTTCGCAATTTTAGATAGTTAGCTAGCTACTATTCTCTTAAGTAGCTTTCTAATAGTGTTAAGTAGTGCGATTAGCCGGTAGGCCTTTGCCGTAGTATAGGATGGCTTTTATAATTTCTAGAGGACTACTATAATAGAGTCTTTAAACGGTTTTGGGTAATATCTAATTACTATATAGCTGCTAAAGAGTTTAGCTAGCACTGGGGCTAGCTGTTCTCCGTATATCTTAAGAAATTAATTAGTAATCTTCTTTAGACCTAGGGCCTTATTAGGGGTAAGCCCCTTTAAGGCCGTAATAATATCCTCCTCCTTAACTACTTTCTTTATTGTTCGCGGCTCCGGGTATATAAACCCTAGTATATTACTGTAAGCTTTACAGTGCGAAGAATTAAATAAACAACTTAATTGTAAATCTATAGAAATCAAGTGGTATAAATATATAAGGAAGGTGTAAGAAATAAGATAACAGGGGGTAAGGTATATAAGGGTAAGTAGCTGAATGGTAAGATATACGGGGGTAAGCAGCTAAGGTAGTAAGACGGTAGTAAGCAAGTCCAACCTAGGTCGACAACAGTATAGCACCGGTAGTCGGTTACAATTACTAAGGTCCGCCTCTACCGGTAGCGGGAAGAACTGCTCTATAAGGATAGTGGCCTTCTCCTTATTATTATGGTATAGGGTCTTCTCTTCTAGTCTGCTAATAGGAGGAAACTATAGTAGGGCCTTTGGCTTCCCGTCTGCTGTATATGCCCATTTTACTATTTTCTATATCCCTTTAGGGTTATTTATTAACTTTTTAACGGTCCTCCTCTATAGCTTATTAGCCTCTTATTAGATTACCCTTTTCTTCTTATTTTATGCGACTCTGTAGTTAATCTAGTTAGGTATTAACTAAGAGACCTTTTACACCTGGAAGGCCTATTAGGTTTCCTTTACTACTTCTATATATTCCTTTAACCATGCTTTAAAGGCTTACGGTAAAGGCCGTGCGTTAGGTACTATTTTTACTATAGTGTTCTTAATTACCTAGTATATAGCCTCTGCTAGTGCGTTTAGTTTATCTCTTATATTGTATAGGAGTTTATATAGGGGCTAGAGTTAGCCCTTTAGCTCGCTCTATACTACCTTTTAATTGGCCTTCTTTTATAGTAATCTCTTAGGTAAGGGGGGCCCCTCTAGCGTCTTTATATCCACCTCTATAATAATAGAAAAGTGGTTAAACCCTATATGCTAGTAGTCTTGTCTTTAACTCTATAATAGCCTATTAGTAATTTAGGGGAAGGTAAATACTAGGTCTAGCGTACTCCTTAATATGCCCTTTACCTACGTCTTTATACCTACCTTAGTGGCTAAGCTTAGGCTAGCTACCTCTATAGCGCGGATAAGGTTATTTACCACGTTGTCCGTGTATATTACTATTATACCCCCCTAAAAGGGGTAGTGTAGATTAAAATTACCTAATAGTATATGTTCTCCTTCGGCCCTTAGCAGCTCTAGTAGTATATAGATACTATTGTTTGTCTATTAGGGGTTATAAATATTATAAATCTAGATAGTCCTCTTATAGCCCTCTAGCTTAATTATATATGCGTCTGCTAAGTAATATATAGGCGCTTACTTGTTTATATTAATAGCCTTATTTATATAAAAGCAGACCCTTATATTGCCTACTCCCGCATATACTAGGTAGTAGGATTTTGTAGTATATATTATATTTTTTTAGTTCTTCCGCCATGGCTCCTAGATAGCTAATATATCCGGCTAGAGGTCCGCCTACTCTACCTCTTATAGAAAGTGGAGCAGTACGCTGTTCCTACTATTATTGGTATTATATTATATAATTATAAGTGTTTTCCAGTGTCCTAATATAAGAGATCTATGCTAGCCTCTAAGTTAGCTAAGTTGGTGCCCTTTGGCGTCCGTTTGCTTCCTTATAATGTAGTTTTAGAGCCTCTAAATGCCTTTCTCCGGATCTGGGTTTCTGCTTCTACCTCTATATTAAACTCCATATTTAGTAGAGGCTCCTAAGTTACTAGGATTTAAATTGGGGCGTATATACTACTATATAGTACTATTTAGAGTGTTAATTAGAGGGTCCTTTAGCCTATTTCCTTTCTAAAATAATTAAAAGTTTATGGCCGGCTAACCTTTTAGGGGGCTTCCTCTGCCTATATAGAGCTCTCTTATATAACTGTATCCTTTAGCTTCCTTTTCTTAGCTTGTTATAAGGCCTCCTTAGTGGTGATCTCGTACTGTAATTGTGATTGCTGTCCGCTTATAGGTGCCTTATAGATACCTATATAGTATATTAGCGTATAGGCCCTAGTTGCTACAGCCTTCTTCTACTATATCCGCTTAATACTATACGCCCTATTCCATGCCTTATAGTCTGCTTTATAGTTAATATACTTTTTAGGTAGGTCTCCTATACATTTGCTAGTATTATATTACCTAGCGCAGTGTTTATATCTAGCTTCTCTCCTATAACTTTTAGCTATATGGTTAAAGCCTTAGCATTTAAAGCACTGCGTTACTAGAAACGTTATCTCGTACTTTATAACTAGGTAGTAGTCTCCTTTTAGGAAGAGGCCCTAATTAAATAGCGCATTTACTAACTCTTTTAACTGTATACCTATAATAAGTAACGATTTGATCTTTTGTCCTATTTAGACTCTTCCTAACCTTTTCTACGCCAGCCTTTTTACTGTAAGCCCCGCTATAGTATAGTTCTGCTTTATTATATCTTCTATTATCTACTTAGCCTCTAGGCCTTAGATGGCGAGGCTTATAGGTACCGCGTAGACCTCTACTAGTACTAGCGGAATAGTTAGTGTAGTAGAGCGTCTAAGGACCTTCGTCTACTTTGTTTCTTATAGCAACCTATCTTTTACGTCTTTATCTGTAATATACGCCCTAATATTACCGCTTTATAACTTCTTTACGGCCTGTATTCTATAGGTGTCTGGGGGTTTTACGGCCTAGAGTTTGTGTACTAGGGCTTAGCTATTCTACTTTAAGGTTTCCTTACGGTTAGCGGCGTTACCTATATAGATTATAATCTTATATACATCTATAGGTTTATAGGCAACTTGTCTTATAGCTTGGGGTATTATAGGTATAGTGGCAGTAACGTGTGCGTATAATAGCGGGCCTATAGACGTCGGTCCGCTCTTTGTAGCCATTATTACGGCCTTCCTTAGGGCGCCAATATCTGTCCGGATTACCTTTATATCCTAGGTATATTACTCCTAGGTTCCTTAGATCCAGATAAGCTCCGCTAATATAGTAAAGGCTATCTAAAGGGTTGTAGTTGTGGTGGTAAGGAAGGAGAGCATAGTGGAGCGCTCCTCGTCTATATTAAGAGATCGTTTCTATAGTGCCTGCTGGGTTTATTCTGCGGTTTATATAGTTTATAAAACGCGTTCTTAAAAGGCGCGCTGTTTAATTAGGGTAGTTAGGGTAGTTAGGGTTAGGGGTTTATTTATTTGTTATAATCCGGTTTTAGGGGCTATATATTAGAAAACACTATATATACCTCCACTAACGTCGAATTAGGGTATGTGGTTTTGATAGGAAGGGTTTTTATAGTCCTCTAGAGCTTGTTTTACAGGTTTCTTTGGCGGGCGATTATATTATATATATTAATAATTGCTATAAGAGCTCTAAAGACTTTGGCTACTAGAGTTACTATATAGGTGTCCTTATAAATTAACTCTTATAAATCGCCTCTTATATAAAGTCGTACTTTAAACTTCGTTAAATATCCATTAGTATCCGTTTTATAGGTAAATCTCTAGGTAGTAGGCACTGTTTTAACTAATAGAGTCTTATCTATAACCTTAAATATTCTATAACCTTTTAGGTTAGTGTACTCTTTTATAATAGTAGTAAGGAAATCTGCTCTATACTAGTGTCTTATAAGCTCCTTCCAGTTCTTAGGCGAAGGTAGTAGCTTATTATAATGGATTTTCTATAATATTTTAGGCCTATATAAAAGGCAGCCTAAAGTGCTTTAAAGCTATCTACCTCCTTAAGGTAAGTTAAATAAGCTATATATCGTTTAGGTAGCCTTTTTAATTATTTACCTTTTATAATATTATCTTCCTTAATAGCTACGCTGTCTTTATCCTTTAAGTTATCCTCTATAGGTACGTATTTATAATACGGTCGTTAACAGGTTAAGGAAGCTAAGAAACTTAAGAATCCTTTAGTAGGAATTAATTAAGGTTCTAGCGTCTTATCTAAGGTAAAAAGGGCAGGTAGGAAATTATCCTTTAAATGTTATTGTTTTAATTAGTCGCTTAATTTTAATTTCCACCAGAATCTACCTATTAATTTCTACTATTTTCTACTTAAATCTTATCTAAAGTCTCGTTGTCCTTATCTAATATTTTATTAAGCTCTTCCTAAAGCGTCCTATTAATATATAATATATTAATTACCTCTAAAATTTAATTAGCGTGTTTTTGGAGTAGATTTATAAGATCTGGCTAATTATTATTATAGAGTAATTGCTTATTAAATATGACGTCTCTTATTTAAATTACCTTCTTTTTACTAGGTATATAAACCCTAAAGATATTTGTTAACTAGTACCTAACTAGGTATCTAATATAAGCTCTTAGTTTAAGCTTTTAAGTATATAGGAGGTTGTATTTAAGCGGGTAAGCTCTATAGCCGTATATACATAGATAGGCTATATTTAGCTTTAATGGCGAGAGCCCTAATACTAACTAAAGCTTTTTAAAAGGTGTTATTTAGCTAAGCTGGGCGTTTGGTATCTAATTAATTAAATACACTATAGCTCTAACAATCTTTAGCTAAAGCTCTTCTAGTAATTAAGCTTTAATTTATATATAACGAGACTTAATAATAATTACCCCCCTAGAATATTTAGTAGAACCGTTTTAAGACTTTATATATAGAGCCGATTGCTCCACCATAATTCCTTCTTAGTTTGTCCAACTATAGAAGTCGCCACTAAGGGAGGTCTCGCCATTAACTTAGATAACCGCAATCTTCTAATTATATCGCCGCTTTACCCTATTTAAATATTATATAATTGCTTATATTAACAACAACTTTTAGGTAAAGATCTCCACCTTATTTATCCGCAGAAATTCGTTATAAAAATATATTATTTAGTTATAACTATTATACGCCACGATCTCTAGAAATAAGTCAATATGCACTTAGTAGAAGGGCCTTATTACCTTATTAGTAGGTGCTCTTCTTAATATAATTTGCGAGCCTTGCTAACAGTATAAGATTTATAGTTAATTATCGCTAGAGTAGAGTAAGGTCTATTTAAACTTAAGGTTAAGAAGGCTAAAAAGGATTTTAGTTAAGTAGAGGCGGAAATAACTAATATACTAGAACTGGTTTTGGAGCTCTTACTGCACCCGGCCTAAAAAGACTAAAACTAACCAAAAGAACCTTGAAAAACACCTAGAGAATCCCCCTAAGATGTATATATCGCAGGGGAGGCATACATTAAACGACGGTAGTTTGCACTCGCGCACGTCCACTAGAACCACGCCTAGCAATAGCCCTCTATAACAAGAACGGGTAAATACTACACTATAAAGCGGAAAGACCTCTATTAAGAAGGCATCTAACAAAATATAAAGCCTATTAGACGCGTCTAGTATCCGTAGTTACGGGGGAGTAACTGTTAGCTATAACGAACCAATGCAGCTAGTAGAATGGCTCCGCTAGTCTAGCGAACCTTAGGCGCCCCTCTAGCAAACCCTTAATTAAATCCTCCAACGGCTAAGCAAAATTAAAAATAAATAAAACCCCTCTTTACCGGCAAACCGCACCTAGGCCGCTATAGCTACGCGTTTATAGCATAGGGAACCTATCCCCCTAAAAATAATATCTGGGTATATAATTATAATATAACTAAGTATAGAAAAAGTAGAGGGGCTTAGGGGATAATTAGAAATAAAAGTCCTTACGGAGATTTATAAAGAGGTCTATAACGCTATTATAGTCTAATACCTTAGGAGCGGAGATATTAGAGTTACCCTAAGGGACTAATAGGTAAAGGAATGAGCCGTTAGGGTAGGGGATAGGCTAGGAGAACGTATTGGCATAAAAGTGCTTTATAAAGATTACCCAGTCGAAGTCCTAGTGGTTCCCCTAAGCCTTAGGGTAGAAAAGGGACGCTAGGTAAATAATATAGCAACTATATATAAGATAGTAAAACAAATGGAACGCCTTATACTAGGACTTAAGATTACCCAAATTTAATAGCTTTAATAGGAAAATATAAACTAAGTATATAATAAGAACAATAAAAGAATATAAGGGTCGCTAGAGATTTACTAGGGAAATGCCGGTCGAATATATAGCTCCCTTATTGTTAGTATATATATACTAGGAATACAAAAACTCCTTATTTAAAAAGGTATTATTATAAATAGCCTTATATACGACGTAAGGCTCTATAACTATAGACTCTGCCTAAAATAATATTATTGCTATGTATAATAGGGGCACACCTAATCTATATGCGCAGCATAGGTATGCTGCGGCTACTGTATAGGCCCCTACAATATAAGACACTACTTAAATTAAGACTAAATAAAATGCGCAAACTGCTACCAAAGCACATATAAGGCGTAGGAGAGAGAAGACTGTATTAAATATAGGAGACGGAAGGTAAGGGCTTAATAGCTGCGGGAATAACTGCACGCTAGGTTATATAAATAGAAATAATAGGTAATAAGCTAGGGGGGCGCAGGTGCCTTTCTAGCGCTTCCTACCTTTAATACTAGGGGGCTAGGCTAGCTATCCCAAGCCTTAACGGGCTAGAAGTAACGCCGCGCGACATTATTAGACTGTATAGGGATATAAGGGTTATAAGGGACATAAGGGAAAGGACGCCCTATAGGAAGACCCTTATAGACAGCTATAGCAAGCTTAAGACCGGGATAGTTAAGAATTAGACTTAACGTGGTAAATATAACATTCGTAACCAACTCTTAAAGGGTATATAGCTAACTAGTAAGAATAGGGGAAGAACTAGAGATAATAACAGATTTAGATATAGAAGCGCTAGTAGGAATACAAGATATAGGAATGGAAAGCTCTATATAAAATAAGTAGTAACTAGGGTGCAGATATAAGAGATAGAAGTTTTAAATATTCTAGAGAAAGTAGAAATAGAAGAAGTAAGGAATAATAGAGAGGCGAAGAACCCTTGCTAGGGGTCCGCTACTTATCCATTATATAGTATAACTGTGGTAACACAAACCACCGTCTTATAAGGCCCTTACTAGACAGTCTAGACCTAGAGAAATACTATATCCTTACTATATAAGAGCCGTACTATAATACCTACATATAATTAATATACTGCCCCTAAGGATTCCAGCTCCTATATAA
>Ga0307515_10010227_pt1 | contig 18014 bp, 5 predicted proteins | sample 17_EM_MG_FD_194513 | JGI IMG/M metagenome (GOLD analysis project Ga0307515, IMG submission 194513) | Populus trichocarpa ectomycorrhiza microbial communities from riparian zone in the Pacific Northwest, United States - 17_EM | ecosystem: Host-associated > Plants > Roots > Unclassified | place... | reverse complement strand
CTAGTACTTAGTAATAAATGCCGCATTTAGCTGCTAAATGCTAGAAAATGCTGAAATGGCAAAAAAGTAAAATCAGATGCTGGTAAATTTTTTCCTGACAAAGGAGCCGTTTAAAATTATTACTAACCATAAAAACCTATAGACGTTTATAACTACTAAGCAGCTAAATTAGCGCTAAGTTTAATAGGTAGAGTTTCTTTTATAGTTTAACTTTATAATTATATACAGACCTAGTAGCAAAGCTACGCTCCCTAACGCCCTAAGCTAGCTACTAGGAATAAGGCCTAAGGACGCTAATAATAAACGCCTCTACCACTAAGCCTAAGTCATTATACCGCCCTAGAAAGTTAACCCTATAATCTTAAAAGAATTACTATATAAGTCCCGTAACTTTAACAATATAAAGTTTATAGCCGCTCTAGACCCTAAAATAGCTAAAAAGTTACTAGATAAGTTAATCTAGCTAGGATACTAGGAAAATAAACTTATAAGAAATATAGTAGCGGCCCTACGTAATTAAAAAGCTCGCTATTAGCTAAAGAATATTAAAAATTACTTTATTATAATAAGTTAGAATATAGTATCGTTAATAAATAGATCTACTTCTACTAATATCTCTTTATCCCTAATACCCTAAACCTTTACCTAGAAGTTACTTATTACTCTTATAGCAGCGGCCCCGCTAATTACCCTAGTTAGGTTAAGACTTTTAACCTCTTAAACCAAATATACTAGTAGCTAGGAATCTCCTAGTTTATAGCTACCTTTATTAAAGACTATGCCCTATACTTTTATACTAAGACCCCATATTCTACCCCGCCTAGTTTTTTTTAAAACTACTAGAATTACCTACTTACCTATAAACTAATATCTTAATTAACTATATTATAACACTGCTAGTATACTAACGCCATGGTAAGGTATATAAATATATCCTTATTATTATAAACCACCTAACTAAAATATAATACCTTATTTTAGTAATAGAACTCTTAATAAAGGAGCTAATTAATAGCTTTATTAATAACGTATATAAGCTCTATAGTATACTAAGTACAATTATCTCCAATTACAGTATATAATTTATTAACGACTTCTAGCAATAATTAAGTAAACGCCTTAAGACAACCTTATAACTAAGCTTAGCCTAGCACTTAGAAATAGACGGCTAAACTAAAATTATTAACGCTGCCATAAATAAATACCTTTATACTTTTATTAGCTTTATATAGAATAACTAGGTTAACTATCTACTACTTACTAAGTTTATTATAAATAACTAAGTTAATAAGAGCATAGGCATCTCCCTATTTTTTATAAACTATAACTTTAACCCTTACCTTAGAATTAAGCCAGCTAGCCCCTACCTACTAATAATATTAGCATGAGTAAAGAAGGAGTTCTTCTGCGCAAACTCTATAGCCAACCGCTTTAAGCAGATATTAATATAGCTTAAAGCCCTAGCCTGGATTTTATAGTAACGCTATAAAAATAATAATAATACCTATTAGGATAAGAGCGCGTTATTCTATAAAGGCGATATAGTTATAGTTAGCTTAGAAAATATAAAGATAAATAAACCTAAAAAGAAATAGGACGATAAATAGGACGGCCTATACCCTGTACTCGCAGTATACTAAAGGGTAGTTATAGTAAACCTCCTAGACTATATTTAAGTAAATAAATCCTTTTATATATCTAAGGTCCACCTCTAGGCTATTAAAGAGATCTCTAGCTGTCGGTAGATATTTGTTTCATATATTACGTACATAAAGCACGTAATCTACGCGAGTCGCGTATATATATTATTAGGACGTGTAGATAGAACGACAAGAATCCACTAACAACACCACATAGTATATATTATTACGATATATGTATTCTGCACGTTATTAATGCATACCAACACTAATTAGTAAGCGCGTACAGATCAGGAAACACGCAGATAGCTTAAAAGATAGTTATACTGTCCACCTTACAGCAGATTAGAAGATAGTTATACTTATCCACCTTTTGTATTAGCCTATTTTAGTTAAAGAGAAGAAGAGAAACCACTTAGGAGTACTTATCTGGTATCCACGACGACTTCTAGATATCTTATTCTATCTATTTTAGAAGAATTACTGCGCAGAACACCTTACCCCCTTAACCAACTCGAACCGCCCCCTAAACCGCCTCCTTAACCACCTCCTTAACCACCTCCTTAACCATTCCCTCTACCCCTACCTATAAACACCCTTACCTACTTAAATAATATAAGATATTAGAAACGGAGCAAGACTGGGAAAAAAAAGCAGCTAAATAAAAAGATAGAATTAACCTAACGGAAGCCTCTAAGGATAACCTAACTAACTACGTACGATGTAAGATATACGTATATACGGAGATATATAACTAGCTAGACTTAATATTCTGGGAATCGTTCTAGGGAGATTTTAAGGACTTTACGGTTAATATCTTTACGTAAATCTATTTATACTAGCTTTAAAAACTACGCAATTATTTAAATACTAGAGGAGTATAGGTTAACTTTAACCATAAATAAGGTATAACGCTTCCTTAGTCTTTATATAATATAGTATAAGAAGAAGACTAAACCAAATAGAATAGAGAGATAATTAAATTAGCTAAGAATAAGTACGGACTAACGCTATCTAGATTGATTAAGGTATATATAACAGAGGGCACTTTAGAGAAGTAATAATAAGCTAAAGCTACCGCAACCCAACCAACTGGTACACCGACTACTCCCCCCCTTATATTATTAACTACCTATCCCTTTATACCAGCACATACTGCTCCTATATCTGTATATACTACCCCCGCACCTATATAAACTCCGGCAACTATATATACCCCTATAAACGTGATATAAGGCTATAGAAAAGAGATCGCGAATATAGCTAAGATATATACTAAGGAATAGAAATACGGTGGCATAAACGAAAGCCTTGACTATAAATTAATAATATTCTATAATATCTGTAATTAAGCAGACGTACCCTAAGAAGCCTACCTTAAGGCATTCCCTACCATGTTAAAAGGACTAGCCTTAGACTACTTCTACACAAACTAACTATCCTGTCTACTATTTGCTAAAGCTTATAAGTACCTTTAGAATTTCTTTAAAGGACTAGGATTTTAACGCAAGAACCTAGATAAGTGGAATACCATTATACTTATAATAGTAATAGCAGAAAATATAGACAAGTCTATAAGCAAATGCCTCCAATTACTAATTTATAGACTTTATTAGCTATAGTATGGCCTTAGACCTACCTTACAAACTATGGACTTCCTCTATAACAAAATTGTCACTTCTTACTAGGGAATACTAGTATGCAGATATATAGTCGCTAACCCACTAGACAACCTCGGAGCTCTTATTAATAAACTTTAATTATTTATTATAGCATATAAGAAAGAACATACGGAGAAGATATAAGCTTTCTTTACAGACTAATAATTCTATAGAAGAGATAATAACTATAACCACAACAACCGTAACAACCGCAGTAACCCCCCGTATAACCGCAACCGACAGAAACTACGTTGCTTCGTATATAATAAGGAAGGATATTGCTTATAGAAATATACTAAGGAGGAGTAAGAGGAGTCTAAGACTAAGTTTAAAAATAAGTTTAAGGACCGCTTTTAGGAGCGAATGAAGTAATATATTATAGACTACGAAGGCGACAATAATAAGGATAATGATGAGGATGACGAGATTACCGATGTATTTAACGCTCTGGTAATTAATATAAACCCTAACACTCTACTAAATGAGGACGACTAGGCTACAGTATACTATACTTCGTACGGTGAGATCGAACTAGATAATGCGACCGCTATAGCTTTAGAACTAGCCAATAGAGCTTATAGCCACGCAGTTACAACTATTAATACTATAATAGATGCATTCCTTACTAATATAAACCCGTTTGCGTATAATATAACCTCACACTATACCTCTATAAAGTTTATAGGTGTAATAATCGACACCAGAGCCTCTAAACGTTCTATAGCAGGATACGGTTAGTTTTTTGCACTTTAGAAGATTAATAAAGTACAGTTAAACAAGTCTATAAGAGGCACAGTTAGCGTATAGTTTGGAATAGGTTCTACATCTTCTATTAGTTCTATTAAGGTAGCTACACTAATAGGTATAGTAGAGTTCCACGTTATTAAAGTTGATACCCCTTTCCTGCTTTGCCTAGCAGATATAAATAACTTATAAGTGTACTTTAACAACCTAAAGAATGTCCTAATAACCCCCTTAAAGACCGTACTAGTTGTACGCCGATTTGGATACCTGTTTCTACTATAGGATACCTCGTTATATATATTTATTATAGAGTCTTTTAACTAAAACCTATGCTACTTAACTGATGTAGAATTGCGATGCCTATACCAACGCTTTGGATATCTATTAGTAAAGCGACTTAAGAGAATATTAGACCGCGCTGGCTATAAAAACGATGCTAATTAAAAGACCCTTAAGCATATTACCCGCTACTGCTTATACTGTTAAAAATACGGAAAGTTACTAGGCAGATTCAGATTTACCTTAAAGGACGACATTAATTTTAACTACTGTATTATCGTTAATATTATGTATATTAATAGCAAGCCTATACTTTATATCGTTAATAAAGGCACCTAATTTTAAGCAGGTAGATAGCTATAGAATATTAGCGCTAAGCATATATAGGATATATTACGAGCGTACTAGATTAACATATACCTAGGCCCCCTAGACGTGATTACATATAACGCAGAAAAGAACTTTATTAGTAGAGAGTTTAAGCAATACGCAGTTAATATAGGCACTACTATAAAAAGTATACCGGTTAAAGCTTATAACTTAATCGGCATAGTAGAACGTTACTACGGCCCCTTGTAACGTATATACCATATTATTACTTCTAAGGTTCTAGGAATTAATAAGGATATAGCACTATAAATGGCCTTTAAAGCAATTAACAACTCCGCAGAACCAGACGGTCTAATACCCATACTATTAGTATTTAGAGTATACCCCTAAATGACAGAGTCTAATATACCTTTACCTACAGTAATATAGCGTCGGATTATATTTAAGAAAGCTATAGAGGAAGTAAAGAGGATATAAGCGGAGCGCTAGGTTATAGATGCACTTAATATACATAATAGCCCCAGCACTACCGTAATTCATAATCTACCCCTTAACTCTTTAGTACTAGTTTAGAGAGAAGGCAATATAGGATAACCTAGATACTGGGTAGGACTATATAGCCTACTAAATATTAAAGGAGAAACGTATGCTATTAACCTACCTAGCGGCCCTATAAAGTTCCGTAGCACCGCTATTAAACCATACTTAACAGACCCTAAAAATATTTAAGTTAAAGATATTTAAGATAACGGCACCCAAGTTAATAATATTTAAGTTGACGGAACTGTCTGTATATATAAACCGTCCACAGAAACCGTCTCTATATAAAAACTATCCCCTACTAAAACTGGAGAAGCACAACCACCTTATTAAGGAAGAGGAAGACCCTATAAGTATCCCCCTTATATTAATACCGCCAACATTACCGTATTCTTACAAGAGGACAGTAACTATAAGTAGTTTAAAACGTCCCGTTAAAAGGAAATTATAGGACTAATTAAAAAGGGCGTATTTAAGATAATTAACCCTTAGGACGTACCCATAGGAGTTAGAATCTTTAACTTATAATTCATAGATAAGATTAAAAACCCCAGTACTAATAAAGCCTTTAAGAAATTAAGACTTATTATCTAAGCGTATAACAATCTTAAAAAGGGCATTATACTAACCTAGTTACCTACTATTTAACGAGTTAGCTAACGCCTTATTCTATACATTATAGTAATACTATAAGGCAACGGCACACAGTTATACCTACGAGATATCTTCTAGGCGTACGTCTAGTCTCTTACAAAGCTAAATTAAGACTTCTATATCTAACCACCTTACGAATTAGGAAGCTAACTAGGTATTAGAAAGGACTCCATTCTAAAGGTAATTAAGCCTTTATACAGTGTTCTAGAAGTAGGCAATCACTAGTTTATAACCTACTATAACTATTATATTAAGGAGTTAGATATAAACTTATTAACGTATAACCCTTACCTCTTATAGAGCAACACTCCCAACTACTTTAGCATTGTTAGCCTCTAAACTAATAACACTCTCTTTCTGGCTAATACCACCTTTACAGACGCGGAGCAATAATATTTAAAAAAGGCTTAATTTCTTATAAAAGAGCGCGAGTAGTTTACGATTAAGTAGTTACTTAAATTTAACAGATATATTATTTAACTCTTTTAGGAAGGCAATATTATAATAACCTAGAAATATTAGTACAAGAACCTAAATACGGTCCACCTTAGCAAGATAGCTATAACTATAAGCTTAAGAGGTATTATCCGTAATGCACTAACTATAAAGGAATAATACGTTGTGTAACGCGTAAGAGGTATATATATTACCTCTATATATTAACCAGAAGCTTCCTTTAATCTCTCCTTTACCGCCTAGGTAATTAACCCTAAAAAGAAAGATATTACAGTACTTAATAAACAACTATAATTGCAGATCGATAATCTAATAAGAGGCCTTATATTTGTTAAATTGGATATTAATATATTACGCCTACTTGCTTTTACTAATACCTTATTCGCCAATAATAAGGACTTCTTATTATAAATAGGATACGTACTAGTATTAGAGGACGCGTTATATAAGGCTAACATTATCTACTAGTTGTTAATTAAATATAAAAGAGTTATTAGAAGCGTACTAGCCTTAGAACTCTACGCAATGGCCTATAGATTTAATATCGGCGCCGCAATTAAGTTAACCGTTAAATAACTCCTACAGATCGAACTTCTACTCGTACTTTGCACTAACTTAAAATTACTTTATAAATGTCTTATTAAGCTAGGCACTACGTAAGAGAAACGTCTTATAATAGACGTTATATATCTTTATTAGTTATATAAACACAAAAAAATTACAAAAGTTAAGTAGATTAACGGTAATAGTAACCCTATTAACTTAATAACTAAGAGCAAGGCATCTACGGCTCTTAAAAAGTTAATTAATACTAATTACTTAGAACTATAGGCTATAGAGTAGGTTAAACGAATAAACTTAAATCTGGCTTAGCGTTGTAATAGTGCTAGGGCACGCCACCTATAGACCCTAAATTCAACTAGCTAATCAGGATTTTCTATACCTGGTATAGAAAATTGCTATTAGCTCGCTTACCACTAGCGCCTTAGCGGCCCTCGCGATATCTACCTACTACCCCTAACAATTCTTCTTCTTCTCCTTCTTTTCCTTAGTTTAGTATCTTTATTAAATAGCAATTGTTACAGAATACCCCCGCGATACCTTACACACGTCCACCTATTTCCACTAACTTAGTAATTAGAGACCGACCACAAAACAGTAATCTAATAATAATCTAACAGCAATCTATAACAATCTAACGGCAATCTACGGTATTCTGCTATATTCTGCTAAGTCTACTAAATCCTACCAAGCTCTGCCAGGACTACTACCCAAATCCTATTCTACTCCGTGCATATATTAACTAAGCAACTAAGTTAACGGCATTTATACGAGCCATTATAAGCGTTATATAACTGGGATAGGATTAAAGGAGAAGCTACTATATATTATAGACGGAAGAGCTGGTTATTACGTATACGCTATAAATAATGGGAATAGTACAATTTGGTTTCCTTTAGAGTTACTCTAGTGTTGGTAAATATTCATTTTATATATTACGTGCGTAGAGCACGTAATCTACGCGAGTCGCGTATATATATCATTAGGACGTGTAGATAAAACGACAAGAATCCACTAATAACACCGCATAGTATATATCATTACGATATATATATTCTGCACGTTATTAATATATACTAACACTAGCTAAGCAAATATTAATACTATAGAGCGCTATAATATATAAGGATACGTAATAAAGAGAGATAATAACGGCAATATAGAAGATAAATAGGAGTTTAAGAAAATCCTTAATGTATATAATAAAGACCCCTAAGGCCTAATTTATAAGATTAAATGGAAATATTATAAGGATATAACCTAGTAGCTAAAGGAAAACCTAAAGGGTTGCAAATAAGCTATATAGCGCTTTTATAAGCAATACCTTAAGAAGCTAAGACCCCCAGACTAGGTATAAGATAAAAAAAAGTTATATTAAGGTTGCGGCCGACTACCGTATTAAAATTTATAGTAGTTAAGATATTATAGAACTTTAACTAGTAGTTAAAGTTATCTAATTAGCTAAATTCTTATTAAGAAACACCACGCGGACCAATTTAGGTGGCGGTATAGAGTTCTACTAACCTTACTTACTAAACTAACTAATTAGGATTTTCTATACCCGGTATAAAAAATTGCTATTAGCTTAGTTAAGGGCAGTAAGCGGAGCTAATATCTTTATAGTAAAAAATAGGCAACCCCATATACTGCCTATTTTTAAGTTATTTATTTAGTTTAGGGACTAAACCATCTAGGGGAGAGGAGTACTATTACGGCACTGACCTAATATATACTATTTCATACTATCTTATACTGTTTCCTACTATTAGCTAGCCCACTACTAGTGACTTAGCGGCCGGCCCTACTATTTGTATACAATACCCCCTTTCTACCTTCTTCCCCTCTTTATACCACAACGTAGTTATTTAGTTTACTTTATTGCAGCACTATAATACTAAGATTTGCATAATCTTAAATATGTTAAAGATAGGGTATAGTTGCAATATTATACGATAATATATAGCTTTAATACATTAATTGCGATAATTTTAAAGAATTTTGTATTAAAAGCTCATTAGGTGTGCGCGCACGGTGCTAAAGTTCATCAAGTGTAAGATTTTGCGACGTGGCGTATACGAACACTCCCAGAGCTTTCGGCTACACTCTCCGAGCTCCAGACTCCTCAGCTTTCGCCGACCATCGGCGACCACGTTCAACTCCTTCCGGACCACGCTCAGCTGCACCCCGCATTTGAGTCCACTAGGTCAGGCGCTTGGACCAGCGTCTAGGCAACCTCCCACATCTGGTGAGTCAACGCACAATAACTAAGTGACTAGAAGCGAGCATGGAGCTCGGAAGAGATATACGCCGTCTTCCCTCCTGCCAAAGTCCAAAGAGTATTTTTATTATCGTGAACAAAGACAAACTAGCCCTTTTTATCACTCTATTCTTTGCCCGACGGACATGGGGTCGCACCATTATCTTGAACTAGATCCCACACGGGATGAGTTTCGTCTTTTCACGCTCAAGCCCGGTGCTGCTGGCAGCAACATCGAAGGCATTCTGGAACACTATCCCCTCCAGACAAGTCCATCATATCATGGCCTCTCCTATGCCTGGGGAAATCCCAAGGACACGCAAACCATACTCGTAGACGGGCATCCTCTATCCGTAACATCCAATCTCCACGATGCTCTTCAGCACATTCGAGACATCAACCAGTCGATCACGCTATGGATTGATGCGATCTGTATCAACCAAAGTGACAGGAACGAGCGCAGTCAGCAAGTTCAGATGATGAAGGCGATCTTTTCAAAGGCGGACTGTGTAGTCGCCTGGATTGGACCGAGCTCTGAACACAGCGGCGCTGCAATAGAGTTTATTTCGCGTTTCGCAAATCCAAGCGTGGACGCAAACATGCTTCTGGAACACGCAGAGAGTGAAGGGGCTCAGCTCCAACACTCTATTCACGATCTATTTAGGAGACATTATTGGGGTCGAGTCTGGATCGTGCAAGAACTCGCCAGTGCTCGTACAGTCCAGGTGCGATGCGGGCATTATTCAGCACCCTTGGAGGCCTTCCAGTATTTCATCACGACTCTCAACAGCAGACTTAGCACCATCGCCAACTACATGTCTGTCACGAGGGCCTGCCGCCTTCTGAAGCTTGTCAAGCTCTATCGGGAACAGCGGACGAGCAGACAGCGCCTAATCGATATCCTTTGGAGCACAGTCGAATTTCAGGCCACCGATCAGCGAGACAAAGTATACGCCATCCTTGGTATAGCGCGCGGACAGGAACAAAACGCCTTGCCGCCAGACTATACCTTGACAACGCCCAAAGACCTGCTTCGTAATCTAGTTAAGCATCACCTTGAAAAAGAGAAGGATCTCGACATCTTCTGCTATTTTCCTCCGCTACCGACCGGGCCCCGCAATGATTGCTCCTGGCTTCCAGATTTAGGCCGGCACATTAATGGCCTTTGCGCTGCATCTTTCAGAGCATCAGCGGGCCGACGACTGGACTTTCGCTTCTCTTCAGATCTAAAATATCTCACAGTTAAAGGCATAGCCCTCGCAACCGTGGACACAGTCGTCGGACCCTTCGAGTTTCCACAATTCCTCGACCTTTCCATGAAGGATGATCAGTTCGCTGTCTTCGAAAACAGCGCTCTTATACCATTGAAAAATGCGGCTTTACAAGCACTCCATACCAGCGTCCTACCCTCTGCCACGGAAGACTTTGTGGAGGACTACTTCTGGAACAACATCATCGGTGATAACATCGTGCTAGGTGCAGATGGGCCCGACGCTCCGTGTCCCTGCGGCTATCTGGAGCTCTGGGAATCTGTGCTTCCTAGAAGTTGTGATAGAACAACCCTTACTAGTGGGACACGGCAAGAAAGGCAAATACAAAAAGCTGACAATGAGATTGCCGAGAGGCTGGGTGGAGTGGCGAAGCGTTTCGAGAAAGCGGTCAATCTTCCTTCACTTATGCGCTTGTCTGGACGGTGCATCTTTATTACCGCTGATCGAATGGTTGGACTCGGTCCAGCCAATCTGCAGAGAGGGGATACTATTACGATTATGTTTGGGTCAGGGCTACCTCTTGTTTTGCGGCAATCCAGGAAGCAATATCGGCTTGTGGGCCCGGCCTATGTTCATGGGGCTATGCATGGGGAGTTTGTTGATAGTAGGGAGGTGGGCCCGATGCAGGTACAGGAATTCACCCTGAGCTGATGGTCGTTTGTTGTCGAAGGGATACCAGTGCCATCAGTCCCTGAGTATATCGTTCCGTGGCAGATCTGCGGATGGATTGGAAACTGCCAGATGCCCGGGTTACCCAGGTTTGGAGGTTTGTGCTAACCTGTTAGCAAACTACCGACGCCACTTCAGTCGCCTTCCTGCTAGCAGCATGGGCAGACAACAACCAAATTAAAGCAAGCACCCCGAACCATATTACTGGGAAGCTGAGGTCCTTGATGAAGTTGCACCTTGGTCACCCGCTATTCTTGAATTGACGCGCAATTACTCCCCAGCGTGACTCCGCGGATATATAATACTTTGGATTGATGGGCAGGCTAGAGGCGCATCCGAGCCGAAGAAGAATAGAAGAGACAAAGAGAGCTTGGGAATGGGGTATGGCAGGGTCTGGCTCGAGAGATGCCTTGCTGGAGCTGGACAACGCGAGCTTCGTGCTGTGAAGGATATCGTAAAGAACGGGAGCAAGGCTGCGCCAGTAGATTATGCTAGAGAGCTGGAAGCTATAGCCAAATTCTTGAACCGTAGGGTATGCAACATGTCCCGCCGTTACTCCCCTAATCTAATACAAATTCAGTACGAATTTTGCTTCATGCAATCCGACGGATGGTACGAAAGCAGCAGCAGTGTTTTCATTTCCATGGAATAGCTCAAGCATGCAAATCTACAGAAATACATCACACACCCTTTCCCAGAGGAAGAGGCCCAAGAAATCACTTCCTAGTTGCTGGAAGGAATCGCCTTCATATACGATAATGGCTTTGCGCATCGAGATATGAAACTAAGTATATAACAGCCTCACCGACAAGCCCCTGCTGTGCTAACATAGAATCGATGAATGTGGTTGCAGTCGAACGAGGGCCGGCATGGTGGGTTAAGATCGGCGATTTCGGCATTAGCAAATGTGATGAGGAATCAACAGCTCTGCGGACATTAATCGGTATAAAGAGGTACCTAAATTAACTCCGCTCAGAGGATTGTAATCTTTACAGTATTATGCTGGTGCGTATAATATATAATTTTATACTAAACTTTATAATTTAGGTACTTGACAGACCTACGATGGCCTCCAAGAATTATACTACGGCATCAGGAGATAGAAGTGCTCAATATGCCGTTGTTAATGCATAGACTAGCCGCTCAACCCTGTGTTATCATTAAGTCGTTAGAAATGGGAATGTCAGCTTTATGATCTAAAATAACTTGCCGATGAAATATATGCCCAACGCCGATTTTCCCCAATGTCAGCCAATCCTCAGGTAGTAGGCACATTTAGGGTATCGGAGGTCCGGGTTACGTACGACCCCCCAAGGTCCGCGACATATTGTCTAAATATCACCCCCCCTTAGGTGGTAGCCCCTACTTTTCGGACGCGTTTTTAAGGCCTAGGTTAGTACTAGGTTAGTATAGAGGGCCTTTAATCTTATCGTTACCTTAACAATCTATTTTCTAACCCTCTCCTATTCTTATATACGCGCTAGCTTATATATAACTTTTAATTTTATATAGAAAGGCCTACTATAATTCTAATTCTATAATATAGAGCCCTCTTTTTCTCCTTTAATATTTACGCGTTTAGCAGCTTAATTTACCTATACTACGCTTACGCGTTTCCCCCTTACCTCTTATAGATATAAAGTTATTTAAAAATCTTCTTACCCTATAGTCTACTTTATAGTTAAAGGAAGTCCCCCTAGCCCCTTCTTATTCTTATTCTATAGCCTCTAAAGTAAATTTAAGGCCTAGATAGTATAGTTATAGGATATTTATAAGGCCTAGCGCTTAAAAAAAAATATGTGTTACGGACCTTATATCGATAGTAGTACGACTACTAAGAATGGACATAAACGGGTTGGTTAAGACAGTATAGGAGGCGCTAGAACCGATCGAGCCACAAAACGAGGGGTAGCTAAGTTATATGGCTAGTTACGTTATAAGTTCGGAACGTGGGAACATGGGAACATAGGAACGCGATATACTAACGTACTAACGTACTAACGTACTAAACCCTTTACTATAGGGAGGAGTTATATATTTAAGGACATACGGTCTCTATAGATAGTTTCTCTTCTTTATAGTAAATCTTAGGATATAATTAGAGTTAATCTATTAGGCAACCACTCTACTAGTTATTATTACGTTATTAACTTCCTATTTACCTATATACCTAGCCTATTAATAAGTCTACTATAGTTCCTACTATAAGGGTTCGTTATATATTTACTACTAAGGTTATAGTATTAATAAAGTTAAATAATATGCCACTAAAAGCAGCAGCTATAATGGCGTTAACGGTAGCGACTACCTTGGGATTAGGTAACAACACTAGTATAGTAAACACTAACTCTTAGCTAGTTACTATTAGATAGCTATAGGAAATAGTTAATTAATTAATAGATAATAATAGGATACTTAAAAAAAGAATTAATGGAATCGGAGTAGTAAAGGTTAAGCTATTATCTATTAAGCAATTCTCGGGTAAGAAGTTAAAACTTAAAGGATTCCTTACGTAAATGCACTTTAAGGTTATATAAGAGGGGACGAAACTAGTAACACCTATTAATTAGGTAGCCTACGTAGGACTATTTTTAACGAGAAGGGCACTTAAGTGGTTTAAACTATATCTTACGGAGATATAAGAATATAGTATAATAACTACTAAGATATGCGATACGTATTTTCTAGTTAGAATAGGTTTACGAAATAATTAACGTAAATATTTAGAGACCTAGAGGTAACTACTACGGTAAAATAAAAACTTTAGAACCTAGTATAACAAACCTTAGTAATTAAGTATATAACGTAATTTTAAATATTAGCTATATAAGTTAAATGGAATAATAAGGCGCTTATAGTATAATATAAATAAAAACTTAAGGCAAAAGTCTAGGATATAATTATCCTAATAGAAGATACAGATACTCTTAAGTAATTAAGATCAATAATAGGATCTACTAAAGAGAGTAGACTAAGAAGGGTTAGGATAGAGTTCTATAGTTATATAAGGCGTAGGGCACGTAATAATAAAGTTAAAATTAGAAACTATAGTATGGCGTAGAGCTAATAGACCTAAGTAGTACTAAAGAAAACTAAAAATAGAATAAATGACTATAGAAACCTAAAGGATAAAGATTAAGTAATTAGAGGTTTAAGGAGCAGAGGCTAAACTAGGGATCTTAATAGTAGAAGACGTTTAGGCGGACTCTATAATAAGAAAAATAGTTTAAAAAAGGAGCTTATATAAATTGCGGAAAATAAGGTTATTACGTTAAAGACTATAGAAGTAGTTAGAGTTACTATATAGTAAAAGGAATAAGACTAGTAGAAGATATATATATATATAGGGACAATAGTATACTATAAGGAACTAAAAAGTGTTTAATTAAGAGTTTTACGTTTTATTATAACAATATATACTAAATTTATAAGGACGCTAAGTATAGCGTAAGCTATTAGCTATAGGAGCCAAAATTATTAAAGTTTAGAGGAACCAACGAACTATCTCGTAGATTAGACATTAAGGACGATAAATTTAATATAGGCGAAATATTCTATAATAATAAGGCAACAAGGGCAGCTTACTAGGAGTATATAGACCTTAAAGATATTATAAAAGAAGTAGAGGATAATTCTACTATAGAATAGGGAATATTAATAGGGATCAAGACCCTACTAGATAGGATATCTATTGCTTTATAAGACGTAAGAGAAGTAGGACAGCGAACCACTTTAGTACTTAATAAAGGCAAAAGGCTAAAGGCTTAAAATTCTTAAAACGAGATAAAAGATGTTTAAGATTCCTAAGATGGGACGAGATAAGCTTAAGGACCTATAATAGACGACAACCAATAGAGCAGAGTAACGGCTTAGTTTAGTAATATATAAATAAGCTTAGGACGAAGTTTCTTAAAGGTATAAGATTCTTAAGACGAGATAAGTAAGATTTAAGACTTTTAAGACAAGATAAGAACACTATAAAAGCCTAGTTAAACTAAGGCAGGAGCTAAGCTTAAGAAAGAAGCGAGCTTAGGATTAAGAATCCTATGGGACTAAGACTTTAATACACGAATAAGGACTATTAAAGAAATTAACACTAAGATTAAGAAGTAAGAAGACTTTAAGGATTTACTTATAAGACGCGAACTAAAAAAAACTATAGAGGAGTTTAGATAAAGAATCCTTATATAGTAAGAATGAAAGCTAGATTAATAGACTAGTATACTAGGTTATATAAAGGACAGAGCACTTATATAAAGAATTACTAATAGGCCTAGGGTAGGTATACTAAGAGTAAAGTAGCTTATTAAACTGGAAGATAAAGAGGACCTAGAAATCCTAATTAGATTTAAAGAATAATATATAAAGGGCTATTATAATATAGTAATAAGAAGATACTTCCTTACGGATAAGCTGTATACACTCTAACAGCTATACTAAAAGTAGTATAGGTAACGATATAATAATAAGTAGGAAGATTTTTATATATAGTTAGATAAGCAAGTTATCCAGAACCACCCCATTATAGAAAAGGCTATAACTTATATTAAGGGAGCCTTAATTATAACATTAAAGGATTTAAAGGAATAATTAGAGGACTAGAGAAGTAAGAGGTAAATCTTAGTACCTACAAATAAAGTTATAACGTTTAGATTAACATGGTAAAGGTTTAAACTTAAAGATAAAGACGAGTTAAGAGTTAACCTAAAGTACCTAGTATACTATACGCTATTATAGATTATATATATAGATGATATATATAAGATATATAAAAATCTAAAAGAAAAGAATTGGAAGTACCCTATAAGGATATATTAGGCGCTAGATAAGCAATAGTATAGAAATGCTAAGTATATGCATAGATAGTATCTAACAGAAGTTTAAGAGTTAGGAGACTTAATACTTTAACTAAAAAGATTCTTTACGGAAGAATACTTAGATAGATAATAGTAGTAGAAATGCCTAGAAAATATATATCTATAGTATATAGAGGATAAAAAGCGAACTAGGTATTAGCTAAAGAGTAAGCTAAATATAATAGGATTAAGCAGCTAATAGTTAGGAAAAGTAGAGGCCTATAAAACTAAAGGGAGCTAGTAATAAAGCCTTAGACCCTTAAAGGAATTTAAAGACAATACCTAAATTTATAAGTTAATTGGTAAAATTAACAGTTTAAAGCATTAATAGATAGTAGAGTAACGCGAAACTATATCTTACTAATAGTAATTAAAAAAAATGGGATTACCTTATAGATAGAAGGAATAACCTTACTTATTAGTTATAATTTTAGGAGATCCAATAGCCTATAGAGGAGGTATTATTAACCTTAAAACAAGACCTATTTAGATAACTATTAAAGGGAGATAAATTAAAATATCTTTTAATATCCTGCTATTAGGACGGGATAAGGCAGTATTAGGAATGCCTTAGTTATAGAAATATAATCTAAAGATCGATTAAATTACAGGTTAGGTCGATATTAGAGATACTTAATAACATAAAATATAATAACAGACTAAGTTAGTATAGTACTAAGTTAAAGCAATATATAAAAAGACTAAGTAAGGCTTAAGTTATATACTAAAGAGATACTATAAGTATGGTAAGAAACTATAAAGCCTAGAAAGTAAAAAGCTAGTAAATTATATAGTATAGGACTATAAAATAGAGTTAAAACTAGGAATAAGTCTAAGGTTCTTCCTAACCTATAAGCTTACTTAAAAAGAGTTAAGAGTACTTAAGGAGTTTATCTAGGAAAACTTATAAAAGGGATATATTAGACTATTATAGTTATTAGCGGGATATCTAGTATTATTCGTACTAAAGAAGAACGGAAAACTTAGACTATATATTAACTATAGGTAGTTAAATAGTATTACTTAAAAGGATAAGTATTTTTACCCTTAATTAGCAAAATCTAGGACTAGATAGGTAATGTATAAATCTTTATAAAGATAAATCTAAGATAGGCGTATTATTAGATTAGAATTAAGGAAGGCAATAAATAAAAGGCAGCCTTTAGGTTAAAGGAAGGTGTCAGTATCACCTAGGGGGGTACTATAATTGCAATATAAGGTAACTGGTTCTTAATTCATTCGCGTTCTTTCCTTATACATAGACAGGTGGAATTTAAGGGGTTTCTGAGCTCGCTTAGCTCACGTGATTGCCTCACGTAATTGCTCCTCCAAATTCTGCTCGCTCGTATAGACACTGGCGACATTTATAAAAAGGAAAGAAGGTAAGAAAGTATAAAGGAGAAGTATATAGCAGTACGGTGCCAGCTTAGACGGATTATAGGCGTAACAGTACAATCGTTTAGTTGGGAGACTCTGTCTATATATTCTAACACTAGTAGTTCTTTCTTTATGCGTAAAACCACCCATATATAGACTCTATTAATATAGTATTTATAGCTTACGAAGGCTATAGAGGGGAAAAGTGCACGCTAGCGTTTAGGGCGCGCTATTAATGTAATTTTCGATATAGCAGATCTATAGGGGAGGCAGCAGACGGTATCGGGATTATAGGTAGGGGAAGCCGTAACGTTTGTAGAAGTAGCTGTGACGTTTGTAGGTAAGGGGAGCTCGGTTGTAGGAGGAAGGTCATTTGAGACAGCTGGGGCTGAGTTATACTGTCGCTGGGCAGGTTGCGGAGGTTTGTACGAGCTTGGCTGCTGTAGATCCTTAGCTTTGGTTAAGGGAGAGGGTAAAGCTAGCGGAGCTTGCACGGGCGGAGCTTGCGTAAACGGAGATTGCGCGGACAAAGCTTGTGTAGACGGAGCTTGCGCGGGCGGAGCTTGTATAGACGGAGCAGCTTGCTAGGGTATAGGTGCAATAGGTAGTTAAGGTGTCCTAGGAATAGTGGTAAGTAGGCGTAATTTAAGACGACGGTTAATAGTATACAAATTAAAGGGTCCTTTATTGTCGATGTATAGCTTAATTTCTTTATCTAA
>Ga0307515_10010226_pt1 | contig 18015 bp, 20 predicted proteins | sample 17_EM_MG_FD_194513 | JGI IMG/M metagenome (GOLD analysis project Ga0307515, IMG submission 194513) | Populus trichocarpa ectomycorrhiza microbial communities from riparian zone in the Pacific Northwest, United States - 17_EM | ecosystem: Host-associated > Plants > Roots > Unclassified | place... | reverse complement strand
TGGGAGGAGTAGAAGGCTGGATCGGATCAGCACTAGCGGGTCGGGAAGGTGGCTGTACAACAGGTCCACTCCCTAGCGGGTTGTCGGCAGGAGCTATGTGTTGAGACATAGCAAAGGAAACAAAAGTACAAAGGTTTTCTCGAGTTAAGCGCTGAAGCAGGTAGGTGGTGGTAGAAGAGAAAGAGGGGGTGATTGCCGTCCACGTGGCGGACGGCAAAGCATTCTCGCTCCCGCCTCCACAAGGGCCTTCCTCTGTGGAGCTCACCACTCTTGCGGGCGGAACTATATAGCTGCATCAGTGAACAGAAGAATGCGAAGGCATAGGCGTACGTCTAAAGAACCCAAGTGGTGTATAGAATCACTTCCGGCTCAGACCGTCACCAAAGGCGATTTTGGAAGTCAATCAGATCCAACGTACGAGGCGTATGCGGGGTAGAAGAATCGATGGAGCACACCCTTTTCAAATGTAACGCCCCTGCATCGTCAGGCAGAAACCAACCAACGAGGTATGGAGAATGGGATCGGACCGCTATTACCTGCACCTAGTGTGAGGACGCTATTCGGCTGTGGGCTTGCAGTGTATACGAAAGGTGGCATGTCCGACACAGGACTGGATAGACTACTTAAAATTATTATGTCAGAATCGGCACGCACAATTTGGAAGCTAAGATTCGAGAGACGTATGTATCGCAAAGGAAAGATGACCTGCAACCTAGAAAGCTACACATTCCATGATTCGGACCGTAGTCGAACCACTGAGAGCTCACTGGGTCATGAGCGTGAACCACTACACCATCAAACAGGTGCTGATAACTTTCTCTGGTATTTAGCCCGCCGGGTTGCCACAACGGAAAGGGTTTCTCTTCCCAAGGTTGAAGAGGGTAATTCTCGAGCACCGATTCCATGAGAAAACCTCTGGAGGGTCCCTGGCATTATGGCCGAGCCTCAGGCCCAAAACTTTTGGGCATGCCCGACTGACATGGGGTTCACCAGGGTCGAACTCCAGGGTTACCCCCCCCCCCCCAACTTTCGGGGGTCCTCCGTGAGGCCTCCGCTCACGCAAGCCCCTTACTAGTTATGCAATGTATGGAATGGCTCTGTTGTATCGTGTGCCTCGTTTGTTTTATTGTGATTTACGGACACATTAATCAGTCGTTCGCACATGTCGATTCTGTGGCCTCAAATCTAGTTCTCTCCTCAAGCAGACCGCCGAGGATCCCTTGCACGTTCCTGAGACCTTGAGATGGCTAGGTGCCTCCCCAGTAGTTTGTGCCTCGAAACTGCCTGATTTCACCCCTGCATGATGGCATAATTTGGTGTCTTTTGCTCCTCAGGCTCCGAAGCCAAACTCCCGGTAGTCCATGTTCCCCACTTCCGATGACGGTGCCCGACACTCCAACGTTCGTCCTTCAAACCTCGTGGCTTGGCATGTCATAAGCCACTGTGACGAAGCGTGTGCTAGCAGTGTAACGTACATCGTGCCTCCACGATGCTCTCACCTACTTCTTTCCAACGTCCGTACATGATCTGACCGATCGCAATATCCTGTTGTGAAACCGCCGTCCGATGTATCGTCGTTTTAAGCTTGTAAACAGACGGATAGCTTCATAATGTCAGGCGGTTGTCAAGCCTTGGAATCCTTTGGTAACAATCCGTCATCCCTCTCTGCATGACATGCCAAACTCCATCAGTCGGTTTCCGACACCTTGCGCAAAGGTTTACGTTACCTTTAAATGGTGGACCGAATGGTGTCCTTGCGGAACACTGTGATTACACGATGCACTGCCACATCGAGCATATGGGACACTGATCGCTGTTGTGTCTCCGTCTCGACTGCGCCCAGGGGCGGGAGAACATCGGGGGGCTTTGAATGGGGCGCGGCCTGCACACCGTAGTTGAGGGTAAACTTCTATGCAGTATCCACCAGGTTTCCCAAAATGAAATGATCCTGTGATGGCCGGCTGATGGTTTACTTATCGATATCAACAGGGTGGGGCGGCAAAGTTGGCCAAAAGCTGCCTTGTCGCGCAGAGATCTACAGAGATCCGCCGGGAGATATAAGTAGACGTGCCTGACGAATTGGACAACAGGCGTGAGAGAAAGGGAAGGAATTGCTGGAAACCCAGGAGAACGACTAGCGGGAACTACCGGCGAAACGCGCTTGAAGGGGTCGTAACAGAGGGAGAGAAGCTGATCGACCAGGTTGCTGATCTTCTTGGCCTGATCCAATTTTACGAGAATTATCACGCATGCACGCTCTCACTTCCCTTCGAAGTCCCGCTCGTTCCTCTTTCTTGAACCCTCTTAACATCCATCACCTCCGCCGCCACCACCAGTGGTTCGCCTTTTTTCCCCGCGTCCTCTCCCCTCCCTGTCAAGTTCCTGTCCGTCTTGTTTGCCCCTACCACGTTCCGAGCTATGCTGATCGAGTTCTTTATTATCTTCAGGTCCGACATCCGCCCTTATTGTCTTTGCACCCCGGACGACACTCCCTTATTGTGTTGCCCCGCTCCCATGGAACCGGTCACGGCTTGTTACCACTCCGTCCCGTCATACGTGTCCAATCATGGTCAAGTTACAAAGCCGGGAGGGTACCTCATTGAAGTCAGTACGCTCTCACCCTCACGCTCACAATGTTTGAGAGTTATTCCCAGGAAGCAAATCCTCGAGGGCTTGGACCTCCTCCACCGAATGCGAGTACATTCTCTATCCGTCCCCTCCAAACTGACTAATCATTCTACGCATTCGATAGGCCTACAAGCGAGCGGTACTCAGAGACCCCCCAAAAAGGTTCAAAATTTCTGTCTTACCCCCGAAAAAACTCGGTACGCCTCTGGATATGGAACCAACACCTACATATCGGCGCTAACGAAAAACTTCGCCCAAGCAGGTAGCGCATGGGCTTATGGGTTACACGTCGTCTCTGCGGCCAGTGCCGAGGCTGCCGACCGAAGATCCATCTCGTCAAGTTCCGCGAGCTCTGGCTCATCGTGGAATGACTACAAGGTCTGGAGGCGCTGGGATGACTGTCTATGGTTTCAAGAAACGCTCGAACTCGAGTACTCCATTCAAGCCAGGGAAAAGCGTCGCCGTTTGGAGCAGGGCAAGGGAGTGAAGAAGAACGGCGTGTATCTCAACTCCAAGGAAGCCGCTTCGTTCGACTCCCTGCCTCCGGGACCGGACCCCACCTCCGTCTCACTTGATATCCACGACTATGTCCCAAAACTCAGCAAGAAGTCAACCTTGTTTCGGGCCAATCAAGCAACGATCGACCAACGCCAACAGCAATTCACGAGTCTCATCGATGCGTTGTTTGCGCCCGAAGTGCCTACCCTAATCGAAGAGTTGCGTGCATCTCGCACAATCAAGGACTTCTTCGGCTGGTGGCGCCGCGACAAGGACTTTGCGCTTAAACACGGGCCAGAAAAAGGCAAGAGCCCCGAAGTACCCATCCTCGACTCCGTACCGTTCTACCTCGACACTTCAAGTTCATCTCAAATTTTCTCCACTCCGTCAACACCGTTCCGAGACCCCCGCTCGAAACCGACACGACCTTCCACAGCAGATGCTTCGACTTCGGATTCCAAGTGGCGGAGCCTTCACACCCGCAGCCGTGATGATGTGTCATCACGCAGACGAAGGACAACGCCTGCCACCAGGACTTCCCCGGCTATCGCCATCTCTAGCGCGTCGATTAATGACTTGCATGAATCACGCCCAAGCTCTCGGGGAAGTCAATACTCTGACGAACTGAGTCCAACAATGGTAATGTGGGACGGCCATGAACAGCTCAATGCTAGCGACAGGATCTCCCCCCACGCGCTGCTCAACGCCTTTCCACAGACACCGATGGTTAAGGAGACTTTCGAGAACATCCAGTGTCCTCCATCCCCCGAGGCTGACTCGCCGGTTCTCGGGCTGGAAGCCTTGCCAGAAGGGTCAGAACTGGAACTACCTCTGCCGCGGGTGTCTGTACATGAGTACGAGCCCGAGACACGACCCCCAGTTACTAGGTCTCGTGGAAACTCCGCCTCGGACAGTCGTCACAGAAACGCCATTGTATTCTCCCCGCATATGATGTTAGGTGACGCAGAAATACCCGAGATGCCGGATCTCTCGCCAACGACGACGAACACCGCCACCACCTCTTCTCGACATTCTTCGTTGTTCTCAAACGTATCTTTTGCCCCCTCATGGAGGACCTCCACATCTGATCTCCCTCCTTGCCCCTCTCCTCGACGAAGCCTCGATTCTTATACAACGGACGCGTTCGATTACTTCAGCACTGGGTCTCCCGTCATGCCACTGACTCCTGGGCTACCCGATAGTGAAGCATTTCCCATACCCGGCCCGTCGCTTAAATGGAATCCGCGAGAATCTATCATGAGCATCAACTCCATCATGAGTAATTCTTCCGTCGATCAGGTGCTACCGAGGGGTGTACACATTACCCCTCAGTCGGGGGATTTTTCAGCGGTGCGAAGCTTCTTGGCGAGTCCTCGGAGCCGCCCCCAGAAGTTCGTCCCGATGTCGGTACCAGAGGAAGAAGTGTTCCCAGAGGATTGTGACGACGGAATATTAGAATCATACCTCTACGGTGAGTGTCGCATTCATTCCATTTCCCGTTCAACCTCGGAAATTTTTATTACTTTCTTTGTTTTGGAATTGTCTCCACGTAGTTACTTCTTTTTCTGATCCCTTTTTTTTTCACGTTCTAGGCATCGAAGAAATGGACACATCCGGAGAGTCCGAGAGTGAAGGCCATAACCCATATCGGGAACGTTCGTCCCGGCGCCAAACCTCGAAGCAACTACCCAAACCATTCCAAGATCGCCGGCCAGAACAATTCCACCTCCCTTGGACACCTACCTCCCCGACCACCCCTCGTTCCCCCTCGAACAGAGAGGGTACTTCCAAGGTACCGACCAACCGGATCTCGATGGCGTCCACGAGCACGGTATCCCTCAGAACCATCTCTATTAAAACGTATCTGACCGGAGGCGCGATCATCGTCTTCCGTATAGCCGCCGAGACTACGTACTCAGAAATCAGGGACAAAATTTACGACAAATTCGTCAACCAAGAAGGTATCGCATTGCGACCCGACTTCTCTCTCGCTTGTCTTGCCCCTACTCTCTCGCGCCACTCTACTTCGAACTCTGTGTACTCCAGGATCGCGAGGAAACGCACAGTGAGCGTCGGAAGCGCCTCCACCGAGTCTTCGCTGTTCCCTATTCAAACACAAGAAGATTGGGACGAGGCCGTGCGCGGCTCCGACGGGAAATTGACCTTGAGCGTATCCGAGTAAGGTGGACCTCGGACTCCCTAGTCCCTGTCTGCTTATGGGTAGTACCCGCATCCATCAATGCAGTATCTTCCACTGCGTATCTTGTTCCCCCATCCCCCCTTTATAACGAATCGGGAAATTTTCCATTGTCTCGGTTCGTATCCTTCGTACCCCCTTGTTTTCCGGGAGCTCCACCTTCCGCCTTCTATCTCGTATGCATTTCGTGTTTCCCTTGGGGCACGCTACCCATTTGCTGTGAAACTGTCCAGTGCTTTTTCATCATTCTCCGACCTCCTCGCTGTATCCCTTTCTCGCGAATTTCATTACAACACACTTTTCCTCATTTCTCATCTTGGGTTTTCTTCTCACTTTCTCGTTAGATACTCGTGTTAGCCTTTAGAAGCGGATTGTATCGTTTTACCCATCACCATTGACACTCCTTCTTCCTGCTCTTTGTCTCTTCCTCCTTCCTTCACATTGTATCCCTCTCGTCCACGGTCTCTTCATATGAAAGAAACTGCCCTGCCAAATTATATCACACAGATACCGTACATCATTGTATGAATACATTCTTCGTTCTAGGGAAGGACAATCGAAAATCCCAGCCGGAACGGATTCTGAAAGAGCGGGCCGCACCGTGCCGGGACGGACGCCATTTGAGCGCTTGTTTGACTTGGAGCGTGGTGCCCACGCCGCCACCTACAACCTCACTTGCAACGCCCATGGCCTCTCAAGACTATAGACCACAGAACTCCCCTCGCCAGTCGAGGCCTCGCAATCTCCCCGCAAACGGCGCGAACCACACGGTAAGCTGGAACCCAGACACCGGAATCAGATCTGTGGCGTTGATCCCCATGTAATCCACAGGGCCACCCGGACGATCAGTGGGAGGACATAGAAGTTCGCCGCTCGAGTTCCCCTATGAGCTCTGCTTCACGTCGTAGAGGAAGGCGTCCGAAGACGGAGCTCGTCGCGCCGCAACCTGGCTCCCCGAGGAAGCGGCAGCGGCAGCCACAACCCCCACCTTCCAAGAGGAGATACTACGTCGAGTTTTCTGAGGGTACCTCTGACGTGGATGAACCCGCGCTGCCACCTCCACCCGTGGAACCCACCGAACAGCAACAAACGGCCGAACTTGCCAAAGTCTATGCCATCTCGATTTTCGGATACACCGTAAAGGTCGTGGCCGATGCTTTCCACTTCAATCGTCGGATTTTCTCGTTCGCGCTCGGGATCACCATCGTGTGGCTTTTGTTCTCGATGATGACCTCACAGCTCGTTTTCTTTGCCCGACCGATGTGTTCTATCCCCATCGTCTCTCCGATGATACCATTCTGCCATTGGGAGGCCTTCAAAGGACCTCCGACTCATACCAGCGCCGGACGGCCGGTCCGTTGGGCGGATTACCCCGGTCTCGTCGATTTGCAGACGAGAACTTTCGACCAATTGCTTGACGAGAGCGTTGGAAACAAAGGTCTCGCGCTGGAAGTCAAGAAGGCGGAAATGGCCAGCAACGACTTGATCACTTTGGTGAGGGTGAGTGAGTTGAAGAGCAAGGATCAGATAGCCGAAAGGCTGAGCAGGTTCGTGGACGATGCCAGAGGGACTGGACGAAGCTTGCACTCCCTCGGAGCGAAGATCCAGGGAGCGGTTGACTCGTAAGTTCCTTGCAACTTTCACGAAATTTTCGGAACTCAACCATTTCGCTAGGATTACGAGCCTAAACGACTATGCGCTGCAAACTATCGAAGCTTCCAAAACTCCTCCTTCATTCATGGCTCGCGTGCTACCATTTTCCCTTTCGAACCGCAATCCTACAAAGGAGGCAGTGATCGACACGTTCCTCATGTCGATGGATAACATCGGTAGCCACATGGTCCGTCTTCGCGACGAGGCGGAAATCTCTATGGGCCACCTCTTGCGTCTCGAGGAGCACTTGATGGTCCTTCACGAGGTATCTCATCGTGATAACAAGGACTTGAAGGCGGCACAGGAGGAAGTCCTTGCCGAGCTCTGGTCGTGGCTCGGAGGGAACAAGAGCAAACTTAGGAAGATGGATCTTAATCTCGATTTACTCAGGGGTGTGGAAAAGTACAGGAGGAAGGCGTTGGCCCATGTCGTTGCGACCTTGCAGACCCTTCACACGTTGGATGCGGATATGGAGGAGCTGAGGACGAGAGTGGCCGCGCCGGACATCGTTGGGGATAAGATCCCAATCGAAGTGCACATTAAGAGTATCAAGGCGGGCGTGGACAGATTGAAGGAAGGGCAGGTGAAGGCTAGCTTGAAGCAGGGAGAGAGTATGGCCAAGATTCTGGAAATCAGCCCGTAGTGGTTTGTACGGTCAGTATTATTATTTATGCGTCTCGTAGGGTCAATCTACAGACATTGTATCGCACGAGTCCTATCGAAAAGCAGTGAAACGGAACAGATTGAAAAGTATCGAGTGAAACTGCGCACCCTTCGCGTGGGTTGACAGTAACACGGACTTTTACCGCCGCGATAACCCCATTGCTGACCTACTATTTGCACCGCGCGAAGGGCTTTTCGTGACATTGTGATATATCTCTCCACTTCACTCCACCCCGGGTGCCCTACGATCTCGGATAAAGATGGAAAAATTCTCCCCAATCCAACCGCGACGAAAAATCCAGAATCTGGATAATCAGGCAAGGTAGACCGCCCGACGACGAGCCTCTTAAGCCTACACGAATTGTCTTGGGCGCCGCCGAACATCGTGCCGGTTTCAATACTTTCGTCTTCCACGAGACAGAACTGGACCAGCGCCAGCAAGTCAACTTGAATCGCGAGTCTCTCCAAGCCCTGGCAAGTCGTTGATAGGCTGAATAAGGACTTGAAGGTGACTGTATGGACGCCCCCGCAGGTCGGAGAACCTAAGGTTAAGTCGGAGAGGTTTGGCATCGCCGCCCCAAGGGCCTCCACGGCCTGGTCGGTGAGTCGGAAAATGCACCTATGGCGGCGACTACTCCAGCAGCCCACGTTGAGGGACCTCAGGTTCTTGAAGAGGCCGGGGACGACAACGCCCGGGAGGTCCAGGTGGGCGATGGTCGAGGTAGAGAGGACACTGAGCGAGGTTGAGAACCTGGCCAGCCCCACCACTAAATCCTGGAAATCGATAACGTAGACACTGAAAACATTGGCCACCTTCAAGCCCGGGTTGTGAAGATGCTCGAAGAACCGCCGGAGCGGCACTCCGTGGAACTGAGACAGGGAAACCGATTCGAGGCTCGGCAGGGAGTTTGATGGGATTTCGTCGGTAAAATGTGCTTGCATCAGCTTCAGCTCCCGTAGTTATGGGAGATTTGCTATGGCGGGAATATACTCCGCTTTCAAGGGGGATTTAATCACAAGGCTCTAGAGAGTGTGATGGAAAGCGGAGATTAACCCTCCAACCTCGTGGGCCGCCGACGACGATGTCTAATACAAGCGTTTGTACCCCGTGGCATCTATCAGAGATGTTCGATAGTATAGGTTGAAGTAGTACGCTGTTCTCTCGCGGGAGGTTGAGTGTGAGATCCGTTATGCTTGGGGATAAAAACGCAAGGGTGGACCGCGCGACATCCCAACCAGTGCCGACCAACCGTAATGAAGCGAGTCTGGGCCAAAGGGGGTCGAGAGCTGACTTCATTTCGAGAAATGACATAGTCTCTGGGGATACATCCACTTGGGGTATATCCCGCGCCCCTATCACCAGGTCAACAACGTGCGCCGCGTATCTTCCGAACCGCTCCCATTCACCCGTTGTGGGAGTTTGGGTGATGGACTGAAATTTGAATGTGAGCGACACCGGAGACTAAAGTCTGTTCCCACTCACGTAGACTTCGTCTGTTATGGTCCAACAGTCCGCAGATAATGTTTGTAGGATGAGGTGGAGGTACTTCTGGCGTTGCCACAGGACGTCCATGATTGGGCCCTCGAGGGTTTTGCAACAGCATGCGAGGGAGAGGAGTGATGCAGATCCCGGAAATCCATCGTCTGCGTTGAAGGCTATCCGACGGACCAGCTCTTCAATGTAGAATATTTGGTTCATCACAAAAGTGTGGCGGGTGGTTATCTTGAGTGATTCCGAAGTAGGGTGGGTAATGGCACGTGCCAGAAAGGCACCTGACAAACCGGGAAAACGGCGAAGGAAACAGATGGTGAATGCCGCTCCATGTGGAGTACCTTGATTGCGTGCAGCGCTGATCGTCGTACAGTGGGTGGAAAAGCAGGCAGCAGAATCACAGGGGTTAAATATAAACGTTAGGTACGGACAGATAATGGTAACACTTGATGTGCTTCCAGAGTCAGTCGAAATCCCCAAACTCCCAACTGTAACATTCCTGTATGGGAGACATCAGCGGTCAACGACAGGAGGGCCTATCAAGAGCATGGGGTTGGGGGAAGCGGACTTGGAGGGGCGGGGGAGCGGAAGGGGGACACCTGTCACCGAAAGAAAGACTTACAACACAATCATCTTGCGGGACTGCCTGTGGGACCCTCCTACCCAGTTCCTCCGCAGGTGGCCACGGGTCCGCTAGGATACTCTCAATCATATTTGCAATAGGGTGTCTTCGGACATCGACACCCCATGATAAGTTAGACACTGTGTCATATACAATCGTTTTTCCAAGATGACATCGAGATTCCATGGCATAACCACCGATAGAGCACGAAGAGAAAACGCCATTACACGTTCCCATCGCCACAGGATCCGCGGTGTGATACACGTGGGTAACGTGGTGGGTAGAAGGCTAAGAAGGCAGCTGTGAGTTGTAAGTAGAAACGTGTCAAAAGGGAAATATCAATACTGGTGATGGTAGGTGCAGCCTCCCTGAGGCCATGCGTTCGCCAGGAGACTCAAACGTGACGACTGGGACGCCGAATGTGACACCCAACAACGAGGCCAATGCGCCACCGAGTGAATGGCCAATGATCCATATGTCTGAGCGGGGGTATATATATGACAAGTTGTTGTAGAGGTTCTGTTCCATCTCAACATCAGGTCTGGATTTAAATCGGGAGAGAGTGGATATTGCTCACCGTTCCAATTTGATAGAAGAGACTCTCCGTGATTAACGAGTACTCAAGGCAGTCCTGAGAACACTTCCACCCACCACGGTGACAGTCACAAACCGGAGTCCACGACCAGTCCACCTTGGCGCAACAGCAACTAAACAGGAGGTTATCGTTCAGTTTGTCTTTCTTCGCTGTTGGCCCACCACCACCAAGGAATCCCGCTGAAGTGCCTTTGATAGACAGGATGATAGTAGAGTTATCGGGAGTAGTGAAGACGTGACCCCGGAACCCATCTGCATCGGGTTCCCAACCAAAGTCATAGCCCTACATGTGGGAGCAAATGAATTGTTGAGGGATCAAGCGAAGGCTGAAGTCGCACCGTGGTCCAGTTCTTCCCCAGGGGATACCATTCCTTGTCGTCGGGCTGCAGATACGCATTGCTCGTCATCTTAGCGAGTACAAGTAGAGTTTCTCTACTCTCGACGTCAGGTCCCGTGATTTCCTCCTCGTCCCAGTCCAGAAGGGTACTCTGACCAAACTTCATGGATCGATATTGTGCATTCCTGACCGCATCAAAGGAAGATGGTCGATAAGAGGGCAGCAGTGCCGTGTCAACCGTATATTCCTCGGAGGCATATGCGGTGAGGTTTCCCGCGTATGACGTACGGTCGACGTCGGAGAAAAGGACATGGCCATGCTCCGATACAGCGTGCAGATGTCGTAATTGGAACGTTAGTTGAGGCACCGCTGACGAGGCCGCGGGGGCTATCCACTGGTGTGGGTCGCAGAAGGTGGCGAGGAGGGAGTTGAAGAGGTTGAGGAACAAGGAGGGATGCATATCGAGGAGTCCGATCATTGCGATCACCCTCTGCCACTCCTTCCACCGAACGCGCTCTTGGTCTCGACATCCGACATGTCTTTGTGAATTTGTCTCGCATTTTTCACGCGTGTTTTGTGGATCTCATCGCGTCTTTTTTTATTTACAGCGGAGGATTCGGACCGAAGCCAGCAACGACAGGCGTGTTTGGCAGCGCTCAACCACAACAGCAGACAGGATCTCTCTTCGGTCAACCTCAGCAGCAGCAGCAACCTGCGGCAGGCGGGTCTCTATTTGGTAACGCTCAGGCTCAGCAGTCACAAGGTGGAGGATCGTTGTTTGGGAACACCCAACAGCCTGCACAGTCTACCGGAGGGTTGTTCGGAAGCACAACGACCCAACAGCAGCCTGCCCAAGGTGGATCTCTGTTCGGGGGCACCACAGCTCAACCAGCTCAGGGTGGCGGACCCTTTGGCGGACAACAGCCCGCTCAACAACAGCAGGGAGGATTATTTTTTGGCGGCGCGCAACAACCGGCCCAGCAGCAGGGAAGCTCTCTCTTTGGGAGCACCCAACAACCCGCCACCGGACAGACGTCGTCTCTCTTTGGGACGACACAACAGCAGTCTGCCACGGGGGCTCCACTGTTTGGTAACACCCAGCAGCCACAAACAGGACCCTCGCTGTTCGGAAATACCCAGCCCTCATTATATGGCACCACACCTACCATGACTCAGCCCCAGCAGCAATCATCTACTCTGGGAACGACGTTCGGTGCGAATCCTCTGACTCCTCAGCCGACTCTGACTGATCCAGCTACTTGTCGAATCTGGGGGAACCGGTTTACACAAACTCAGAGTAAGTGTTCGCTCGTATTTTCATAAATCCGATCCCATGTTCTTTCCCCAGTGGCTCGTGGGTCCTGTAATGCACTGTGTCACGGAAGATACTGATTGGACGTAGACTCTCGAAAACACTCCTCTTCACGAAATCCAGCAAGTTCAATGACTTGCCCGACAATCTTAAAAAGGTCTTCGAGGACATTGAGTGAGAGACACGCGCAAAGCGCCCACCACATACTGACCCTCTGTCTACAGCTCACACATTCAGGGTCGGGTGCATATCGGCAAAGAACTCAAGCAGCGGAAGCTCTCCGAACAAGCTACGAAAGGCAAAGAGCTCATCCGTGATGTTCACAAGGTAGCCTTGGGTCTCTGCTACCTCGTCGAGGGAATTTAAAGCGTCTTTTCGATCCCTACTCAGGAACTTGCGAATGCTACCTCGACTCTACGTGCAGATGTGCATTCCACCAAGGACCTGAAAGCCAAGGCAGACCAATGCGTTCAAGATACGATTGTTGCCATCCGGATCCTCGATGGCCATAGGAATGCACAGAACGGGGCTTACCTCAAGAACCACGCCGCCTTCCCGTTGGAATTCTTCGATAGGATCACCATCCAGATGCGGGAACGTCTACATTGGTACAAAACCATGATTGAAGTCCGTGATTCGTAATCGCCTCGCAACCTCCCCATAAATGACCTTTTTCCAAGCAAATCGAACGGAAACTCTCTTCAGCTTCCGCACAAACACAGTACACCCCCCAATGTGAGCCACTCTGCCCCCACCGTAGAACGCCGTTCACGACCTTTACCTTTTTCACAGCGATTGCCTCCACACTACAGGCGCAACACGCGACCTTCGTGGCGCTTGCGAACAAGACGGCTGTGATTGACGCGGAACTTCAGAAGATAAAGACATTGTATACTCAGCTCTGGAGAGCGCGTACGGGCAGCATGCGTGATCCGTTCAATGAGTTGGATCAAGGCACCGGAAAGGACTTTGGCCTAGAGGGGTTGTCTGTTTGAAACATTTGCTTGTTTACTTTTGACACAGGGTGTGCGAGGTGCCTGGACATATGTAGCTGTTGTCCTGTGCTCGAGAACCAGAGCGCGGCTGTGTTGAGTTGCGACAGGCGATCAACGCTTTTTAGCGCTTCCCGCCCATGTTTATAACCATGACGCCGGAAACCCTGGCTCTTCCGCACTCTCTCCGCATCCTACCCACCACCAACCCATAAACTACGATTTTCACGACAACATGGCGTACAACCAGCCTGACGTGATTTCTGGCGAGCAGTATAGATATGCTCTGACTAACTTTGTGAGCCTTGGCGCCGGCGGTCAAGACGATTGTGATGTTGTATGTGGTCACTAACGCGCCGCCTGTTGTGCAATAGCGTATCGCCCACGAAAAAGTTGAGGAACAACGGATCCAGCTGCAAGAGCAGGAAAAACAGATCGCCCTACTCCGTGCCCGGATCGCTACCTTGGAGGGAGGGAATCAGGGAATCAAAACGAAAGAAGGTCAGAGCTCTGTCGATGATTTCTCAATCAGGGTGAGCGGATAGTATTCCAACAACACAGATCGTCGCTCATCAAGTTCCCTTGCAGAACACGGCGTCGAGATTGGAGCGGCTCATCAACGGATGGGCGGTCGATGTCGTTCGGACGCGCCGTCATCAACTCAACGATATCCGTCGAGCCGCGCTCTTAGATATCTACGAAGGTTGCCCTCCAGAAGAGGAGGAGAAAATGATAGGGGACGCTACCGCGATGCAGGTCCAGAACCTCCTGCGACACGCGATCTCGCAGGCTATAGCAGAGGGGACCGTGAACTGTTTGATTGTCACGAACTCCCCAGAGGCGAACATCCAATTGACGAGGATACACGAACACATTTTTGCCCGTAAGCAGTCCCATAATTCCATTTGAATTCGATGAGTTAACGTTAAGCCGCCAGGTGACCCGACCGTGGCTTCCGTGTGGAGACGTCAGACCTTCTCGGCGGCCGTCGAAACATTCACCGCAGAGATGTCTCAACTGATTCTCGACGAACACATGACGAATATCACTAAAGTTCTTAATTTGTACCCTGCGACAGACCCGGCGTCCCAGCAGTCCCCAACTTCCGTCACCCGCGTCCTCGAAGCTGCGTACGACTTCTCCCGGATGCTTCACGGGTCTGCATCTTCTGCAGGCGGTACGGTGGACGCTTTCTACCGTGCTTTCGTACCCGAACTCTCAAGTACCCTCTACCCAAGGCAAATCGAGCTCGTAAAGCGATGCCTGACGAGCGAGAGGGGAGAGTCCGACAAGGTCGGCGCTACGATCTTCCCTGGGCTGGTGAAAGTCAGCAGGGGGCCCGCTACCCCGAACGATAAGCCGGATGTGAACAATGTCGTACAGACGGTTGTCAGGAGGGCGCAGGTGATTTGTGATTGTGCACTTGGAATGGGTGGACCAGGGGGGGCGGGGGGACTGGGTGGACCGGGTAGTGTGAATGGTTCGGTCGTGAGTTCTCCTTCTCCGCCTATTTCTCATTCGCCCCACTCGCACGCTCCGGGGTACGGAGGGGTCGGTGGACCACCAGTGATCTAGGGTGTAGGTATTGGGTTCGGTCTTGTCATTCCTGTTGTTGCAATTCGACCTCTTTTCCGACTCGTTTTCCTGTACGTGTACCAGGAAACATTACCCCCTCTTATTTACTCGCATGAGGCATGAGAAGAGCCAAGGTCGAGCACATCGTACATAATTTTAACCCAGGGTAAATCCCGAGTGCGGGCAGTGACAAAGCGGGAAGCTCCGACGTGAATACCTTGATATCGGTGTCCTGACCCTAGGAAGAAGTCGGGGAGGATCTCTTGGACTGCATGACATTCCGGTCAAGATACGTTGAAGTCGTGGGAAAAGCGTGGTAACCGCGTGAGATCACCTTCGACGGCGATCCAAGCTTGTCCATGCACTCCCACAACGACGAGAGTTGAGTGGGGTCTTCGATGAAGAACAACGGAGACTATTGGTATGATCTATCTCCAGAATTGTGACCCTGTCTGAACGAAGTGCCAGGACGCCAGGGTCCACAGCTCCCCCACTTCCAAACGAGCTCATTGGCTTGATTGTGGACGAGCTACGCGATGATACATCGGCACTGCGCGCCTGCTCTACAGTCTCCAGCCTCTTCTACCACTCCTGCAAGAGGCACCTTTACCGGAGCGTCAACCTCAATACCCCAGACAAAGTTGATGGATTCATTCTCGCATCCGAGGATGCCGATCTTCGGATACTCCGGCACACCCGCACCTTGTCCCTTGGGGTCGCCGGAATGGCTTCGTGGCGTTATGCCGACAAACTCGTTGTTGCTCTCGGGGTTTTCGCGAAGAAGGCTTCAATCGAATGCCTTTCCCTCAAGGAGATGAAGTTCACCTTGGTTTCACGATCCAACGTGGCTGGCCTCATTGAAACCACGGGGGCCCTTTCACGAACCGTGTCAACACTCAAGCTATCCGATTGCCTTTTTGTTCGGCGTGAAGACATCGAATCTTTAATTCGCTCGTTCCCGTCGTGCAAATCCCTCCGTCTTCGCAGATGTTCTTGGCAAAGCACCCAACTCGCCCCGATGTTCTCGTCCCTGCCTACTCATACTGTTTCATTAGGTGAATTAGAGATCACCACGCGCAGGACGCTTTCCATGTACGACCTATCGGCAATCGTCGAGCAGGATTGGTTGGATACCACCGGCTTAAAATCACTCACGTACTCCGTCATCGAACATTCCACGGCCACGAAAATGTTTGATGCAGTCCAAGACTGTCATTTGGAGAATTTGAGGATATCCTGTCGTTACAAGGAGTCCTACGTGTTTGGTAATTGATCTTGGATCTGTAGCCTGCTTGATTCGTGGCTAAATGACACCAGTATTTCGAAGGATGAAACGAGTAATCCCTCGTGTACGATCCCTCACCATTGCATCCGATGGCGTCGGCGCTCCTTTTTCGCTTTCCCTACTCCTCAGGACTTTTCGGACCTTACACAACCTCGAACATCTCACGGTTGCCACCGCAGACCCTATATCGCAGACCCCACGTTTCTGGAGTGCCGTCGACGCAATCTGTGGATCGGGGCGGATGTACGACTCGCTGGAAATGGTGGAGTTTTATTTCGGTTCGCCTCGCCCTTCTTCAAGCGCAGAGTACGTCAGCAGAGAGGAATTGGGAGAAAGGCTTCCGTATCTGGCGGAGCATGGGATGTTGAAGGTTTCTGATCCAAACTTGTATGTGTTGAATGCTCGATTGGTGCTTCCTGTATTAAATTGACCTCACCAACTCCGCAGCGGGATGGATTGGTTGCGGTCTTGACGTGCCGTACCACCCCCCTCCTGTTACCCTTTAATTGTGGTGTGGAAGTTATTAAGGATATTACCCACGACTTCACCCTCCTACGAAGGACCGCGGTGCCACAATTGAAGAATTTTGCTCCAAGGGTTCACTCACGATCTCGAAAGCCACCCGAGAGTGCTCGCAGTCGTGATTCAACGCTATGAATGCGGCCGCAAACAGTGCTTTATGACATCTTTAGATCGCTTTTTCCAGAACGGTTCACAGTTTGCAAAGATCAACGTTAACCCACAATCGGAATGCACCCGCACCTCGTCCGGAAAGTCTTTGTAGTTGACTTCCGCAAAGAGGTTACCTTCGTCACTGCTTACAGTGCCTGGAAGTGTCTGCGACGATCCAGTCATCGAGGGTTCGGAGACGATGGATATGCGCGGAGTCCCGCCTGCAGAACCCACTCTCGGACGGAACACCGTCAGGAGGGTTGGTGTGCGTACTTCCTCGGAGTTCTCAGAAGACCTACTGTAAGCAAGCCTTGAATGTGAACGCGGATTACCTTCGCCCGTAACTAGTTAGTGGCAACACGTTTGGTTCCCCGTTTCGTGGCTCCCTGTGATACCCATAGAGGATGTCGAGAAAATCACAGAGCTCGATAAGAAGCATCCGGGCGTCGTCCCGGCGCAGGGGTGCCGCCTGGTCGATTCAGTGTACGATCGTCACGATGGTCGTTTCTCGAAATCACTGGAATTCTACTGGGTCACTATCCGTAAGGCTACACAGTGCACACGAGTCCAGATGGATATCTAGAGCCTTCTGAGGGATCAGTCAGGACCCCATCCGTTACGTCGGACCGTGGATATTACCTCCAAACCGCACATCTGGAACCACGACGCTACGGCCGTTTCGCTCGAAAACCGGCCAACCTTCCAAACCACAGGGTGGAAGCTACCCGTAGGGTAGCGACGCTAAAACGAGAGGTCGAACGGAAAGGACAACGTTATGGGAATTCGGAAAAGAGAAAGCTCCCTAAGTACAGTTTCCGTTGCGTGTTTATATACGTTTCTTGTGGTTGTTCAACCCTTCGCTAATCACAGTCCTTCTCTATGACGTCGTGGTCGAGGCCCAAAGCCCAAGGTCGAGACGCGAAGCTTGAACCTGCGAAGCGTGATGAGCTCCGAGGACGTCCGAGGGCGTTGTTGTAATCTCCATGATTACACAGGGTCTGGGAAGGATCGCAATCCCTGCCCCATGCCCGTGAGGTGCTGGTACTGTCATACCCACCCTTGGACTTTTGATTTCATCAACCTACACTGTGCGGAGTGCCTCGTATATTGGGGAGTAAATCTTGGCTAATGGAACCCCACTGGAATGGATGAGTATTATTTGTAGTGTTACAGATAGTCACCCAGTGGACAACCATGGCACGATACGTAGTAAAAATGAGATATTACTACCCTCCGCCCCACCGGACCCCGCGTGTCCTCGAAGAGAAAAAAGAAAAGTAAGATACTGCATGCATGCACCGGATGGCTGAGTGACTTTCCATAAGGCAATAACTATCAACAACCTTCCTAGAAGGGTGCCAGTAGCCGAGATTCACTCCGCAATATCTGGGAACTTCCACCTAGCGTACACAGATGGGGCTGGGAGTCACAGGTTGGGTGGATTTCGAGTGAAATGGTCGTGGCACTGTGATTCCAGATGCACAATTTGGAGGCA
>Ga0307515_10010225_pt1 | contig 18015 bp, 7 predicted proteins | sample 17_EM_MG_FD_194513 | JGI IMG/M metagenome (GOLD analysis project Ga0307515, IMG submission 194513) | Populus trichocarpa ectomycorrhiza microbial communities from riparian zone in the Pacific Northwest, United States - 17_EM | ecosystem: Host-associated > Plants > Roots > Unclassified | place... | reverse complement strand
AATTGCTATCCATACCCCACCTGGGGAATTGGTAGTTTATTCATTTGTTGCTGGATTCCGATTAATTATACAGAAGGTCTTTGGATTATTATCGCCTTCTCCAATCCATAACACTTGCCTTGAAGAACTTAGAATCACATGCCCACTTCGAAATCAAAGGAACTTTTGTAGAAAGCTTTGTGAGATAAATCACATGCCCTAGAGGGTTTTTGTAACATAAATCAAAGGAAAGGGTTAGTATGCTCCGACATGCCCACTTCGAAAAAGGCACAAGATATGAAGACGATACCACCAAGGACGAAACTCCAAGATTAAAGAAATGGGAAGAAAAAACAAGAAAAGAACTTGCAAATGATCCAAAAGATTTTTATTTGTTTATTTTATAGCATTTTGATTGAAATGCTATAAGTTTATTTATTTTTATTTCTTTCTTTTTAATTAATAATTAGAAATTAGGTTTTTACGGCGGCAGTTGGATGGTGGAATGTAAGCCCAAGTAAAAAAGAATAAAAACAGAGGATAATTGGGATCTTAGCCCATTAAGGAAGAACAAACTAATGTAACCTTAAATCTAACTAAGCCCATGGGTTTATATCATACTCAAGCCCAAGAATACAAGGCCTAGACCACACAGACACGATTACTCGACTCTGATGTTAATTAATTGGGCAGTGATCCAAAATCTAGGTTATATCAGGTTCCGAGCTGAGTCTATCATTTATGCTAGCGGGCACTCACTAGATATCCAACCTTTTTTTTTTATAAAAAAAAAACAAAATCTATTTTAGCAAGATAAGATCTAAACTTAAAAAAATCACATCATAATATTTGAATTATAAAATCATAAAATAGATTCTAAAGCTTGAACTGATCGTAAAATCATAAAAATCTTCCATAAATCATGAGCTAAGAATCCATCCATATAATACATTAAAAATAAAATAAAATAACAACTCTATAAAATGAAAAGAAAAAGTTAAAAGATTGGGATCAAATGACATGTAATAGGGGAACCTCTCCTCCGTCTCCACTTCCAACTTGAGTCAATTCGAGTTGGGTTTTACCCATCTCTGTGTCAATTAAATCAGATGAAATTGAATATTTGAAAGATCGGATAAAATTATAATCCCTAGTTCTGATCACCTTAACGTTGCCTCTTCATTGGAGATTACTGGTTGATTTGCACATATACACCCCCACCTGGGTGTTTATTTATTTGTTGCTGGAGTCGATGAATTTTACAAAAAGATCTTTGAATTATTATCACCTTCTCCGATCCTTAACATTTGTGTTGAAAATTTTGGAATCGGGAAACTTTTGTAGAGAACTTTTTGTAACTAAGAATTCCATTCCAATATTTTTCAATACAAATTAAGGTTTCTAATCATGAATGTAGTAATTCAATAATTTAAACTGTTATGTGAATTTAAAGATATAATTTGTATTATTTTTTAAAATATATTTTCGAATAAAAACTTTTTAGATTTAAAATATATATAAACTCACACTAACTTGTACTATTAATTAAAAGAGAAAACAACGGTGATAAAATTAGAATTCATAACTATTTGATAACAAGATTCTAATACCATGTTAAACAATTAATTCAATTTAATAATTTAAAATATTAGGGTATTAGGTAATGTTTTAAAATATAATTTATATTATTATATAATAAACACAAATCACAATAAAAAAACAATACATGGAAAGGTTAGAATGCTCCAATATACTCCACTTAAAAAAAAAAAAAAAAAGTAGAAGATAAGAAGGCGGTGGAAACTCCAAGATTAAAGAAAGAGGTAGTAGAAGAGAAAGAAAAAAAGAAAAAAAAAGATAATGATTACAAAAGAAATTACAAATGATCTATATATAATAGTTTAGAAGCATTTCTAAATACAAAAGTCAATTCATTGTGGAGCATTTCTTATGTTCTTTAGTGGCAATACGTATCCCATGTGATGGGCACGTATGCTTTAATTTTTGTCACCTCAAAGTGATAGTTCGTTGGATTTATCTGAATTTCCCATGTTCCTTTAGACACATTAACTTTTATATTAATTTTATTTTTTGCATTTAAAATTGTTAGTCCTAAATTCGAACAATGTAGTTCGAATTCATTTGTGGTCTCAAGCAGGATGATAAAAACCTGAGTTTGAAAAGAGAGATTTCAGATATAAATAGCAATATATATTTTATAAGAGAGATAATTATGAAAAATAGAGAGAATTAAAAAAAATATATATTTTTAAGTTAGACAAAACTATTCTTATCACTTTAAGTTAATTGCCTTTACCACCTTTTGTTTTGGACGTTGTTACGTTTTGCACCTTATATTTCTTTCATAATTTACAATGTTTATTTTTTTAAAATTAAAAAATATCCATATTTAAAAGAAGCTAAAAAATAATGCACTCTTATTTTATCAATTATACTCATTTTTATATAAGAAGAAAAAAACATATATTTTTTCGAAGCTCATACAATCAAGTCTATTTTTTTTTTGTTTTTAAGAAAAGCTTATGTTTTTTGAAAATCCATGCACATTGTTCATCAATATGTTTTTTTTTTAATAAATCATATAATAAAGAAAATAAAGGATATGTTTAATATCAAATATATTTTTTAAAGATTAACATAGAGGGTAATGGGATAATTTACTTTATCATTTTTGATAGATTCAAATATATATTTTTTCTATCTTTTTAAATTGAGTTTATAAAAAAAGTATTGATAATTAAACATGTAGCACTTGTGAAATTCTATATATAAAAACCACTAAGCATATATCTTTTTAAATATTAGAATCACATGACAAGCACATAGGAGAATAAAAGCTCACCCACCCTTGCGATCCCATAAAATATATTCGTATCTTTGACCAAAAAAACAAAAGAAAAGGATTCGTATCTCAATTTTTTTTTTTTAATTTTACTAACATTAATGAACTAACTCATATTCATAGCAATGAACAAGGGTGCGCAATTGATTAAGGACTCAATAAATTTAACTTGAATGATCACTTGAAAATTAAGAAGGCAATTTTATTGAAAGTTAATCTCCACAACAAGAAATTATAACATAAACCGGTGCTAGTTACGGATGCTATTAGATTAATTGCACCTAATTAACCCTCAGTTTTACAATATAAGAAACTATGCATGCTTTAATTACTTGATGATCCAGTTGAATTTTAACTTTCACATCCAGCATTTTTTGTCTTTTCTTCCTTCTTGTTTAATTTTCTCTGAAGGGGCTTTGTCACTTTTTTACAAGTGTGTGTGTGTGTATATATAGAATGTGAATCAAAATAATTTACCTGACACTATAGTAAATTTTAGCCACCAAAACGAATTAAATAGAAATATATATATTACCTTCTTTTTGGTGGCTAAAATTTACTATATCATGTCAGGTAAATTATTTTCAACTAATTATTCTTCATTATTATTCTACATATTACTTTCATGTTCCAGGAGGTAATTTCATGTGGCTAAAATATATAAATAAATTACCAACGTAGACATATGTAAATGAAATAACAATAAGGTTAAAAGGACTCGAATTGTTATTTTGACATAGGCGTGGTAAGCGGTTCTCTCTTACCCCATCCTTTAATTGTTCTTCCAGCTGGCAGACTCTTAGGCCTTTCAGGTTTTTGGTTTTGAGTGGGTTTCCCCTCTCTTACCCAATCGTTTTTTGCCAGATGGCAGGCTCTCAGGCCTTTCAGATTTTTGGTGTCGACTGGGTTTCCCCTCTCTCATCCAATTTTGCCAATTGGCAGACCTCAGGTATTTCCAGCTTATAATATATTATCGAGGACAGAAAAATACACTAAATTTAAGAACCCCACGAAACGCTGAGCTTGGTTAGATTTTGGATTTGCATGTGCTCAAAAGATGACATGCACACACAACTTGGCACTTGGTGGGATTCTTGAAAACAACACTAATGTTAAGAAATTTGATAGTGAAATCCATTGCACATAAAAAAAAAAAAGAAAAAATGGCGGGACACACCTTCAATTAAGAATTGCACACGATTTGTCCTCTCCCTTTCCAAAATCTCAACTCAATGTGTATTGAAAAATCTCAAAAAAAGATTACGACAAGCATATTAAACAGTGGAAGCAAGGACCTAGTTAAGGATAGTTTGTCGTCGCCGCACATTTAAATAAAGGTTCAAGTAAACACTTAGCACCAGAACATTGGAGTGTTCTCTAAAAGCTTTCTTACAGAAAATCAGAGTGCTTTCTAAAAGAGTTCTTATTTTGATCACTTGGCCTGACACAAATGGAGACCTTCTCAAAGGTACTTAGCAAGACTGATATCAAGAAGAGACTGGCAGTGCCAACAAATTATCTCAAGTCTCTCCCATCCCTTAATGGTGGCTGTTCCGTGGATTTTAAGGCAATAGATGCGAAGGGCAAGGTTTGGACCTTCAAATGCTCCATTCGCAAGAAAGGACATCCCAAGCCAGTCATTTCAAAAGGCTGGCTAGCGTTCGTTGGCAGCAAAAAGCTTAAAGCTGGTTACAGGATCAGATTTTACAAGGAGAACAACAAAGTCAGTACTGCAACACATGTTTTCAGGGTTCAAGCTGAAAAAGAAATCAAGATATTTGGTGCTGTTCTCGGCTATGCACCCATATAGCTGCGTTTCCATATCGCATTAGGGTTAATAAGAGAAGTCTGCATATGGCTCACCATGACAACCTCAGCTTAAAGACTTCTCAAACAGGGCTTGTTTTGGTATTTGCATTTAACAAAAAAATGTTCAAACCTATGCTGTTGTGCTTGTTTTTGTTACGTTGTCTACCTGTTACTGCTGTTTCTTTTGGTGCTTTTGACTTTTGTTATTATCAAAGTAAAACAGGTACGTTATCTGGAACTTTTGTTTAGTAGTCAGTAGTCTAGATATGTTTTTCGTTATGCATGTAAAAAAATTTCAATTTGGCAAGTGTATTTAATCATTTCTGTCGAAATTAAACAGGGCTCCACACACAGACACACACACACACACACATATTAATTATGAATCATTTTTCCCATGTAAGATAGTATTTAATATTAATTAATATAATGTTATTAATTAGATGATTTTGAGAAAAATAGAATAAAACACATTTCAAATTAAAAAAATCGTTAACACATAAGTGAAATTGTAAAATTTTAACAAATTAATACGCGGGTGAATTGACAGGGTTAGACCTATGTTTTTTTACTTTAGTAATTTTGCTTTTTTACTTCTACCTCACAATTTTACAACATTAAACCTCAGTGAAATGGTCTTTTAAGTGAAAAATATTGCTATAGACATTATTATTTCCTTTTCGAGTTCTTTCCAGTTCTTTGAGTACAAGTTCACCTGGAGGTTTAACAATAAAGTGGCCTTGTTAATCTTAGGCGTGTATGTCCTGAAATTGTTTTCTTTATGGAGGATTTTTCCTTTCGATATCAGTACTCTTGCTGCAAACGATCAACTCAGTTTGGCTTCCGGTGAATAATTTCATCTTTATCATAAAGAAAACGTAAAAAATATGGCAGCCCATAGCTACTAGGTGAGGACCCACAAAATCTGGATGTCTTCTATCATCTATCCTAGCTAGCAGCATTTTCGGCCGTCTTTGCAAACGCATGAGCCACTTGATTACAATTTCTAAAACAATGGGTTATTAATTCCCAATTTAAAAAATAAATGTGAAGATACTTTCCAAGACGGATATTCACAAAAGACTCTCGGTACGTTCTAAAAGCGCATCTCCTCTCCACTTAGCCTAGCAAATGGTAAGCTTTCACAAAGATATTTAGCAAGACAGATATTCACGAGAGACTCTCAGTACCATCCAAGTATCTCAAGGTATGCTGTGGATATTCAAGCTAATGATAATGAAGGCAACGTTTGGACCTTCAAGTGCTCCATTCGCAAGAAAGGGCATCCAAAACTTCTTTCAAAGGATTGACTTGCATTCGTTGCTTGCAAGAGTCTCAAAGGTGGTGACAAGCTCACGTTTTACCTGGTTAAAAAGAAATCCAGTACCGCAACACATGTTTACAGGGTTCAGGATGCAAAACAAATCAAGATGTATAATATAATAGGCTGACTTTATTAAGTCACTATCTCCTGTCCCATTTAAGGCTAGCTAATGATATGAAAGGTCGTTTAATGTGCATTGATTGTGTTTTATCTAGGTGACGATGTTGCAGAAAACCTCTAGAAGTACGGTTTGTTTTTTTTAAGGCTATGATGGGTTGGAAGGTGTAGGAGACTAGACTTTGACAACCAAATCTCCTATAAAACAAGACCCTTTTACAGGTTTACACTCCTAAACAAAAATGGATTTTATTAATGGAATTGTTCAATTGTTGATTTAGCAACGGAAAATCCATAGATACAGAACAATAAATTAGATAAAAATAAATAAATAAATTATATAAGGAACTTTTGCAATGAATTTTTCATTGCTGATATGGCAACATCAAATCTGCAATGAATTAGATGCGGATTCCAAAAAAAAAAAAAAAAAAAGTTTAAAATCTCCGCTGTCATTGTAAAACTAAAGGATATAAAACGTGTATTCTAAAAATATGATAAATGCAATATATATATGTTTTTTTTTACACTATGCTTTTTAATGTATTTTGAGCTTATGCAAGTTTATTGGAAGCTATTTTTATGAGTTTGATATACCTATGAATTAATTACAAAAAGATAAAGAATTTCTGCATTTTATGTTTTGAATATTGCTTCTTATGACAGGTTTTTCATTAAGTTTTAATTTCAGAATGTGAATGTAGGCTAAATCAAAGTTAAAGTACATAGGTATATCAAGCTTTTCAAGAAGGTATTATAGGCAGAAATCCGATTTCGTTTGAACCTCTAATCAGACCTGCAAAATCGAGCTGATATCTTTCTTATAACAGGATTCTATACTTTCACACTACAAATTCAAATAAACATATCTTGAGCCTCAGACATTAAAATCATGTGATATAAAAGCCCCAAATCATCTACACATCTAGGACTACAACTTTTATGAAGGATGCCAAGTCAGATAAAATCTTTTTGAAGGCACAAATAAATTCAAACGCAATTTGAAGGACAAGATTGGTCTCCTGATCTGATGAGGAAACTAACAGCGCCAAACATCCCACTACAACTAAGAGTTTGACATAGAAACGACGGGCTTTAGTACCCAAGAAAGGTGCAGATCAAACCTCTAACATGCTATGAATTAAAGAATACTATTGGGATGGTCGGATATTATAAGAAACTAAATCAGAAAAAAAAGTCTAAGTTGCAGTAGAGGTGGAATTACAACAGAGTTGTGACAGCAGCAGAGTTGTGATAGGAGTAGAGTTGTGACAACAACAGAGTCTATTTTTCAACACAAATTCTAAGAGATTTAACTAACCTTAAGAACTAGATAAAGAAGAAAGGAGTTAAGTAGCATAAGGACTTCCAATTAGCCTAAGAATTCTGAAGAAATTTGGTAGCCAATGGAGAGAATAAATAGAGCAAAACATAGCTGAAACAGGGGCTATGCAACATACTTTTCTTCTCTGTTTTTGTCAATTTTCCAGCAACTATGAACTAATTCCTAATTTCAGTTCATGAGGAATACACACCATCTCCATTAGCAAGTTGTGAGAAGTAATGTTACCATTGTAATTCTTTCAGATTCAAGTATTTATTTTTCCTTGTTCAGAATTATGCTATTGATTGTTATTCAAGCTTATTGAATTGTTTTGAGATGGCATGTATACTTTCTAGTTTCTTTTAATCCGTAATTGTTGTTAAGGCCTAGAGTAAAAAACAAAAGAATTAATTTGATTGCTGCAACTCTCATCTTGATTTATTAGGGAAGAATAAACAAAGTTATATTGTTAAGCTTTTGAACTTTGGCTTAGAATAAATGCACAAACTTTACTCCTAAGACTACTGCCAAGTGAATGAGAATTGCTTTCAATGTTAAATTCACTTGATGGTAAGAAATTGATTAGAGAGCTTTGCATAATTAATTTTTGCTCGTAATCTCATTGATTTCCCTTAGCTTTAAGGGATATCAAATTTATTTGCTTGACGTGAAAGAATATTTAATTTACTTCGATGATCAACAAATTTATAGGAATGGATGTGTGAACCCTTGAACTGAGTTAACGACATAACAATTTATTAATTTTAGAATTATCATTTCTTTAATTTTTCATTTAAAACCCCTATTCTTTTCATTTCAGTATATTGTAGGAAGATTAAATGAAAATTTTTTTAGGTTCAACCTAGTTTTCACGATCATATTACAAATTTATTTTCTTTGTGATAGTTAAGTCAGAATTATATTTTGGAGGTTTCGACGACTAAACAATATATAAGAAAAATTTACCTAAGCTAGCCTATTTTCCCTTTTTCTCTTCTCTCTCATTTACTCTCTCCTAAAGATGCTCTTCATCGCTAAACACTAAAACTTCATGCATACAATTAATAAACCATCTGATCTTTAAGTCAGTACCAATGATGGAGGAAAGAAGCCTTAGGAAATGTTGATTTTTTTTTCTTTTGGAGAAGATTGAATGAGAGGTCACTTACATTGGGGTTCTAGGCTAGGTTTATATAGCCTTGAAATCACGTTGTTATATCAATGCAAGAGTAGGATGATAAATATGCTTGCCACCTATAGTTGTGAACTACTTAAGGATAAAGACTTAAAGTGACAATGAACCTCTACAAAAGCTATCTTTGTTCTAGGTTTTATGGGTTGTGTATAGTTGATGATGATAATATGATCAATCTTTAAGGGACACGCAACCAATAAGTTTGCCCTCATTTAATGTAAGTATGCTTTATCCTTGTGATTTATGGTGAGTGGACCATATTTAACCAAGAGTGGTGCATTCAGGTGTAGTAGTTGGATTTAGATCTATTAGCCTTGTTTTAAGTTCGGTTTACCTATCGTCTCAGTGTGTCTTCTATTTAAAGATTTTATTATATTGAGCTCTATGGACATCGTAAGTCTAACTTGATGGTAGATGTTTTGAAACCGTCGAGCATCAAGGCTTCTAGAAGCTAAATTCAATGACTCCCATTTCAGGAAAGCACTAGGTCGTATGACATATTCATATTCAAATGGATACAAGCTTTTTTTAGACCTTTGATTTCTAATTGATCTTTACGGCTTATCATTACTTGAAATTGATGTCTTCTATGAACCATATTTAAAGCATTATGACATGGGCCATGTTGTTGGGAGTGTATAACCAGCTTCTAGCAGGTAACTCTAATATTTAGTTTTGATGCATTATTTGAGTGTTGGTCCTGCCTTTTAGGCTTTATTGTAGTATTTCATAAGCTCTTTCACGCTCTCTACTTACATTTAAGCTATCATATTAAAAGAAACTAAAAGGTCTTCAACTTTTATTGTAGCTTTATTACTGTGCACATAGACTTATTGTCACTGTGCCCCTATAAACAAATAACAATTAGCCTTGGAAGCGAGGTATAATAGTCTTTTTATTGTTATTTGCATGGTAAAATGATTGATATACCTTTGGAGATAAAAATTAAAACAATTGTGGGCAAGGGCACCTTTGAATTTTTTTGTTTTAGTTGCACAGTTAAATTATCATAATACCCTTGAATTAGAATAGCCTTTGCCTTGGGTTAAAGGGTGTTTTTGGGTTTTCAGTTTGGTTTTTGTTTTTTCTATAATTATCGAGTTTGACAAGAGGCAGTTTACTATTTTGGCATATATAAAATATTATTTAATTTGAAAAAGTTGGTTGCGTGGGAACCTAACACGGATGCGCTTGGTTGCTCTAGTGACGACATGTATGGCAGCTAAACTTTGGCTTCCACAATTTTGTTTTCATCCTTACAGCGTTACCTCCATTCTTGGGTGGCGCGTGTAGCAAAAATATATCGGGGTTTTTTTTTTTTGTTGTGGCCATTTCTTTTTTTACTTCTTTCCTATCTCTTCCTAGGTTTCAGAGCCTTCCCCTACACATTTTCAAAGTAACCCTTTGATTTTTTCTTTTAGTTTTGGTTTTTTTTTTTTTGCTATTTCTTTTATTTTAAATAACCCATATAATTGAGATTTTCTTTCGATTTAACCATCCTTTGGTTATCTCACTTTTTAAATTTGATTCTCATTCTTCTGATTGTTAATTTTTCTAATCATTCTCTTAGTTAAATTATCTTTTCAATTGCATCCCTTTATTTTTTTATATAATTCTCTTGATTGAATTATTTTTGTCAATTGTATCCCTCAATATTTTAGTTTATTTTATTTTATATTAGATTTGATTCTTATTCTTTTTATTGCTATTTATTTTGTTTATAATCCTTTTTTATTGGAACTTTTTTTTTATTTCATTTCTTGATATTTTATTGATCGGGATTCTGTTAACATTTCAGGCACGAGCTTGAAAGATTTGACTGGGTTAGCTTAGATATGTTTTTAATGTTGTTTTTTACAATTGATTTTTTTTATTCTATTCTTCTATGAGATTATCTTGATTTCATATGTCAGGTAAAGAGTTTTGCATGTTAATTTAACTCGACCTAGCCCAATATTTTTTTAATTTGTTATTATTCTTGTCTATTTTTCTTTTATCATATTATCAAATTAATCAAGATTTAAGTTAACTCTTGGATTTCTCTTACTTTTTAAAAATGCCACCTTCACCTAAACAATTTTTTCCATGGTTAAAAAAAATTGGTCCGGCCGTGGTGTTGTGTATGCCACCAAACTAGTATCCTTCTATTTCTGATGTTTTGTTACTGTTCTGGATTTCTGGTGCATTCATTGTGATATATAGCGTTTTGCTGCTATATTGTATACATTTACTGATTTCACCTAATGTATGTATGATTGCTTTCATACTACTGTTTGGTCACCTTCCTCTGCCAGTACTCAATGGCGGGCTCACCTTGGTTTGTTAGAACTTAGAAGGACTCTGTTCATTTTTGCAGGTTAGCGTTCTTTGATTGCCCTAAGTGTTTGTAAGTAACTAAATATTAGTAGCTAGTCCGACTGGTCTCCTTTAGCCATTTCCTTGATGGTTTGGGATCTCTGTCTCTCTTTCACAAACAGCAAGCATTTTCTAGTATGCCTATGGAAAACTCCAAAAGCAATGCTCTTACAAAGCTTATTCTAAACAATTTTGTTTCCTTCTGAATGGTTTTATATTTTGCGAAACAGATATATTTTGATCAGGACACTGTCTATTAAAATGGTTTGTCTTTGATCGTACTCAGCAACACTACAAAAAGACCAACAGGGAACACATATTTACATTTTAGGGCAGTGCTCGTCTGCAAAATCTAAATTAGAATTTCTATCTATGAAATGTTTCACCAATGGCCTGGAAGAGGTCCAGCTAATATGGAACATTTAAGGATGAAGAAAACAACATGAGATATACAAATAAACTACAGTAGCTTCTTATCTGTTTCAAAATTAATCAAATTATCACGGATCAGCATGAACCATGCAATTGGTGAAGGCAAATTAAACAATCACGAAGTGAGAAAGGCAAAAAATAAAAAGGCAGAAAAGCAACGTAAAAAGCTGCAGTTAAGGCGCTAAGTCCCACTAAAAGAGCCATGGTACTGGTAAGGGTTACAATTTAAAAAGATGTCAAGATAGCTAAAAGGCATGAGGGCATGCAAAAGAGCATCATTAGACTGCATCAGGATTAGATATAGAGTGTAATCTGCAGAGCTGAACTAAACGTTTAGTAGAAGGCCAGGTCTTCTTTAGTGGTTCATTAGAGTGCCGAATACACTTCTCTCGTCTCCAGCCTTTCACTGTAGGGATGAATACAGAGCAAACATCAGGGGCGCGAGTCTAACATTTTAAATTTGGGAGGGCCATTGTAGAGAATTGACTTGCAAATTTATACAGACCTAGGGGGGATTTGAAATTTGTGTAAATTTTGGGGACCCACGGCCCTCTCACTTTTTTTTTGGGTTTGATATAATTGAGTTCGGTTTTAGTTATTGGTTAAGACGTTTAATTTGAGTTAATTCTTTAATTTGTTTTTAACAAAAAGGTTAAAATAATATCGTTTTATAAAAACTCAACCCACAACATACATATAAAATAAATATTAAATCATATCTTTTATTATGCATACTAAAACATATATTCAAATAATTAATACTTAAACTAAAAACATGTAAAGCACTTGCTTAATAAAGTTTTTAGAATTTAATCAAGCTAAAATTCTTATTGTTGTTAAAAATCAATTGTTTATCTTTAAAGCTTCATTATTCATCACTTGGTGTTAAATAACTTTCTTCAATTAGTCTCTCAAGATGTCATCAACACCACCTTGTTTAGATGTACTCCTAAATAAGGTCTAATGAAATCAAATGAATTATATTTAATATTTATCTACAAAGACTGAACCTAAGATATACAGTATAATGAAAAAGATAAAAGAATAAGTCTAAGAAAAAACAATAACAAAGGAAGGAAATAACTGAAGAAATTTCATGACTTTAATTTATAGAACTTGAAAACCAAAACATTAATTTTTCATTATTCATGATTGTTTATTAATTATGATGAATGTTCATAATTCATAAATGTTCATAGTTCAAGAATTACTCATAATGACATTCATTCTCATCACATTATTAATATATTGGTTAATGTACTAAGATATTTTAGGGATTAAATTTGATCAAACAGAGACTTAATAGCAAATATTCCTAATTAACTAAACTCAAGAAGCAAATATTTTTCTTTAACCAAACCCAAGCCCAAGCTCATGAGTCAACAAGCCGACTGTCTAATCTACAAAACTATTTTGAATTTAAAACTTTTGCAACCCATAGGTTTTTTTAGAACGATTTTTCATTCACCTTTAATTGGTTTTTAAAACATGTCTATATTCTATATTAAAAAAAACTCATGTTGGATTACAAAATGTAAGTGGATCTCTCATATAATTTGGCCTTAAAAGGTCCATCACATGTTTTATTAACCAATTTCAACAACATCATTAACAAAATTAAAAAAAGTTCATAAATAATTTTTATGATAGATTTTATGTTTATACAATAGCAAACAATAAAATGGAAGATTAGATGTGATTGAGTAAGAAAAAAAAAGAAGAAGAGAAAAGAGAAAGAAGAGTCATAAGTGTTGTTACTTCTTGAAGACCCTGTAAATGTGAACATGCAACATAAAAGGACCACACAAATGATCCTATTGAGAATTTAAAATTGGTTAGAGACATGTAAGTGACAATTCAGGTTGGCAAGGAATTAAAAGTCTATGTTCTAGAAGAAGATGTCGTGGCAAATAATTGAGAGCTCAATATCGGTAGCCAACTCTGTTGTTATCTTCACTCTAACTTTTCTCCTTTTGCCATTTCGTTGATGGTTTGGGATCTTTGTCTCTCTTTATGATTGAAATGGTTTGTCTTTGAACGTACTCATAAATGCCACAAAGAGACCAACAGCTAGTGTTGACAAAATTGTTCAAAATAAAAACAAATAAAGAGTTGACTTAGAGGCGTGAAAACATTATCTTTAAAGTATTTATTTGTTTCACATAGAGAACATCTCTAGGATACAACTAAGTCATCTAAACCTCTAAAAGACTAAGAAAAGAAAATACTTGTTTTTTTTTTATATGTGTTCTCTGTGTAGTAACATATGTACTGTTAATGAAGTGTCATCTTTTGATATTATAAATATTCATATAATAGTATTAGGAAGCCTACTAGGAGAGCCTCTTCATCATGGCTTTCACTTAATTCACTATATAATAGAAACTCATACTTATAAACACATAGGAAGTAGTGTTTCTTTCCAATATGGGATAAATATTTTTTTTCTTCTTTATTCATTTACAAATTACACCAAAAATCCCCCACTGGTTTGTAATAAATATCTTTTCACTTGATAGAATTATGCTTACAAGAATATATTTTGCAATTTAAACATTCAATTAGTGTTAGAACTTGAATACTACCAAAGCTATTGGTGTTCGTAGATTAAACTAAAATTTTTGTTGCAGAATCAAAGATAATGCACACATAGTACTACCTAAATTCTTGAAGAGGTTTGCAACTATTTAGCACTATTATGGCAATGTGATAAAATCTTATTTTCATGAATATTTGTAAGAGAAAACCCTAATTTTTGTTAAAAGCAACTTTACTTTATATTCATATAGGTGAAATTATATATGTCTCTATTACATATAACACGAACTTTAAATTCCATTAAAGCCCAACACTCACCCTCCTTTACATAATAGAACACACCAAATACTATCAGAATAGGGTTCAAAATTAATTATTAGTAGCCAACAAATACTAAATAGTAACTTGTTATTACGCATTAAACTTAAAGATAAACTTGTTGCTAATCCGAAGTTGAGTTCCTATTACCGGTGTCGCACGTGTGCGGCGTCGCGGCGAAAACATCCACCCTCGAATTCTATCTTATGTGGCAAATGTGGAGAGACAAGGAATTCTTGTCTTTTATTAGTGAAAATTGGAATGGGAGTCGCCACCTAGTATTTTGGTCACTAGGAACCCTAACTGGTCTCAGAGATCAGGTACGGGGACTGATTGCATAAAGGGAAGGTATTAACACCCCAAATACGCTCTACCTAAGGTAAGATGCATTGTTTTAATGTCTGATAAAATCTAAGGTCTTGTCGTGCTTTCTAGTTATTGGTCCATCTAGGGTTTAAGAAAACTCCTCTTCAGTAAGGAGATCCTTATCTTATCGGGTAAAACCTAACCGGTCTAATGCCAACAAAAAAAAATTTAATATCCGGAACACGTCTTACGTATAAGATCATAACCCCATATATTAAAAGAAAACAAAATAAATTTTTTTGAAAATTTTAAAATATTGGCCTAGTTCTCGTGACTTTAATAAACTGGTTATTAAAGCCAAAATGCATGCTAATACATATTTTTTGAAATTTTCTTTGTTGTATGAAAATACAATATGATTTTTTTATTTTTTGAGAGACTTGGCCGTATGCATGAAAACAAAACATTTTATTTTTTTATTTTTTTATTTTTTAATGTCTTGATGAAAACCGAGTATTTTAATACTGGATTTGTATCTTTACAATATAAAAATACAAACCGGTATTGATCAAAATGCAGTAAAAAATTTTGCGGAAAATCACATTTTTTTAAAAAATAATTTTTGAAGAATTTAATTTTTTTGGGCTGGGCCCAGCTCGGCCCATATGGCTGGGCTGGACCCAGCAGGCCTAACCGGGTCACTGGCCCAAGCCAGTGACCCGGCTGGGAAAACAAAAGGCACGCTTACGCGTGCATGCTTGTGCAATTCAAGTAGTCACTGTTCAAGTGAATTATAATTCACTTGAACAGTGAAAATGCAAAAAATGGAATTGCATGCACAGAGATGAAGAGAACAAACCTGGTGGTGGAAACAATGTCGACGACGATGGTAATGGCGTACGCTCACAGTGATGCTGGTGGCGATGGAGAGGAAGATGACGATGGTTCACAGTGGTTATGACGGTGGCGGGCGGTGTTTGCTGCAGTTTGTTTTCTTCTTCCCTGTGCAGAGACACCTTCCTCGTCTACTTCTGTTTGGTTCTTCTCCTTTTGGTCTGTAGTGGGGGTGGAGCTGCTGGTGGCTTTCAAACGGTGCGGTGGAGGTTGTTGGCCGGTGGAATTGCTATGGGGGTGCTGTTTTCTTTTCTCTGTTGATCGATACTCCTTTCTCAGTGGCGGCGTTGTAGTAGTGGTGGAGAGGAAGACCAACGGTGGTTCTCCTTTTTCCTTCCTTCTTCCTCTGTAACTTTCTTTCCTCGTCTCTCTGTTTCTGTCGTTCTGGTTCGAAAGACTTACCACCCTCTGTTTTCTCCTTCTCCCTTGTTCTCTCTTTTCCTTTCTGTCGTTCTGGTTTTACCCCTCCTGTTTTCTCCTCAATACTGTCTCCTCCTCCCTCCCTTTTCTCCCCTGCGTTCGGTTCTTCTTCTGGCTTTTATAGCCAGAGGACGAGAGTGTTTTTGGTAAGACAGCGTGCATCACGGTGGCGAGGGTTGTCAGCCGCGATACGCTCCCTTCTTGATTTGGAAACGCCTCCATTATCGCTGCCAACGTCTCCTTCCTTTATTATCACAGAATACCAGTTGTTGCAAATGGTGAAATGGTGGAAACGGCGCCACTTGGGTTTCTTTTGATTCGGCCATTGAATGTTTTGCAGTTTTGTAATCAAATCCCCGACAAAATTGTAATTGGATCCTTTAATGTTAACGCCTTTTCTAGTTTGGTCCTTGGTCTCGGATTGTTTCAATTAAGTCCCTAATTAGCCATCAAACTTCAATAACTATGCAATTAAGCCCCTGATTTGGCCAAATCAACTCTTTTAAAATTATAATTGGACCCTAGAACTTTAATTTCATCCTATAAAAGCCTAAATTGACTTAAAAATCTATTTTTCTTGCAATCAAACCCTCCATAAATTCAATTAAACCTTAGATAAAATTTAATTGAGTCCATAAACATCTGATTTTAGACTTTTTTTTCTCAACTTGAATTTTCTTTGTCAACAGAGCTCTTATAATGTTAAATTTCAATTCTTGTATTTCTGAACCTCTTCAACCAATTCCTAGCCATTTTATGGGAGTTCCAGCATCCTTTTCTCACTCCTATTTTTTTTTTTATATGTATTTTTTTGTATTTGTTTTTAATTTTTTTGTGGGGAACCTAAAAATGGGTAACAACAACCGGTATCTTTAATAACAACTTTCAACACCATTCTACTAATTGTTTTCCTTACCATATCTCTAGATAGTCCTTTTATAAGTGGATCCGCTAAATTATTTACAGATTTCACATAGACAATGATGATTACCCTATTTGTAATCAACTCTCAAAGATATCCATGTTTAATGCTTATATGTCTTCACTTACCATTGTAAACGTTATTGTAAGCTCAAGACATAATTGCTTCATTATCGTAATATAAAGAAATAACTAACATAGGTTGTGGCCACAACTTAATATCTAACAACATGTTTCTTAGGCGTTTTCTTCTTAACCTTTAATAGTCATATCAATAAATCTTGATTTCATGGTAGAATGAGATATGCATGTTTGTTTCTTAGATGGCCAATATATTGCTCCTTCTTCAAGTGAGAAAATTCATCCTGATATGGACTTATTATCACTCGAACTAATTATCCAACTTGCATCACAATATCCTTCTAACACAGCTAGAAAATCATAATAAAACAAGCCTAAATTGATTGTTCTTTTTAGATAACCAAATACTCTTGCCTTCTAATAATCCGTATTTGGCTTACATGTATATTTTGATAACTTGCATATAACAAAGCTATATATGGTCTTATACAATGCATAACATACATAAAACTTTCAATGAAACTAACATATTCTAGTTGTGCTACCTTTTTTCAAAATAATCATTTAACTTCATATTAGAGTCAAATAGGGTATTAGCTTCTTTTATATTGAGATGCTTAAACTTATCAAGCATTTTCTCGATATAATATAATTGATTAAGTGCATATCTACTACTATGTTTCTTAACTTTGATACCTAAAATTGTATTCACTTCACTAAGATCTTTCATTTTAAAGATGAAAGTGAGATATCTTTTGATTTCAACTATTTCAATCATATTGGTGCTAAAGATTAACGTGTTATCCATGTAAAGACAAATAATCACACCAAAATCTTTTGTAAATTTGAAATACATACATTTATCGGCATCATTGTAATTAAAATCATTCAACAAAATTACTTTGTCAAATTTCTCATGCTATTGTTTTGGAACTTAGGCCCCGTTTGTTTGCTGAAAGTAGTTTTCTTTTGGAAAGTGAATTCGAGGAAAGTGTATTATTTTCTGATATTTGGTAGTATAATGGAAAATAAGTTGGAAAACACTTTCCAGTGTTTGGTTATGTCATGGAAAATGAGCTGGAAAATAACTTATTAATGTTTTATTTTTTTCAAGTTTATTAAAATAATGAATAACAAAT
>Ga0307515_10010224_pt1 | contig 18017 bp, 11 predicted proteins | sample 17_EM_MG_FD_194513 | JGI IMG/M metagenome (GOLD analysis project Ga0307515, IMG submission 194513) | Populus trichocarpa ectomycorrhiza microbial communities from riparian zone in the Pacific Northwest, United States - 17_EM | ecosystem: Host-associated > Plants > Roots > Unclassified | place... | reverse complement strand
ATGGGGCTGCAGCCAATATCAAGACTGACCAGGTATTCACAGATGAGGGGCAGGAGGATGCTGGGCAGGAGCCTGAGGAGTTGGAAGAAGCTGAAGAAAGTGATGAGGATACCTCCTCTCATCATTCCTTGGCTGCCATGCCTGTCCACACCAAGGTAGGTGATGCAAATCCACCTCCAAGCACTAACATCAGTCCAGGAATTGCTTGTGCAACCTAGGATTCAACTCTGAATCCCAGTGTCATGCCCCATGCATTCCACGATTTAATTCCGATTTTTTCCTTTATCCATTCAACAACACCAAACCCATCAGAACCAAATCAATCGAACCTAATTGAGCTGACCTCAATTACCATTACCCACTACCTGTCGGTTTGTAGGAATTATGGTGAAGTGATATACAGACTTACAGTGAGCAAAAAAACTGATTCACAGAAGGTCAAATTTTGCTTGTGAGCCAAATTATGGCCCAGGTAACAAAGGTAAAACCGTGGGAAATTCAGAACACAAAGGTAGATATTGTGCCCTTTGTGATACCAGAGTTCGGAACTTCAGTCTTGGCCAATCATTTAATATACAGTTTACAATCAAGGAGACTCAATGAATCAGTTTTTTTGCTGGTACTTGGTTTGGGCTCTTTTGGCCCTTATCACTGCCCCTATCCTCCTGGGCTTACTCTCAATCACATTTCTACAAACCTCACTTGGTGTTCTATCCCATTCCACCAGCAATTGCCCCAAAAGCTCATCCACACCAGCAGGAGGGGCCTGTAGACATTGGGCTGCCACTTGAGGTGTTGCCACCCATATTCAAATGGACTGAGGCTGGGTGACTGCAGGCCACTTCAAGACAAGTACCTTGATCTATTGGAACCATTTTGAAGCCTTCTGAAAGGTGTCTTTAGGGTCATTATCCTGTTGAAAGGTGAGCCAAGCCATGTCCAGCCCACAAAACTCTACAATAGCCAGGAATTCAACTTGAGGAATGCTGGTGTGCAGCTCAGCATCCATTCTTCTATCTATCATGCACATATGATCCACTCCCTGGGCAGGTGTGCAGCCCCAAACCATCAAGAATCTGCCCCCAAACTTGATGATCCACTGGTGTGATTGTGCTTCAGGGCAGACCCAGGTTTTTTCCATACCCAGGTCCTCCCATTTGACCCCATCCTATTAATATTAGTCTCATGTGACCAATTCACCCTGCCCCAGTCCTTCAGAGTCCAGTACTGGTGCTCCAAGGCTCCCCTGCAAATGAGCCCTTGAAAGAAGTGGTCTTTTCTGCTCTATGGCAGTCTTGAGACCTGCCTTTCTCAAGGTATTAATAACTGTTTGGAGGGTAAAATTGAGGTCTGAAAGTCTCTTGAGTTGTGAGCCAGTATCAGCTGCACCAGAGGTGACTCTTTGGGCAAGGAGGAATTGATCATTGGCTATGAGCTGCCTTGGGTGCCCACTGGGTGCTTGGGCAGGCTGTCTTTGACACAGGAGTAAAGTCTTTGAACTGTAGAGTAGCTTACATGCATCTGGGCAGCCACCTGGTGACAGGATTTGCCATTTTGGAGTAAAGTCTCAATAGTTGCTGGGTGTTGGAGGACATATTTTCCAGGGGGTGGTTGATGCCCATGGGTGGTATATATACTCTTGAAGGCAGGTTACATGATATTTTAGGTTTAGCCATGTGATATCATATGACTAGGCCCATTTTGGTGCAGGCCAAAAAACTGATTCATCAACTGGGGCCCCTTCTAAAGTCAATATCAAATCAACAAAGAGAGCCAAATATTTGGTGTTTGACACAACAAAGGACATGATACCTAGCTTTGTTATCACAAATTTCCACGAGTTTACCTTTGTTCTCTGGGCCATAATTTGACTCACAAGCAAAATTTGGCCTTCTGTGAATCAGTTTTTTTGCTCACTGTACCTACAGTGTTTTACTTTAGTGAGCAGGCTCCACTTTCCATTTCAAGTTCTTCTTTACTATTTAAACCCCCATGTATTCCTTCTTCTCCAGTTTTCAGATTGAATTAAGAACCAGTCCTCTACTCATTCCCATTGTCTCCCTAAGGGTCTTACTCTATTCCATCCAACTTCTTACTCTTCTTTAAATCCTCTGTCATCATCATCAATACAATACTCAAGTTATACACCTCATCCCAAAGACATTAATTCCAATTTATTCCTTCCAGCCTTTGACCAGAACCATCTTTAACATTGGACAACCATATAATAATTATCACATATGTATGAGCATAGCAAATCTGCAGGACCCTGACTGTTTGCTGCACTGGGTGGCAAAGGGCCTTAGAAATTGGCCCTGGACAGGCTCTCAGGTGCACTCCACTGGCCACATGAGGCTGATCCACTCCTCTTTTGGACCACTAATTCTACTGGTATTATATGACATACTATATACAGGATAGCCTCTATTGACACCTGCAAGTACCAATGGCACACAGGGTGGTGTGGCATGTTGCCTGGTGAGGTACTGTAGTCATTTCAACCTTGCTGCTTATCACCTCACCCCACCCACTAGCAAATTCCATGGCTCATCAAGATGCAGTCCAGATGGCTGACCTCTTAGTGGAACAGAAGACTTCAACTAAGAAGAAGGGAGCAGCAGCCACCAAGGCTCCAACATCCACCACCACAATTCAACACCCCAAGCATCAGGTAGCAATGATGTCTCATGATGAGGGGCCAACAGCCAAGCACCACAATATCATAGGTCAGTTTTGACTGTTCTCCTCACAGTATTGAACCACCTTGTAGGAACTGAAAGATATAGAACCCAACACTTGCACAAGCCACAGTTCTGCCATGGGCTGCAGACAACATGGATCCACTGCCAAAGGAAGGAGCAGAACCAGGTGTGGTGGTGGTAGTGGTGATGGAGACAAGGGTGAAAAACTGTAGTTTATATTCATATTTCAATTTATTTCAACATATGAGAGCCCCCTAAGGAGGAATCTGGTCAGGACTCCACTGCACTCATGTCCCTTCACATAGCCTCCACTTCACTGCCCATGTGTAGTTCCCACCTCCACATAGCCCCTGCCTCCACTTCCACTTCATTTCCACCTTGCTATGCCACCCACCCACAGCCTGCCACTCCACCACCTCTTGTGGTCTGGTAGCTGCATGTTTGTAGTTTGGACTTTGTATTTAAGCTTGGACTCAATGAGGAATGTACCTCACTCAACATCTTGATAATAGACATTTGTTATTGTGCACCCTGCCTCACTTGTATTGAAATCCCAACTCACTTGCTTGCCCACCTGACTGTCAGACTCCTGCCCTCAAGACTACATGGTCCATTCCCCTGCCCTCACATGCTATGTAACTCCACCCATAGCACCACAGGGCTAGTCAGCTGGACTGAACCCCTGCTTCAGTCAGCCCCTTCAGAGTTGTACCTAGTTGGAGTGTGTAGCTGCCAAGACAGATTGGGCACCCATCATGCTTTTGGGCAGTTGCTTGGGTATTAGGTCCAACAAGCCCCTAAGTCATCTGTTGCCCCCTTCCCTTCACTGGAGATCCCATTCCTGCCAGTATGTGTGGACAAGAGAAGATCCCTGATTCTGTTGGCACATGGATGAGCCTCATGACTGATCCCCTTCCTTTGTCTTCTGAACATTGGTTCCTATAGGGAACCTTCAGAACTGACTGATTCCATCACACAAGTGTTATGTGTCTAGTATTTCTATCTTAAGTAAGTAGCCTTAAATGTAACTATCCAGTGGGCTTGTTGAATGCAAGGTTCCTACTAAGTTACTCCAGTATGCCCAATGTGGGTAATCTGTATACAAGTCTTAGGAGGTGATATAATATAATATAATATAATTTTTGTGGGAAAGGGAGGGGATGTGTCATGCACCATCGCGCCTGGGTGCGGATGTGGAGGACTCCATCAGGGCTTGCCAAGTTGGCATCAGGCCTTTGGACAGGAGTGCCCTGTGTCCTACCCCCTAAAACCCCCCTTTGCCAGTGTTCTGGCTGCATCCCATTATGTGAAGTTGATTTGTGGGCTTGCTAACAGGTCAAACTTGGTCAATTGTTCCTCTGCCCATCCTTGGAGGGTTCATTGTCTAGTCACTTTCTTGAGTTCCTCCATGAAACATGTTGCATTCCCACATTTCTAGATCAGTTATGAGTTCTTTTAGTATTAGCTGTGTCATCTCATTAGGGGCAGTCTTGGGTCCATATTTGTTATTACTCTTAGGTCTGTGTTTGTTCATTCCCATAGGGGGTTCAGGGTCAGTGGGTTTACTAGCAAGGTGTTTGTTGGTGAAGTGTTTGTTGGTTTCATCAGCTCTCCTTGTCCTTAAGGCGCTTACTGTTGTCAGGGATAGTCTGATGTTCCTGGTTTTTATATTGATATACAGTGTGGGTTCCAATGGGTGTTTAATAGCATCATCAGGTTTTGGGGGAAACTCCCCAACTCACACTTACATGTCCAATGAAATTTTCAGTAGTGTGTAGTGTGTTTACTACTTCCTCTTGCTGGCCTGGAGCTTCAATATGTGGTCTCTCTTGTTGTACTGGTGTAGCAGGGATTGGTTCTATAAGCTCATCTATGTGTGAGTTAAGTCCTGTTATCCTTCTGGTGTGTGTCTAGTATGGGGTTCACACCAGGGAAGGAGCCCCAACTCTTGTGGTTTGTTTCTACTCCCCTCCAGATCTGGAGGGGGTCATGCCAGGGAATGAGCTCTGGCTCTCATGGTCTTTCTCTACACCCTTCCAGATCCAGGTTCCTCCAAAGAGCAATCACCTTGCAGTCTCACACTCACCCACACATCCATCCTAGGATGTTGGAAGTGGTGACCTTTTCAGAGGGGGGGGAGGGTGGGCCTGACGTGGTCAGGTCCAAGCCCCTGAGGTGATATAATATGTGTTATGTTACTCCTTCTTAGTTATAAGTGTAAGTGATACTGTGTAGTACTTAGATTAGGATAGAACTCCTCAGATTTGGTAATCTCTAAGTATGTATATGGCAAATTGGCAGAGCCTGACAATGAGTATAATGAATATTCTTGAAGTCACACAGTTCACACAAGATTCTCTATAATGTCATACACTCCTCTGGGATAGTCTCACCAGTATAGGCTTGTAAAGTGATGTTCTATGGTAGAATCAAAAGATGTAAGAGTGATAAAGTAGTACAGTACTTCACCACCTTCTGTGCCACCTAAGAAGATGGCACCATAGCACTTCATGTACATAGCATAGAGTATTTATATTATAGTCCCCATGTAGTATGAACATAGATAAGTGGAATGTGAGCAGTAGAAGGGCAGTGGTGAACTGTCAGAGCTGTCAGTGGCGATGCCATTTTTGGGCCACTTCCGAGGCCCACCACCCAACATGCCACCCAGTGCCAGTGCTGGACAAGAGAAGGAAAAAATCGGAAAAAAAATCATATATAGTATTTCATGAATATACAATGATTTTTAGTCACAAATTCGCGTCAGGGAACATAGTCAGAATCTAAGTCCTGACAGTAGTTCTTGCATACAACACCTCTGCAAAGGTGTGTAGCTTGTGTAGACACCATAACTGGCCCCTCTAGAGCATCAGTGACCTCATGTTTCTTCACCACATGGTGCTTTCTTGTCTGTTTCATTGGTTTGGTGGCCAATTGTGCTGGAGCAGCCTCTGATGGTATTGTGGTGCTCCGGCCAGCAATCAACCCAATTGATACCAACAGAGAAGGTTGGATCTACTTTCGTTGCCCTTATAAAGGCATTGACACACTCCCTGAGGTACCTTTTTGTGTCAGGGAAGCCATGCTCAGCAATCTCCATGAGAAACCTGATAAGAACCTGGTCCTCCTCAGGTGTAAACCATGCCATATCATCATTGGCTTCCTTACATGTCCTCCTGCCTGCTATATGCTGGTGTAGTGTCTCCCTGGAGACCCCAAACTTGTTTTCACAAGCACAGAATGAAACTGGGTGGCCAGCCTCAAGGTGCTCAGTATAGAACTTTAGAGCAAAAACCATAGGATCTTGAACATCTTATTTAGCTGTTGTAGCCATTTGCTTGAAGATTGGTATTGTGTGGGGGTCTCTCTGCAATTTACACTTTAATCCTCAAACTTGATATAGATTGCATTGCTGCCTTGTGAAAACAGATCAGACAACCACGTAATAATTATCACATATGTAGATATCATACATGCACATGGTGAGCACAGCAAATCTGCAGGATCCTGACTGTTTTCTGCACTGGGTGGCAAAGGGCCTTAGAAATTGGCTCTGCACAGGCTTTTGGGCACACTCCACTGGCCACATGAGGCTGATCCACTCCTCTTTTGGACCACTAATTCTACTGGTATTATACAACATACTATATACAGGATAGCCTCTATTGACACCCACAAGTACCAATGGCACACAGGGTGGTGTGGCATGTTGCCTGGTGAAGTACTGTAGATTGTTCTCACTATGACCAGAAAGTGGTCTCCTTATGTACATGTAGGGTTCACAGCCACAGGATACTCAGTCCTATGGTTTGACAGGCTCAGGTGTCAAGTACAGTATAATAGGTGTCAGTGTCAAAAGGTGACATTGATACAGTGGTGTACCACCCACCGGACAGTACCATCTAGCGAGCCACAGACGACAGGAGGTAGTTGATGAGCCAAAAACCTCACTATTTTATGTAATTAAACCTAAAACGATTTTTGGAATATATGCTGGGTTGGCGTTTTGCCTGGATCGTCCGCGATGTCCATTGGACACAGAAATAGCTAGATTTGAGAGCTTAGGTCGCATTTCTGGGCTGGTATCCACACGGGAACCTACCTTGCTCTGTCAGAAATACAAAGTATCATTAAGGAACCCATGTATTCATTTTGTAGCCTTCCTGTTGAGTGGCGAGACCAGAAAACAAGGAAACAGCTAGGTTTATGAGCAGCAGCTGCCCCAGGCATTGTTGACAATGCCAGGCCAAATCCTGGAAGCTGTGAAGAAACAAAACAACCCTGAAGAACATGAATCAGCCATACAAAAGGCTATGGAGGCATATCTTGCAACCCGGGACCAGCCCTCACCCCCAGGCCAAACCATGTGTGCAAACAAGTATGGGGTCCCAAGATTGACGCTTTCTGCACAAATTCAAGGTCGTCCCTCAAAACTGGACTCTGCTAGCAAGCAGCAGAAGATTCTTCCGGAGGAGGAGCAACTTATTGTTGCTTACCTGCAGGAGACTGCGCATAGGGGCTTCCCTGACACTCAGAAACGATGCGTTTGATGTGCTAATGAGGTTCTTTGCACTAGATCTGGCAACCCAACAGCTACAGTTGGCATCCGCTGGCTGGGTCGCTTCCTACATTGCCATTGTGATAAGATTCGATGCTACTGGTCCACAACTTTAACTACTGTACAAGAAGTTGCCTTAAACAGTGATATTATTCTTCAATCTACTCTGACAAACGGTCACAGATTATGGAATTGAGCAGGACTGCATCTTCAGCATGGTCAGTGCATGATGAGAGTGATGAGTAATGAAAAGGAACATACTGTAGATCCTGAATTGACGATTTTTGTGGCGCCAGGCATGCGTGGCTCACTGGGTGGTACATAGTAGAATTAGGCCAGGCCTTGATTTACATGATTGTGTGTCGCAGGCATGATTCTAGGGGCTCAAAACACCTTTATTTGATATTAAACTACATTATATATGTACTTGCTTGTGCTTCTATCTACCCTCAGCGAGCAGCAAGAAGCTGCCCAGTGGGTGGTACACCACTATAGCTGTCAATGTCATACAGGCTGTGCTAATCATAATTTCTGAGAAATTACACATTAAACAGTATATATATTATTTCATACAATTCAAAGCATGTGATCAATTCATAGAAGCAAACAATTCATTCAAACACATAGATTCTAATTGTCAATTCAATCATTCCATAACAGTGGGTCTGGTAGCATTTGGGGAATGATACAAACATGAGGAAACAGTGGGTACAACTATATACTATCAGTCCAAGTCTGTATCACAAGTCAACAAGTCATAGAGAGTGAGAGGGGAGTGGAGGGGCAACACAAACAGGAGAGAGTGAGAAATGATGAATGAGAGGTGATGGTAAGTCAGAAATATCAGAGCAGTTGGAGGACATGGAGAGTGGTGGACTGAAGGGAAAAAGGGGAAAAAGGGTGATATTATTGCAAAATCAGTTTTTTTGCTCACTGTATTTCCATACAATCAATTGCATATTCATTCAAATTGGACTTGTTACATAGTGTGCAGTGCACAACATTTGAGAGGTGGTTGTGATGGAATTGGTAATTCCAACAGTCTCCAACAGAGACTAGCAAGCAGAAGCTGAGAGGAAAGAAAAGGGGAGCTTGAGGCTAGTCTGTTCACCAACAGAATTAGGTTCTCTGCTTGTCCACATGCACCAGCAGGAATACAATCTCTGGGAGGGAAGGGAAATGGGGATGACAACTTAGGGACTTGTCAGACCTAGTTCCCAAGCAACTGCCCAAAAGCACAACAGGTGCCCAATCTGTCTCAGCAGCAAGCACTCTGACTAGGTATGACACTGAAGGGGCTGACTGAAGCAGGGGTTTGGTCCAGCTGGCTAGCCTGGCAGTGCTACAGGTGGGAGTTAGCATGCAAGGGCAGGGGAATGGACCACATGGTCTTGAGGGCCAAAGTCTGATGGACTGAGGGGCGAGTGAGCAGGTTGGGATTCAATACAAGCAAGGCAGGGTGCACAATAACAAATGTCTATAATCAAGATGTCGAGTGAGGTACATTCCTCATCAAGTCCAAGCTTAAATACAAAGTCTAATTCTACAACATGTGGCTACCAGACTGCAGGAGGCAGTGGAGTGGGGGGCTGTGTGTGGGTGGCATAGCAAGGTGGAAGTGGAAAGAAGCGGAGGTGGGGGTGTGTGGAAGTGGGAACTACACATGGGCAGTGAAGTGGAGGCTATGCAAAGGAACACAGGTGTGGTGGAGTGGGAGGCAGTATTAGTGTGAGGGTGCGAGGCAGAGGCGGGTCTACACTATAGGGATAAGTCTAGTAGCATGTGGGGAGTGATACAGACATGAGGAAACATGGGATACAAGTAGATAGCATCGGAAAGAGTCCATAATACAAGTCACAAGTCACAAGTCATAGGAAGTGAGAGGAGGGACAAGGGGATCGGAAGGAGGTCAGGATCAGGACTGGGACCAGAGGAGTGGCATTGGGAGGAGTGAACTGCAATAATATTCCCTTTTTTTCCCTTTTTCTCTCCATTCCAACACTCTCTGCTCTCTCTGATCACTCCAATATTTCCAACCAACCACTGTCCTCTGCTCGTTACCTCTCACTCACTCCCCTCTGTGCCACTCCTCTGATCCCAATCCTGATCCTGACCTCCTTCCAAACCCCTCATCCCTCCTCCCACTCCCTGTGACTCATGACTTGTATTATGGACTCTTCCTGATGCTACCCATTTGTATCTTATGTTTCCTTACATTTGTATCACTCTCCACATGCTACTAGACTCACTCTTATGGTGTAGACCCACCTCTGCTTTGCATGCTCCACTAATGCCACCTCACTCCCTCTCCTGTAGCACCACACTCACATAGCCTCCACTTCACTGCCCGTGTGTAGCTTCCACTTCCACACCACCCCTGCCTCTGCCTCTTTCCACTTTTTTTTTTTTTTTTTTTTTTTTTTTTGTGGGTCAGGGAGGCGGCTCTGCCGCCGAAACCATGAAAGATCAGGGGGGAGAAATGGTCTCCTGTCTCCCGCAACTGATAGTTCTATGGAGTGGCGCCCCATCGCCTGGCACCGCCTGTTCTCTAGAACTCTCCCTACCGTCACCCGCAGGAATCTGGTTTAAGACCCTGTTGCCTGTTGGAGGCACCAATACAGCCGCTCCGTGTCTTATGGGTGAAATGGTCTCCCGGCACCCAAAAGGACATACGGAGTTCTGCCATCGGCTTCAGAGGCCGGGAGTGTGGGGGTCGCCTCCGGCCAGAGTGACCGAGGAATACCCACTAAACCTGCGGGGGGCCTCCTGTCCGACCTAGGCTGTGATGACCCCTGCCTGTGACTGACAGGGCAAGCCGTACCGAACCGCCCAACACCTGTTTAACGTCCCTCCCTGGGGCCCCACCATCTGTCCGCAAGCAGACTCCGGCGAGGACCGCTATCTCCACCTTACAGCCGGAGTAGAACCGACTCCCAGAGGGTGGGAGAAGAGTTATGAGGACAGAGTGCTGTGAGCCTAGTAGTTAGTACTTCGCGGGGGCAGTCGCACTGCCCCCTAGGCATATGCATTATCCGTGAGCGCCCGCAGGATCCTCTCTCTAGTTGAGAGGGGATGCGCAGCACTTGATACTAACGGCGCCGCGATAGCATGTAGCAATGGTGCACCTGTCTGGGTGTGGCGAGGTTTGGATCTGCCACCCATAAGGAGGGATACTGGCGGGGGTAGCAACGAGAGGTTGCTCTCCGCCTTAGCTTGGTCCGGTTCGGTGGCTTGACCCGCTGTGGCAGGGGCGTCCTCATCACCCACGGTCGCCCATAAGAGGTGAGCAGGGATAGGGGTGAGCAATATTCCGCGGAGAGGCACCGCGCAGAAGTGTGGCACAAACTTAAATTTCTCCTTGTGAATCTCTTTCATACGCCATTTCCACAGGGCCCAGTAATAGTTCCCTATGATCCACTCCCTTTGCTGTCTGGATTTCTTCAGGGCTTTCAGGGCCGCCTTCCTCCCCTTGAAAATGGGGAGCGCAGTTTCTTCAATTGCCTTTAGGGCGAGCAAGGGGTACCACGGAGACTGGCCCCATTCATCCGGGTGGAGCATTTTGAACGCAATGGCAGGGGAGACATCACGCAAGATGTCCGACAGGGTTGTTGCCAGAGGCTGTAACGCATAACTGCTGCAGCCTATGAGAATGTGACGCAGGGACATCTCTTCCCCACACACGCAGAACCGACCTAGGTCAGACTTAATCAATCTGGTGCTGTAGTACCTATGGCCAAGGACCTGCGCCCCATTCATCTCCTTCCAGAGCACCTCTTTTAGGCCCTCCTGGATCGTGAGGCTCCAGATCTTGCCAACATAGCTACCTGGGTCCAGCACGACGCCGAACATGTTACCTATCTCCACGGTCCACCTATCCAAAAAGGCTCCGAACTTGATGGTAGTGGCAGGGGCCTGTATCCTAGCCCGCACAGTCAGCTTTGTCAAGTAGTCCAGCGGCTGGTGACACAACACAGGGGATGAGTCCACCCATCCATGCGGCACTGTGAGCGCCCCGATATCAAAAGGTCTCCCCTTTACGCGGCCTTCTTTAGCCAGTTCATCCGCCAGGTTGTTCATAACGTCATCGCTGTGAGCTTTGGCTTTTACAAACCGGATCCTGCCAGTCCTATCCCGCAGGAGGTATAGCAGGCTCCGGAGGAGGGGCGTGGTCGGGCCTCTGCTCATATGTCTAGGTGCATCTCCCCACCCGTCACGCTCCATGGCCAAGAGGCCGCCCTTGAGCAGTCCCAGCACAAAGGTTGAATCTGTATGTACCACTATGTGAGCATCCTGCCAAGTGAGCAGGCACAACACTACCGCCGCCAGCTCTGCCACGTTGTTAGACAGTGCTGCGCCACGCAAGGACACTGCGTCCCTAAGCTGTAGTGAAGAGACCCAGGCTGAACCGGCGGTGCACCCATCCGTGCCATTGTCCTCTGCCGATCCATCAGTCCATACATGTATGTCATTGCTGTATACTATATCGTCCCGTCTGCGCAGGACCGCCTTTTCCACCGGCACGTATTCTTCCATGTGTATCCTGACCCTGGATGCTTTGTAGGCGTCTTTGACTATTCTACCCGATACCATGGACCGTGGGGCTGTAAACACCCTCACGCATCCCATCGGGTTTGTCATATCAGGCCATATGTTGATGCTCGGATCCCTTCGCCCACTTCCGTAATTTGCCAAAGGGGACCAGGCTGAGGACTCGATAGCACTCCTCATGGCGGTAACGGTTTTCTTAAGGCCAGAACCCCTCAGAGGGGGAGGGGCGTAGAGGTGGATCACTTTCTTTACGCCCGCTTTTCCGAGGTCCAGCAGCTTCAGGAAACGCTGGGAACCAGGCCCCGGGATGGCAGGGTGGTTCAGTATAGGCGTGCCCATCCTGGCCCGCAGGGATGGCGTCGCACACGCTAGATCGATGCCAAAACGCCTAGCAGTCATGAAGGCTTGCGAAACTCTGTCCTGTAGTAGCGATGGCATCGTGTAGGCCTGCTGCAGGAATGGGTTCAGCCCGTTATATTTCCCGGCCCTGCTGGACGTAGTCGCCATTTTCAAGTCCATCCATGTCCATCGCTTCCATGGTACCCTCTGACTCCCCGTCACCAGGTCGCTAAGGAATTTCAGGTCCACGGCGTATTTCCGGGTAGTGAGTGAGGGGGTATTCAGGCCCCCCTCCTCCAAGGGGGTCTCCAGCGTGTTATACGCCATGGCCGAGAACTTTCCTCGTACAAAGTTCATTATTCTATTACTAATCCTTCTCAGCACGCTGGGGGGTATACCATTTCCATCCAAGAGGAAGTGGCATCTGGACAGCATGAGCGCTTTGGCTAAGATAGACCTGTTTCTTGCCGATGCACCAATAGCCCGCCACTGGGATATTATCTTTTTTATATGGGCGTCTATTTGGAGCCACCTCTGCATGCCATGATCTCTGCTTCCAACCCATACCCCAAGGATTCGCAGCAGGTCTGCTGGTGGCAGCACATGTGCCCCCGGTATGGTGGGGCCCCCCATGTTCTGGTCCGCAAAGCACTGTAACTGGAAACCGTGTGGGCCTACCGGCTTCACATCCGTCTTGTCCATGTTGAACTTAGACCCTATGATATGTGATACCTCGGTTAAGCAGTCAGAGACCACCGTGACCGAGTCCTGCTCGCCCAGGAAGAGGTTAACATCATCCGCATAGAGCATGACTTTCACCGGTGGCAGGCCAGCGACTGAGAGCCCTATAACTTTCTCCCTCAGCTTGATAGCTAAAGGCTCTATAGAGAAGTTAAACAGCAGGCAAGAGAGGGGGTCACCCTGCCTCACCCCCCACTTCAATGTGAAGTAGGAGCTGTACCCACTGTTAATCCGCACCCGCGATCTGCATCCGTCGACAATATCGCTAATAAGCAACACGAGATCCGCGGGCAGCCCGAACGCCACTAAGACTTTCAACAGCCATAACTGGTCCACTCTGTCATACGCCTTGGCCTGATCCAGGCCCACGATGAAGCCTGGTGTGCCTGTTACGTCACACAGGTGTGCAACCTCCGATGCCAGACGGGTGTGTTCACTCATGAGATGGCCTGGGACGAAGCCCTTCTGATCCGGGTGCAGCTTGGCCACAGCCCAAGGTGCCAGCCTCGCGTTTATCAAGTTAGTGTACATCGTACAGTCCGTATTCATTGATGAGATAGGCCTGTAATTCGACACCAGGGTTGGATCCCCCTTTTTGTAGAATAGACTGATGTTAGCATCCTTGAAGCCTTCTCGAGAAGATCCTCTCTTCGCAATATCCCCCAGAAGCTCAGAGAAGACATTCCAGAACGTTCTAGGGGGTGGATCATTGTCTTGGAGGTTATCTAAGAGCCTGATTAGTCTCTTCCAGAAGCTGTAGGGGATGCCATCGGGTCCCGGCGCAGTGTTCGGCATTTTGGCGAGGAGGGACCTCAGCTCATTCTCGGTGAATGGCCCGCTTTCTGCATTTTCTAGATTCACGTCTGGTCGCTGCAGGCCTTGGAGCCTGACATCCTCCAGTAAAGCATCCTGTGCTATTTCCCGCGCTTGGTCTAGAGGCTCCGGCTCGTGCAGACTGTGGAAGTATTCTTTAGCCACCGCGGCCATGCCGCCAAGATCAGTCCTGGCCATGTCCTCTTCTGGCCTCCGGAGGCCCTCAACAGATACGGAGGCACGGCTACCTCTCTCATCCATTTCTTTATTAGAGGACTGCTTGAACCACTCCGACGTGTGAGTTCTAGCCATCTTCTCCCACTTAGCCTTGGTGGATTTCTCTAGGAGATCTGCCCTCTCCTGTAATAGGTCCGCCACACCTTTAGTATGTGGAGGCTTCGCGAAGACGGGTGGGGCACTAGCGATGCCGTGGGGGGTAGCAGCAGTACGCCTGATCGGGGTCTTCCAAGGAGAGTCCTTGCTCGGTACAAAGTGTCTACTTTGTTTCGGCTGTACCTCATAAGCCGGGATGGCCGCAGGCCATTTGAACGGCGTACGGGCAGGGGGAGCCCGCTTACGCCAGATCTGCCTATTGGCTTTGGTGACGGCACTCATTATTTGCTCCGGGGGTATGCACTCCTTGCGCAGGGCATCCACCCAGTCCTTCTTCCTCGACGACTTCATGGCTTTTACTTCCTTCAATCCTATAGCCAAGACTAGATTCTTGAAGACCTTCCAAACTTCCAGCGTCACCGGCCTACCGTCTGACAAGGTCTTCCACTCCAGGAGCACCTTAGGCCAGAAGTTCCGCGTCTTATCCAGGACCTCCACCTCCGGGAGTCTAGGCGCTGGGACGGCTTTCTCTATCTTTGGCCGCCGCACATGTACCAATGCCGTTATCAGCCTGTGGTCCGATCGTCCTGTGTCAATTGGGGTTACCTCACCGCCTGACCACCCCAGGGAGGGCCGGTATACCCTATCCAGCCTAGAGTAAACTTTCCCATGGCAAGTCTCCTTACTATATGACCAGAGCGAAGGGGCGGGGTCCCCACCCGCTGTGTCCCGGAGGCCACACAAATCTTTGATGTTGTTGAAGCAAGCCAGTAGTCTTTCTGGTGCCCTGTCAGTGTGTCCCGTAGGGAACCTATCTTTAGCGAACTCCACGAAGTTCCAGTCTCCTGCCGCAAAGCAGCCACCCCAGTGGGTCCTTGCCTGTCGTCGTACAAAGGCGCGCAACCTCTCATGCAATCTTTCATAGAAATCCACCAGGGACTTCTGCCCACGGGAGATATCCCCGTATACCCCTAGAATCCAAAAGGACTCTCTGCTTATTCGATGCGAGACCTGCACCATCACTGCATGTCCAGGCACTATCACCTCCTTATGTCGTACTTCCCATCCGGCCCCTGTCTTGGCCAGTATGGCTACCCCAGCCCGCGCGGCCATGCCTGACTGCTCCAGGACCTGTATCCGCTGACTGTTAGGCAGCGAAGTGGTGTGAGTCTCCGTTAGGACCAGGATGTCCACATCTTCCAGTGTCATTATCTGTTCAGCAAATTGCATTTTTCTCGTGGACTTGGGGTCATCCCTCGTGCCTTGGCCGCACATATTCCAGGTTGCTATCTTAAAGGACCTCCGTGTCAGCTGTATAGGGGGATCATCAGGCTCCGCCTCGGCCCCATCCGGGAGCTTCCCTCTAGCCCTTTTAGGGGCCGAGGTCTGTCCCATGTGAAGAGAAGGGGGCGGATCGTGGTTGGAGCCTGCAGCTCTCTGCCTCGGGGCTGCAGGGTGGGGGTTTTCGCTATTCTGGTTGTTTGTGACACTGGCAGCCACCACACCAGCCAGGGAGGTACCCGCTGTCCCTCCACCGTCACCGTCAGCCCCTCGGCCCTGAGCCGGGTAGCCAACAGCCTTTGCGGGACGTCTTGAGCTTGCGAGTTTGTATTCCATGGAGCTGTGGAGGGGGATTGCCCTGTTAGTGACCATCTGCTTCTTTCCACCTCCACTATGCAATGCCACCCACACACTGCCTTCCACTCCACTGCCCCCTGCAGTCTTGTAGCCGCATGTTTGTAAATTAGACTTTGTATTTAAGCTTGGACTCAATGAGGAACGTACCTCACTCAACATCTCGATTATAGATGTTTGATATTGTGTGCCCCGTCTTGCTTGTAGTAAATCCCAACCCACTCGCTCACCCCTCGATCCTTCGGACTTCAGCCCTCAAGACTGTGTGGTCCATTTCCCTGCCCTCACGTGCTAACTCCCACCCATAGCACTGCTGGGCTAGCCAGCCAGACTGAACCCCCACTTCAGTCAGCCCCTTCAGAGTTGTACCTAGTTGGAGCACATAGCCACCAAGACAGATTGGGCACCCATCATGCTTTTGGGCAGTCACTTGGGTATTAGGTCCAACAAGCCTGTAAGTCGTTGTACCCATTCCCCCCCTTTCCTTTGGAGATTGTATTCCCACCAGTGCGTGCGGACAAGAGGAGAACCCGATTCCATTGGCGAACAGATTAGCCTCAACAACCCCTTTCTATTCTTCTCAGCTTCCATTCAATTAAGTCTCTGTCAGAGATTAGCAGAATTACTGATTCCATCACATGAACAGGAGGTGATTGAATGAGGGATGGTGGTCAGTCAGAAATATTGGAGTGATCGGAGAGAGCAGAGATCATCGGAATGAGGAGGGAAAAGGAGGAAAAAGGCGATATTATCACAGTGGTCAATGTTATGATGCACATGTATTATTTAAGTAATCGTAACATCTAGCAGTCTGGGTTTAGACCTGAGGACTATTATTTCAGTCCCACAAATATAAGTAAGTGGCTCACTTGGGGCACACAGTGTATATTTGCTTTTACTGTTGTAAGAATGAGATAAATCGTATGTAGTTACTACCTATTATGTATATAGAGCTAGTCCTTAATAATATCAATGCATGCACCTTAGGATATGATTCCTCAGATGGTGGGTCAATGTGTGCAAAGTAAATAGGAAGGGTAACACTAGCTATGTAAGAGTAATCGACTGATATATGATGTAGTATATGTAATAAGGCTTTAATGTCTAACTATCCTTTACCTATTGTCCTGCACACTCCATGTCTCTTATGGATCGGCTTGCAATTGGGCTGCTTAGGTACTTAGGAAGTGTTAGATTGTGAATGGGTAAAGATTGGATGATATTCAAACTCCACCAGGGGTCGCCCCTTTTATAGGCAAGCACCCATAGTGGGTAACTAAGTACACAGCCAAGTCCACATTGCCAATTGTCATAGCGATGCTGTGGTCATTCATTTACATGGATACCAATGCTGTGTAAGACCTGTGTTCGGCACCTATTCAGTTCCTTTGTGCACCACCATGGTGAACAAAGCCCATGCTGTATCAGACTCTCGAGGGCAGGCACGCAATGATGCCTTTACTCAAGGGATAAAATTACAATAAATATACTGTTCATGTCCAACCCATATGACGCTAACTAATTGATGATAATAGCGAGCATACATAAAGGTATAAATAATGGCCTGTTCCCACCCACTCGATTCCATTCCATAACAGTCAAGGAGATGTGTCAAAATCTGTCAGCTGTCAGAATTGCATCACATGTCACAGGTGGACAGGGGGAGAGTTCCACATCTGTTCTGATGTCCAAATGTGTCAGATGTGTCAGATGTGTCTCAGGGACCCAGAAGGACAGGGGAGATGAAGGGGAGATATTTCAACCATCATGTGGGAGTTTGTGACAAGAGGTGGCAGGTGGAGCAGCAGGACTGTCAGAGGTGTCTTGGGGACTGGAAGGATGGGGGGAGAGCTGGGTAGCTCAAGAGCAGCTGGATGGTGGTGTTTTTGCTGGCAAAGCCAAGGAAAACTGGAGTAACCATGTGGGCTATCATTGCTCTATGTGTTGCTGAGATGGTGTGTCCAGTAGTGATCTCAGTGTCCTCAAGGAACAGGTCAGAAATTTGCTCATCAACTTCAACCAATTGCTCTATGAAGGTATTTTTATGACTAGCAGGCTGTAAGTATCGTTTCTGTACTTAACAACAACGTTTATTATTACCTCAATATATGAGGGTCAACCCCCCGCGCGGTTTTCTGCCGCTGCGGCACAAGCGGCATCCCGACAACCGCTCAGCGTCAAAGAACGCCACTAGGCCGTGTTCAGATGAATGGTGGGTGCCTTCCACAAGATCTTTTGATGCTCATTCGTCCTCGTCGCGCCACACACGCCAGCCGTGCACCACCGCACGCATCTCCTCATCCCCAGAATCACCAGCGAACATAACCTACATTACCGGCCTCACAGGG